>Ga0209125_1001861_pt1 | contig 18045 bp, 19 predicted proteins | sample BarGraIncub1131A_FD_184503 | JGI IMG/M metagenome (GOLD analysis project Ga0209125, IMG submission 184503) | Arctic peat soil microbial communities from Barrow, Alaska - Barrow Graham LP Incubations 11-31A (SPAdes) (version 2) | ecosystem: Environmental > Terrestrial > Soil > Wetlands > Peat...
GAGGGTCACTACACGAACGTATGCTTCACTTGCTTCACTTGCTTCACTTGTGGTTTATGGTATTTGGTATACCGTATACCAAATACCATAAAGACTCGCTGCCGACCTAAATAAATGCCCCCTAGCTGAAGTGATCAATCACAGAAACATGAGACATTTAAGCAATTTTATCTTATCATAGCAATATAATTATTTACAAGCAGTTATCAAAAATATGGGATACAAAAGTTCAGTATATGGTATACCAAATATTGAATTCTTAAAATATGCGTTGTATACTAACAGTAACATGAAGATAATATGAGCGAAAGGAGCTATAAAAAATTGACGATTCAATTAACGCCTATAAAATACGATGATATGGGCCATATTCGGGATTCAGTGTTTGTCACCTTGCGTAATGCTATTTTAGATGGGAAACTAAAACCAGAGGAAAGACTGGTGGAACGAGACATCGCTGAGCAGCTTGGCATAAGCCGTACTCCTGTACGCGAGGCTATTCGTAAACTCGAACTTGAAAGATTAGTCATCTATATTCCGCGTAAGGGAGTCGTAGTCGCTGGATTTTCAAAAGCAGACGTCTTGGAAATAATGGCGATCCGAAAGGTGCTTGAAGGCTTAATTTGTAGTATTGCTACAGCAAAGATCAAGGAAAAGGATTTGGATCGACTGGAGACCACCCTTAAACAGATCCAAGTTGAACATGACAAGGGCAATCAGAAAAAAGCGAACCAACTAAATGATCGGTTCCATGAAATCATTTATCGGTCGGCGGAAAGCCCCCGCTTGTATGAATTCCATAACACCATGCGTGAGTATATTAATAAGTTTGCTCATGTAGCCTATACAAAACCGGGACGTACTGAAGAAGCATTGGTCGAACATGCTGAAATAGTTCAGGCACTACGTAACCGCAACAGCCAAGAAGCCGAAGAGGTAGCTGAAAATCATGTGGAAAAATCCAGTGCCGCCTACATGGAAATTACATCGCAGTGAATCACAATGGGAGGGCGAGAAGTGATTGAACCAAACGTTCGGAAAGAAACGACGGTTACAACAACTCTAACCAGTTATCTTATGAAGATGAAAGGTAAGCGACGTACGAGTACTTTAAGCGCTACTTCAGGCAAGGAACTATTGATTACTTTTATAGGGGCCACTTTAGGAATAGGGGTTGTCACTGTGCTTGCAATGGTGTATAGAATGCCCTTACTAGTACCCTCGTTTGGGGCAAGCGCGACATTAATCTATGGTGCACCAGCGGGCCCCTTTGCACAACCGCGAAATGTTATTTTAGGGCATATATTGTCGGCTACTGTAGGAGTGGGGATCTATGCCTTGTTTGGTTTAACTTGGTGGTCTGCAACCCTGGCAACGGCCTTGGCCATCGTTGCGATGTTGTTCACGAAAACGACGCATCCACCAGCCGGAGCAACAGCCATGATTGCGGTATTGACCAAAGCTTCACCTGCTTTTATACTCACACCTGTAGCCATTGGTGCAATGATACTAGTTTTAATTGGGCTCATCGTCAATAATATTTCATCCAAGAGAAGTTATCCAAATTACTGGATATAGACATTTAAGTTACATTTAAGTTGCTAAAACTCTCACAACTAATTTTTATTTTATCACAATAACTTTCAAAAAATGAGAGGTCGGACGAGGCCGGCCATTTTCTACTGGAACCTTCGCCAAGCAACGAATTCCTTCGATATAGGCATAAAAAGCAAGGCTGAAACATACTAAATATTAAGGCTTGTTTATGCTGAAATTGACAGAATTTTATGTCAGAAGGCACTTGACAGGAACTTCAATTCAGTTATAATAGGGCATAGTCAGACAATCATAAAGATTCAGATTTCTTACAACTTATTGAACGCGTGCTAGGTAAAGTTTTCGATTCATCGAAAGTTTATGCATTGCAATTAGTAAAGTCGATGCTGAATTTCAAGAATTGGAGCCGCCTAGAAGGGTGGCTTTTGTTGTATAAAAAAATGATTTTATCATGCTTACTAGCCCCAGAATCGTAAACAAATGGATCCGACTAATTTCCGAAGCGAAAGGCTTCAAAAAAATTTCAACTATTATGGTATACCGTATACCAAGAATACAATTATATTTTTATTAAAATTAGTTAAAGTCCATGTATCTTTGGTATACCGTATACCAAATAAACGGGAGGGATAGCTGATATGACCGAAGTGAAGTCCATGGAACTTATGGTTAAAGAGGGCTTGATAGAAGATTCCCGTAAAGGTGTAGTACGGATTAACCGAGAGGACATGGAACGGCTAGTGCTTAAGATGGGTGATTCCATCAGCGTTAAGGGCGAGAGGGCGACTGCGGTAAAAGTTTTGCCAGCTTTCGGTAATGTATCAGGGACACCTTTGATTCAGATGGATGGGATGATTCGACGCAACGCTGGTGTAGGACTGAATGAAGCCGTCGTCGTCTTTAAGATTGAAGTCAAGGATGCTCGTAAAGTCGTACTTTCTCCCCTTGAAAACTTTTCAGAGTGGCGGAAAGAAGATGAAAAAGAACTCAGGGATAGGCTGAGAGGAACTATATTAACCAGTGAGGACGAATTATCATTAATTCTCTTTGGTCATGAAGAACGTGGATTCCGTGTCACCGGAGCAGCCCCTTCTGGGCCGGTTAAGGTCAGTAAGAACACTGAAATATATTTTGTAGAACCTGATCTCGGAAGAACGAGAACAAGAGTGACTTATGAGGATGTGGGCGGACTCAATCAACAAGTACAGAAGATACGGGAAATACTAGAACTCCCTTTAAAATATCCTGAGGTGTTTAGGAAACTAGGCATTGAAGCACCCAAAGGTATCTTGCTATACGGCCCGCCGGGCACTGGAAAAACCTTGATTGCACGAGCCGTAGCTTCTGAGACAAAGACCCATTTTATCCACGTCAATGGGCCGGAGATTATGAATAAATTCTATGGTGAAAGCGAAGGAAAACTGAGGGAAATTTTCGCAGAGGCTAGAAGCCAAGCGCCTAGCATCATTTTTCTGGATGAATTAGATGCAATTGCTCCCCGCCGGGCGGAGGTACATGGCGACGTTGAGAAAAGAGTCGTTGCTCAGCTTCTCGCCCTAATGGATGGTTTGGAAAACCGCGGTCAAGTCTTTGTCATTGGTGCCACCAATATCCCAGGTGCCTTGGACCCAGCGTTGAGGCGTCCGGGACGGTTTGATAAAGAAATGGCGATCTTGCCACCTGATAGAGACGGTCGACTTCAAATTTTACAGATTCATACAAAAGGAATGCCCCTAGCCAAGGATGTCGATTTGGCTCAAGTGGCTCAAGTTACTTACGGCTTTGTTGGAGCAGATTTATCAGCCTTGTGTAAAGAAGCTGGAATGATGGCTCTTCGAAAAATATTAGCAGAAGTGGGCTTAGACGGTGATATTCCAGCCTTTGAAGTATTCATGGCAGATTTCATCGCAGCCCTACGCGAGATAGAGCCTTCCGCTACCCGGGAGTATTACTCGGAGATTCCTGACGTTAATTGGGAAGACATCGGAGGTTTAGCAGAAGCTAAAGAGACTTTGAGGACTTTGTTGGAACTCCCATTACATCATCCTGAAGCATGCCAGGAATATCGGTTTACTCCACCCAGAGGCATCTTGTTAACGGGTCCATCAGGCAGTGGGAAGACTTTGCTAGCTAAGGCTGCCGGAAAGTCAGCAAAAATAAACTTTATTAGTATAAGCGGTCCGACACTTGCCTCTCACTGGATGGGGGATGCAGAAAAGGCCCTTCATGACATATTTGTCAAGGCGAAGCAAACCGCTCCGTGTATTTTATTTATCGATGAGGTAGACGGAATTGTTCGTTCTCGTTCTGCCGGAGCCAATAATATTGCAGATCGTCTTATTAGCCAACTTGTCTTGGAATTTGACAGTTTAGATAAAGTCGAAGGTGTCACAGTATTAGCCGCCTCTAATCGGCCTGATTTGATCGATTCCGTCTTGCTTAGGGGAGGACGTTTTGAATATATCTTAGAGCTTACCTTGCCGGAACTCGATGAGAGAGAAGGAATCTTGCGAATTCATTCCCGCAAGTTACCCTTAATTGAAGCTTTAGATTTCCGGAAGTTAGCAGAGAAAACCAAAGGAATGACAGGGGCAGAATTGGCCACCTTGTGCCATAAGTCTTCATTCATAGCACTTACGCAAGCAATGAAGACGGGTACGAGGGTCAAGATAAATCAGACGATTTTTAGTCAAGCCATTCTTGAACTAAATCGTCAAAGAGAATTTGGGGAGGTGATTGCCGGGCAAACTCCATGGTCAAAACAACATAAGGTGTCAGCTATTAAAGAGGGGAGGCAAAAACAAAGTGACAAGTGAAAATCTGTTTGAAGAACCAGGTCTAAAGCAAATCACTGTGTGGGCCAGAGGAGTCTACGAGAACAAAGAAGCCCGCGACGTAGTAGTTGCCCTAACTGAGGCAGCTGCCTTGGAAGGCAAGCATGTTCAGGCATGGGAGAATTATGTGGACCTACCGGATCGTATCTATGTTCCGGTCAGAGCGTATGGAAAAATTAGCGATCAGGTCATTGAGTCCAGGTATGTTTATGAAAATGAGGTACCGGATATCGTGGTACTTACAGAGGAAACTCTCGTAAAAGGCATTGATATTTTAGCTGGAATCAAACCAGGCGGAGTACTGGTGATCAATACCAAAAGATCGGCAGAATATTTACTGAAATTTATTAAAAAAGACACATTAAATCTTTCCCGTATTGTGACAGTCGATGCTAATAGCTTAGCAAAATCCATTATCACCTTATCCGGAGCAGAAGGTGCAACCGACGCATCCGGCATTGGCAAAGGAATGGGTGCTGCATTAGCTGCAGCGGTTGTTAAAGCGACAGGAATTGTAGAGTTTGATAGTCTGCTTAAAATTGTAGCCAACAAGAGTGCAGCTAAAAAAGCTTATGACCAAGCGGTTGTTTACGATTATGTAAAAACTCTGACCAAAGTAATCTGATCATTTCTGAAAAACATAAAAGGAGGTGCGAAAATTGACTGTACCATATGAGAAAATTCCGTTTGCTGGTACTGTACCTTCCCCCCAAAAAGAAAACGAGGGCATGATTACTGGTAATTGGCGTACTCGTCGTCCCATATTGGATGCTGAAAAGTGCACAAGTTGCCAACTTTGCTGGATTAGTTGCCCGGATTCTTCAATTAACCTGGGTGATGAAACAAGTAGCCTAACTTTCAACTTGAAGTATTGCAAGGGTTGCGGCATCTGTAATGAGGTTTGCCCAGTTGGAGCCATTAGCTTGGTGCCTGAGTTAGATTTTGAAGACTAAGTTTATATTTATAGGAGGTGAAATAAAGTAATGGGTGTTAAAAAGAGAATGTCTGGCTGTGTGGCAACTGCCAACGCCATTAGATTAGCCGATGTTGATGTTATTTGTTCCTACCCTATTCGTCCCTATACTGGCATTATGTCAGAGCTCGCAAGAATGGTCGCAGATGGAGAACTTGACGCTGAATTCATTCTTGGTGAAGGTGAACATGGACAATTAAGTGTTGTGTATGGTGCTGCGGCCGCTGGTGCGCGTGCATTCACCGGTAGCTCAGGCGTAGGTGTTATGTATGCAATGGAGCTTTATTCTCCAATTTCAGGTGAGCGTCTTCCGCTCCAAATGTGTATTGCTGACAGAACCTTAGATCCCCCGGGTGATTTCGGTTCTGAGCAAACAGATGCTATGTGCTGTCGTGACCAAGGTTGGATTCAAGGTTGGGCTTCTACACCCCAAGAAGCTTTGGACATCAGTCTTATGTACTACCGAATTGGTGAGGATCCACGTGTTCTGTTACCTCAATATGCTTGTCAGGACGGATACTTTGTATCCCATATTCTTGGGGAAGTAGATGTTCCAACACAAGCGGAAGTGAATGCGTTCTTACCCCCTTATAAAAATCACCATGTTCTAGACGTGAAAAATCCGATGATCATCGGCGCTCAGATTGAACCTCAAATGGGTCCTGGCTTGCAGTATCAACGATACCTAGCTGTGGAAGGGTCCCGTAAAGTCATCGAAGAAGTCCATGCAGAATTTGCGGATATCTTTGGTCGTAAATATGATCCATGGATTGAAGAATATATGACTGACGGTGCTGAAACTGTCATCTTTATCCAAGGCGGACACGCTGAAACCGGTAAGACGGTTGTAAATCGTCTGCGTAACCTCGGAGAGAAGGTTGGCTTAATTCGCCTACGTACTGTACGTCCTTTCCCAACGAAACAAGTACGAGAAGCTTTGAGTAAATTCAAGGCAGTCGGTGTCATTGACAACTCGGTTAGCTTTGGGATCGCCTGTTCAGCAGGTATTCTGTTAACTGAAGTTCGTGCAGCCATTTATGACATGGGTGACAAAGTTAAGACGGTGGGCTTTGTTGCTGGCTTAGGCGGAGAAATGATAACCCATGATGAATTCTACAAAGTATTCAAGAAACTCAAAGAAGTCGTCAAAACGGGTAGAGTTGAAAAAGAAAGCTACTGGCTACCCTTTGAACTGTAACTTGAAAGGAGGGAATCAGGTTGTTAGAAGAAATTAAATCAATCAAAAAGGCGCCCGTAGAGGAATACTATGTCCCGGGTCATCGGACTTGTGCCGGGTGCGGACCTGCTTTACAATATAGATTAGTGGCTAAAGCTGCTGGCCCCAATACGATTTTTCTTGGACCGACCGGCTGTATGTATGTTGCAAACACAAGTTATGCTTGTGGTCCTTGGGCAACGCCTTGGATGCATACCCAAATTACCAATGGTGGGGCAGTCGCTTCCGGCGTTGAAGCAGCCTTTAAGGCTATGATTCGTAAACACAAAACTGATGCAGAATTCCCCAATATCATTGTTATGGCTGGTGATGGCGGAACATCAGATATCGGAATTCAGGCTCTTTCTGCAGCTTTCTATCGCGGTCATAATATCCTCTTCATTTGCTATGATAACGAATCATATGCAAATACAGGAATTCAGGCTTCTCCAATGACGCCTTATGGTGCATGGACTACCTTCACTCCCGCAGGCCCTGTCGTTCCAGAAGGTAAGAAACTGATGCCGAAGGATATCACGAAGATAATGGCTCATGGTCATCCAGAATTAAAATACCTAGCTACCGCATCTTTATCTTATCCAATCGATTTGATGAACAAGGTACGCAAAGGTCTGAATGCAAATGGCCCAGCTTTCTTGTATATTCATGCGCCATGTCCAAAAGGGTGGAGTTTCCCTGCGGATAAAACCGTTGAAATTGGTAAGCTAGCTGTTGAAACCGGTATGATTCAACTGTATGAACTGATCGATGGTGAGTACAAACTCACCTATAAACCCACTAAATATAAACCAATTACTGAATACATCAAGTATCAAGGGCGCTTTAGTCATCTGCAACCTGAGCATATTGAAAAACTTCAACAATTCGCGAATCAGCGTTTGAAAGAAGTTGGAGTAGAGGTTGAAGCACCCACGATTACGACCTAAATACACATAAGCTAAGTTTATTGTCACAAAACTTAGCTTGTTTGCGCCCCGAGTCAACTACAAAGAAGGCTCGGGGCAGTAATTTAATGTAATTTGTCTAAATATTTCGATATATTTCGTAAGGCATTAAGTCATTAAGGCTTTTGATGCCTAAGCTTCACGAACAAACCATGAAAATCATAGTTTCTGAACAGATTTGAAAACTGCATATGATTCAAAGGAGGGCAGTTCTATGGATAATGAGATGAAGGTTAAAGCTAGAGCGGCTTATGGACCCGTTTTGGGTAATCGCTGGTTTCAACTGGTTTCTGCCGTAGTAGCGATGGTCATGATTGCTAATCTCCAGTATGCGTGGACTCTGTTTACAACGCCACTAATGACGAATTTAAAAACGTCGCTAACCATCGTCCAGTTTGCGTTTACTTTATTTATCATGTTTGAAACATTCATTCAACCATTAGGCGGTTATATGCTTGATCGCTTTGGTTCAAGGTCAATGTTCATCCTTGCCGGTATATTAATTGGTTTCGGCTGGACCATGATGGGTCAGGCCCAGTCTGTTGCTGCTCTGTATTTTTACTACGCTGTAGCAGGTACTGGTGCAGGGATTATTTACGGTGGTAGCCTTAGTGTCGCAATTCGCTGGTTCCCTGATCGACGCGGCCTTGCTTCGGGACTCATCGCGGCAGGCTTCGGTATGGGGTCAATGCCTTTTGTTCCAGTGATTGCAAATATACTAGACAATGGTGGAGTTGCGCAGGCATTTATGTTTACTGGGATACTTCAAGGAGGTTTAATCGTCGTCATTGCCTTCCTTTTGCGTTATCCACCCGGCTCTAAAATGCCGAATAAAGAATTTGCTAAATTAGACCAGTCCAAAATTGGGTTTAGTCCCGGACAAATGTTAAAAACGCCTCATTTTTGGCTCATATGGTCAATGTTTTTCGCCGTCAATGTAGGTGGACTTATCATCACAGCCAACACTAAACCTTTTGGCAAGAACTTCCATATAGCAGCTGCCTACATTACTCTGGCGGTTATGATCAATTCCTTAGCCAATGGCACAGGACGATTATTCTGGGGCTGGATTTCTGATCGATTAGGCCGTTATAGAACGATGTTTGTCGCTTTTGGCCTTAACGCAGTCTTTTTGTTCCTACTACCGATCCTCGGTAGTAAAAGTAATATCATGTACGTTATTTGTTTAGCGCTCGTTATGTTTACGTGGGGTGAGCTGTTCTCCCTGTTCCCATCAGTCAATGTTGACGTGTTCGGTGCGACTTATGCTGCTAGTAACTATGGATTTTTGTATAGTGCTAAAGGGATCGCCTCTATTTTGGGCGGAGGCTTAGGAGCCTATTTGGCAACTTCCTACGGTTGGAATGTAGTATTCTCTGTAGCTGCGCTATTTTCCCTCTATGCAGCTGTTATGTCACTAGTTTTGCCTAGAATACCAAAACCAGCGAGATTCAAGACCGATATAAACAATGGGGGAGTCGCCCCGACTCTTTAAAGGATTCCTGAAGCCTAAACATTTTTAGAAATCTCCTCTACTCCTGTCTTACCCCGGTAAGGTATGGCAGACAGACTGTATCCGAATGGGGAGACATTCCCCCGAATGTCTCCTCACTGGTTCATTGTTAGTCTGAGAAACTCCCCCAATGCTTATTTTCAGTATAACATACAGTGGATATTGGTGCAATAGTTTTTGGTATACTGGTATACCAAAAACTATTGCAGTGGCGTATTGATATTTGTCACTCATGACCAGCAATTTGGCGTAAGCGTCGTGATTGAATCTGTTTTGCGAGAGGAGCTGATCCGATGGTCACTGATCCTAAAATGGATGCGGTAGGATGCATGTTTCATCAAAATCCACCAGTCGACGAAGTACCTACTGCAAGTTACCCTAGAATAAGCGAGAAAGCTGTTGTCGGTTTCAATTCTCTGGTCATTGGCGATGTGACGATTGCAGACGAAGTCTTTATCGGTTTTTACAACTTAATTAGAGCAGATTCAGCGTCGCCATTTTACATCGGACCTCGCACCAATATTCAGGATTTCGTGGTAGTTCACTCACATCCTGGACAACACATTATGGTAGATGGCAATAAAACGGCTATTTATATTGAAGGGAATGTAAGTATTCTGCACCACTCAATTCCCCATGGACCCCTGTACATCGGAAGTAATACGTATATAGGGCATCACGTTTCCATTTATGGGGGAACCATTGGCAGGAATTGTGTCATCATGCATCACGCTAGTATTAGTAATTATGTGACGATTGGTGATAACCGTTATGTCGCTCCAGGACAAATTATTGAAACAGAGGAACAGGCGAATGACTTACCCCAGGTTCCAGTTAAGTACAGAGATCTTAACGCCCAGATTGTCGAACATTATTGCCGTTTGGGAAGGGCTTACAAGCAATGTGGTCACCCACTTATGAGCTAATAAAATGGTATACATGTATACGGTATACCATTGACAATACAGACTGAAAGGTCTATTCTAGAAACAAGGGTAATTCTTATTCTGAGGGAGGAGTTTACGATGTTAAAACAGTTAAAAGACAAGGAGTTCGAAAGCTTTATTAAGGATGGCTTTTATTCTGCAGTCGCTTTTTATTATCCAGGCGCGGAAAACAAAGATCTAATGTTCAGCGTCATGGAGCAGTTCGCAGAAGGGCATGGCAATGTAGCAGCTGCCACAATGGACATCAGTGGACAAGAAGCGCCGGGAGAATACGGAATTAGTAAAGATGAATGTCCTATTATCGTGGTATTTAAGCAGGGCAATCCTGTTAAAGCTGTGAATGATTTCTCTGTGGAAAATATGATTAATGCAATAGCTCCACCAGGAAAAAACATAACCTTACAATAGATTATGGTCAGCATAGACGATCTTAGGTTTGTAATAGGTTCTCTTCTAATTAAGGGGCTGTCTCAAAATGATGTCTAAGGACATTCATGAGGAGATAGCCTCTTTAACATCGAGTCAAAGAATAAGAGCCTTTATCACATTTCATATAGAAACGATACAAATGCAAGGCTTTAACACGATGAATAAAGATCTAACTCAAAAAAGAAACGAATAAAAGCTTTTCAAAACATATCGAATAGTGGTTTAATAGTACCTATAACAAATTTATGATAATAGAGTATAAATGTGAAACCATAGAATCAGGAGATGAAACTCGATGCTTACCCAACTCTGGGACCTATTAATTGCCTTCGCTAGGGCGAGTAACCTCGGCTTTGGCGGAGGACCAGCCGTTATTCCTCTCATTAAAGTCGAAGTCGTGGAGAGGTATCACTGGTTAACGAACGCTGAATTCACGGATGCGCTCGCCGTTGTCAATGCTTTACCCGGCCCGATTCTTACAAAATTAGGGGGCTATGTAGGCTATAAAGAAGCTGGATGGTTAGGCGTTTTCGTCGCAAATATTGGGGTTATCTTACCGACAGCTCTCGCCGTTATTTTATTGGCGGGCTTTTTAATGAAGTACTCGAATTCTCCAGTCTTAAAAGGCATGCTTAGAGGAGTACGACCGGTCGTCGTCGTCTTAATTGCTCAGACCGCTTTGCAGATGAGCGTGGGGTCATTCCCGAATCTAACCACTTGGGGTATTGCTTTGGCGGCGGTGGTTGCTTTAGTCTGGTTGAAGTGGCATCCCGCATTAATTATCCTAGGATCGATGGCCTTTGGATTGTTAGCTTTCCGCTAATATATTGATGATTCATTAATTAATATTAACAAACAAGGTGTTAAAAGGGGTGACCTTCGTGCTTCGTAAACTGTGGAACTTATTTATAGCTTTTACCCGCGCATCGAACTTAGGCTTTGGTGGAGGGCCTGCACTGATTCCACTGATTAGAGTGGAAGCGGTGGATCGATATCAGTGGCTAGATAATCAAGAGTTTGCAGATTCTATCGCCATCTGCAATGCCTTACCTGGACCTATCGCAACGAAATTGGCGGCTTTTATAGGTTATAAAATAGCAGGATGGTTGGGAGCAGCCGTCGCCATCATTGGAGCAGTATCCCCCACTCTAATCATCGTTGTGCTATTAGGCAGTCTCACAATGAAATACTCTAACTCACTAGAATTCAAAGCCATGATCGAGGCGGTTCGCCCCGTAGTGGTTGTTCTTGTAGCACAAGCAGCGTATGACATGGGAAAAGAAGCATTTCCTACGGGCAGTTCATGGGCCATCGCAGTGATAACCATCGCGGTGCTTTTCCTTACCAATATTCATCCGGCAATTATTATTTTGGCAGCCATGCTGATTGGCTGGGTCTTGTATGGTCGCATAAAGAACGAATCAAGTCAGTGAAATTAACCATCAACGGGATTATCAGGACCTGAGAGGTTTAATTGATAAAAGACTAAATCAAGCCACTTCCCAAACTTAAACCCAGCTTTATGTATCGTGCCAGAGTACTCAAAACCTAACTTCTCATGCATTTTGAGACTGGTTGTATTAAACGCATCAATGCCGGCGACTAACGTCGCAAACTTTCTGTCATCCGCAATTTTAATAATTTCTTTTAAAAGCGCTGTTCCCACGCCATGATTAAAATACCCGCTATGGACATAAACTGAGTGTTCTATTGTATATTTATAGGCGGGCCAAGCTCTAAAAGGACCAAACGATGCAAACCCAACAACCCGATCATTTTCTTCAAACACAAGGACTGGAAATTGATCGTCAGCTTTCTGATGAAACCATAACTTTCTATCGTCGAGTGTTTGAATAGCATAGGTATAGATGGCAGTCGTGTTTAAGATGGCATCGTTGTAAATTTCCAAGATGGTAGGTAAATCATTTTCAACCGCTAGTCTTATCATTCAACCTTCAACTCCAGTCAAAATCCGTGTTAGCTACATCATACGCCATTATAAGCCTAGTAGGGGATATTAATTTTGAACATAATAATTTAAGAGGATGTTTATATAACTTTTAAAGTTTCTTTAAAACGAGTTTATACTCTCCCATTATAATGAATTTGTAAGCATGAATAACAGGGAGGGCGTTCAAATTGAGTAAACTTAAAATCATGGTTGATGTAATGAACACAATGAAACACAAGGAGGTCGTCAGCGGTACCTTCAAAGCTGTCGGCACAAAGGATCAAGTTGAAATAGGTCACTTTAATAATGAGTTTGAAAAGAATCTGACCAACGGGGAGACCAAAATCAAACTCAGTGCAGAATTCGATTGTGATGGTAAGAAACTAAAGCATGATAGTCAATCGGAGTTTACAATGCAGGGCTGTTGCCGTCATAAGCATCATGGTTTTATGAAACATATGCATCAAATGCATCAAATGCATCATCATACAAGCCAAATTGGTGGTCAAAACCAAGGTGAGCATAAATGCTGTGGCATAAAGGGCAAATTAACAAGGTTCGCGGTTATGCTCAATATACTGAATCAAATCAAGGTGGATGAGAAAGAAGATAAGTCCGTTATCTTATCCCTAAACTTAAACGAAATACCTAAGGAACTCAAAAAGCTTCTTCACGAAAAAATGAGTCAACATACTAAGCCGGAGAACCATCCACATCACGGCTTTATGAAGGAGTGCGGCACGCTGAATGAACCAAAAATAGAGTTAAATATTTGGATCAATAAGGCCAGAGAAGTAGAGAAGATCGTGGTGACGGTTGACGGAAACCAAATCGATGACCTGAATGAAAACCATGATGTCAGTCTCAAGGCAGAACTGATTCTTGCTTAGTATGGAAAAGTAAGTAAAATAAAGAATGAAAATAAAGCCAAAGAGAAAGCTTAAACCGCCTGCTATGACAAGGACGCAAAACACTTTAAGTGTTTTGCGTCCTTGAAATATAAAATTTTAAAGGAAGAAGGAACAGGTGACCTGTATGTTGAAGCGGACGAGAGAACATCTATTGAAGATCATTAAAAAATTAAAAAATTATGGACAGCACAGACATCAGGAAGCTCAAAGAAAACATCAGGAATTTCATCAGCATCAACGAGAATTGTGGTGTTGTGATCAGGAATTCCAGAAGAAACATCGGGAATTCAATCAGTATCATCGGTCTCTTCGTTTTCTGCGTCCAGTGAGTATGGTTATTAACTTAATTGTACTCTATTTACTCTTTCGATGGATTGGCCTCGGGACGATCAGTCTACTTTTTGCCGTGTTCATCATTATAAAGGAAATTATACAATTTTCATTTCTCTGGCGTTTGGAAAAAAGAGTTTTTAAACCGATTGATCAGATCAAAGTTGGCGTGGAAGAGATTTCTAAAGGTAACTATAACGTGAAAGTTGAGAGAGAAGCCGGGGCTGATTTAGGGTTTATTGGGCTATTGATGGATTCGTTTAACGAAATGGCGAAGAAATTACAGGCCAGTGAGATCGTGAAGTCTGAGTACGAAGAAAATCGGAAAACCCTTATTGCCAATATTTCTCATGATCTAAAGACACCCATGTCCTCGGTTCAAGGGTATATTGAAGCCATTCAAGACGGCGTCGTAACATCACCGGAAAAAGTCAATAAGTACCTTGCCACAATTTATCAAAATACAGTTTACATGGATAAACTGATTGATGATCTGTTCTTATTTTCTAAATTAGATTTGCAAAAGCTCGATTTTCAATTTGAAAATATTCAAATTATCCCTTTTATGCAGGACTTAATGGAAGAATTTCAGTTTGAACTTGAAGAGAAACAGTTGAATTTTCGCTATGATAATAAACTAGAAAGTGATTGTTTTATTTCTATCGATCGTAAAAGGATCTATCAAGCTTTCAGAAATATTATTGGAAATGCTGTAAAATACGGAGCTAACAAGGATTTAAAGTTAAGCATTGAGATGGAACGACAACAAGATGGATTAATTGTCATTATGATAGAAGACAATGGGCCAGGAATCTCTGAGGAAAAACTGCCTCACATTTTCACCCGATTTTACAGAATCGATAACGAGCGGACAAAGGACCTTATGAGTACTGGACTGGGACTGGCCATTGCTCAGGAGCTGGTGCAAGCCCATGGAGGGTTAATTACGGTCACCAGTATTGAGGAAAAAGGGACTTGTTTCACAATACGACTTCCAGTCATAGCGGAAACTTATATCGCCACTGATGAAAATAAATAATTAGGAGAGAGGACATCCATGAAACGCATTCTAATTATCGAAGATGATCTGAACATAGCCGAGTTGGAACGGGATTATCTTCAATTAAACGGCTACGAAGTCGATATAATTCAAGATGGGGTACTGGGCTTGGAAAAGGCCCTAACGGGTCTCTACCAGGTGATTATTGTGGATTTGATGTTGCCGGGTAAAGACGGTTATGAAATCACCCAGGAAATTCGTGCGAAGTTTGAAATCCCCGTGATTATTGTCTCGGCAAAAAATGAAGATATCGATAAAATCAGAGGCTTGGGTTTTGGCGCCGATGATTACTTAACGAAACCCTTTAGTCCTGCAGAGTTAGTGGCTAGAGTCAAAGCCCATATTTTAAGATATGAACGACTTAAGGGCAAAATTGTAGCAGGCGAAGTCATAAGCCACAGGGGGCTTGAAATTAATACTGCCTCTCATAAAGTCTTCGTGAATGGAAGAGAATTACAATTGACGACCACAGAATATGGGCTGCTCGTATTTTTTGCCTCAAACCCGAACATGGTCTTTAGTAAGGACCATATCTTTGAAACACTATGGGGAGATGAACCCCTCGGAGATACTGCAACCGTAGCCGTTCACGTACAAAAGATCAGAAAGAAGATTGAACGAGACCCCTCTAATCCGGAATATATTGAAACTCTATGGGGCGCGGGTTACAGATTTAATGCTTAAACTGCCAGTTCTAGTGCAATTGTCAGCTGTATGAGCAGAGACGTAGAGCTCTCATAGCTGTTGCTCTCAGAGCTCTTTGATGTGTATTACAATAGCTCCATACATTAATAATTAGATTGCTACAGCGGGGCGGGGGGCGTATAATGTTCTAATAAGGACAAACGGTTGTTCAAAAAAAGATCTGGAGGACTGACAATGGAAAGAATCTTCAACTTCAATGCTGGCCCAGCCACGCTTCCACTCGCAGTTTTAGAGGAAGCACAAAGTGAACTTTTGAATTTTAAAGGCACGGGCATGTCTGTTATGGAGAATAGCCATCGTACGAAAGAATACGAAGCGATCAATTCGGAAGCTGAAGCGCTCGTGAAGGAATTGCTAGGCGTTCCGGAAAATTACCGGGTTTTATTTCTTCAAGGTGGAGCAAGCACTCAATTTGCCGCTGTGCCGATGAACTTAGTCTCCGCAGACAGTCATGCTGACTATATCCTGACAGGAGCTTGGGCGGAGAAAGCCTATAAGGAAGCCTCGAAATTTGTTAAAACCAATGTAATCGCTACGACTAAGGAAGAAAAATACAACCGCATACCCCAAGCAGATGAAATTAAGGTGAGTCAAGGTCCCGCCTATGTCCATCTTTGTTCTAATAACACCATTTTCGGTACCCAGTGGCAATCTTTCCCAGACTTAGGGGACGTTTCAATGGTCGCTGATATGTCGAGTGATATCATGTCACGCCGCTTTGATGTTTCTAAGTTTGCTTTAATCTATGCCGGAGCGCAAAAAAACCTGGGTCCAGCCGGTGTCACCGTGGTGATTATTCGTAAGGATTTACTAGAGGGCATTCCGTCGAGCATCCCCACGATGCTGCGTTATGATATTCACGCGAAAAACGATTCCCTCTACAACACGCCACCCAGCTTTTCTGTTTATATGGTAAATCTGGTGCTGCGCTGGCTTAAAAACAACGGGGGACTGGCTGCTGCGGAGAAACGCAATGCCGAGAAAGCCGCTTTAATTTATGAGACGATTGATCTTAGCAAAGACTTTTACAAAGGTCATGCGCTCAAAGACAGCCGCTCACGCATGAATATTACGTTTCGCCTACCGAGTGAAGAGTTGGAGAAAACCTTTGCAGCAGAGGCGACAAAACAAGGCATGATCGGTTTAAAAGGCCACCGTTCAGTGGGTGGCATCAGAGCCTCCGTTTATAATGCCATGAGTCTTGAAGGGTGTATGGCTTTAACCGATTTCATGAAAGTCTTCCAAAGCAAAAACGGGTAAGTTTTTCTGAATGGCTAACCTGCTTTCCTAGCGTAAATCTTGTAAAAAAATATCTGATTAATGAAAGAAGAATGTCATTATAATGACATTCTTCTTTGTTATCATATTAATTAAGGGGAAAGGTATCCCGATTAGCCTTTAAGATAATTATTTTGGCATTCAGGCGCAAGACCCCCTAAAAGAGAGCATTCGCCACGTATTATATTATACGATAAAGAAAACTTGGCTGGCGCCAAGCCTTAGCGATGGCGGCCGCCCTAGTAGCACTTATGCTGCAGAAAGTATAAAAACGTTAGTTTATACTTTCTGACAGTAAGAAAAAAACATAGGGCTGTAGAATTTTCTCTTTTTGTATTACAAGTGTCTTTGGGTGGATCCTGTATATACGAGGTAGGGGAGGGGTCGTTTAAGTGAAGAATGAATGGCGTGAGTTAAAAACGATTGACGATTTTAGAGAAATAAAAAGTTTCAATGAAGGGTTTGTCGTAATAACTGACAATGCCACTAGAAATAAGGTTCATAAACCATCGTGTGTTTATGTCAAAGAAGATAATTTTATTAAAAAGGTCGTTATGAATCATAATTTCTCAGGGTGTTATTATTGGATTGGCGATGTCGAAGCAGATGGCTGGAATGCAGCTCACTGTGGTAAGTGCTGGTAGATTAAGGGTACGCAGTGTAAAGGACCTTGAAAAGCAAGTGCAGTCTAACGGGTTTGAACGTTAGACTGCACTTGCTTTGTTTGACAATCTAATCTAGAAAGGGTAAATTAATTGAAGCGAAAGTGACCTTAAATAGTCACGACTCTTTTGGTTGCCGAAAGGAAAGATTATCATGGATAGCCCTCGAAAAGCCCTGGTTCTTCTCAGCGGCGGGATTGATAGCACAACCTGCGCCGTGATGGCTTGTGCTGAATTTGGTGCTGAAAATGTGATGGCACTCAGCTTATTTTATGGGCAAAAAAACGCTCAAGAAATTGACGCAGCGAGAGATGTGACCCAACATTTAGGCATCAAAGACCACATTATCCAACAACTCCCTGATATTTTCACAGGGGGAGGGTCTACGCTTGTGGACCAAGACCAGCAAAATCCAGAAACAACGTATGAGGAACTGAGTACAACGCAAGGTGTATCCCCAACTTATGTGCCCTTTCGTAATGCAAATTTGCTCTCAGTCGCCACGTCGATTGCCTTAGTTCAAGGTGCAGAGTCAATTTTTTATGGCGCGCATTCCGAAGATGCGAGGAACTGGGCCTATCCAGATTGTACCCCTGAATTTAATGGGGCGATGGCCAATGCGATCTATATCGGTTCATATATGAAAGTTCGTCTCATAACACCCCTTCAGTGGCTCGATAAAACGGAAGTCGTCGCACTAGGGATTAAAATTGG
>Ga0209125_1001862_pt1 | contig 18035 bp, 15 predicted proteins | sample BarGraIncub1131A_FD_184503 | JGI IMG/M metagenome (GOLD analysis project Ga0209125, IMG submission 184503) | Arctic peat soil microbial communities from Barrow, Alaska - Barrow Graham LP Incubations 11-31A (SPAdes) (version 2) | ecosystem: Environmental > Terrestrial > Soil > Wetlands > Peat...
TGGCGCTCCCGATATGCAGCGACGACCCCGTCCCGGGGTGCGACGACCGCCGTCTGATCGGCCCCGCTCCCCTGGCCGCCAGGAGGTCTTTTCCCTTGCGACGGCTCGCCGTCCCGGGGGATCCCTGACGCCGGGAAGGTACCCCCTTCCCCAAGGTTTCCCAGAATATGTTCCACATCCTCTACAACATAGGCACCGTCTTTTTGTTCCTGCCGGTACTTGCCTTTCATCTGATCCAGCTTTTGGGCGGGAAAGGCCCCCCTGCGCTTGCCGAGCGTTTCGGACGCATCCCGGAGGCGGGGCTGCGAAGGATCAAGGGGCGCCCGGTGCTCTGGGTGCATGCCGTTTCGGTGGGGGAGACCCAGGCGGCCCGTCCCTTGCTGGCGGTGCTTCGGAAACGCTATCCCGGCCATGCGCTCCTGGTCTCCAACACCACCCCAACCGGCCGCGCCGTTTCGGCCGGCATCCCCGAGATCGACCTTGGCATCTGCTTTCCCCTGGACTTCCTCCCGGCGGTGCGGCGCGCGCTGGCGGCGGTCCGGCCCAGTCTCATCGTCATCATGGAGACCGAGATCTGGCCCAATTTCACCCGTGAGGCGGAGCGCCTCGGCATCCCGGTGCTCTTGGCCAACGGCCGGATCTCCGACCGCTCCTTCGGCCGCTACCTGAAATTCAGCTGGGTCTTCCGCTCCACCTTGCGCCGCTTCTCCTCCCTCTGCATGCAGACCGACGTGGACCGTGACAGGATCGTGGCCATCGGGGCCCTTCCCGGGCGGACCCTGGTCACCGGCAACCTCAAGTACGACATCCCCAGCCACCCGGTCCCGGAGAGCGAGAAGGCCCAGCTCAGGGCGCGCTACCGGATCCCGGCCGGGGTGCTCGTCCTCTGCGCCGGAAGCACCCGTCCCGGCGAGGAACGGCAGCTGATCGACTCGTTCCGGGAACTCCTGGCACGCCACGCCGACCTGGTTCTGGTCCTCGCGCCGCGCCATCCCGAGCGCGCCGGGGAGATTGCCGCCCTGCTGGAGGGAGCCTCGCTCCCTTTTCGCCGTCGCAGTTCGCTTGACTGCTCCTTCGGGGGGCTCGGGAGCGGCGAGGTGCTGTTGGTGGACGGCGTCGGCGAGATGATGGATCTCTACGCGCTCTCCGACCTTGCCTTCGTGGGTGGAAGTCTGGTGGAACTCGGCGGCCACAACCTGCTGGAGCCGGCCTCGCGCGGGATCCCCTGCATCTACGGCCCGCACATGAACAACTTTCGCGAGGTCGCGGCGCTGGTCGCCCGCTACCGTGCCGGGATCCAGGTAGCCTCCCCCGGGGAGCTTACCTCCGCCTGCCTCACCCTGATCGCTGACGCCGAGTTCAGGCGCGCCATGGGGCTGAACGCCCTCCGGATGGTGCGGGAAAACGGCGGCGCCACAGCGCGGCACCTGGAGATTATCGACGGCTATCTGTCGCCCCCTTAGAACCGAGGGCCGGCCAACGATTACCCTTGCGGCGGGGACCAAATCGCCCGGACCCGCGCTTTCCTTTTGGTGCGACGCGCTGGTTCCGCCGAACCTACCATTCGGGCGGTGTAATTCGCTTCACAATTTGCCCAGTTTGTGTGATTATGTCGGGATTGAAAATCCCACTAAAGCGACGGATCATGCCCATAGCCTTCCTTACCGATACCTCCATCCCCACCAGCACAAAAGCCTGCTTCACGACACTCGCTGCGCGGAACCCCGTTTCCAGGGCCCGGATGGTGCAGAGGTGAAGCCGATCGATCGCGGCGCAGCCCGCAGGATCCTGATCCGCGCCGTCAACTGGATCGGCGACGCGGTCATGACCACCCCGGCCGTCGACACGATCCGAGCCAACTTCCCCGGGGCCGAAATCACCCTGCTCGCCAATCCGGCGATCTCCCCGCTTTTCACCCCGTACCACGGGGTGGACCGGGTGATCACCTTCGACCGCAACGGCCCGCATCGCGGGGTCATCGGGCGTCTGCGCCTGGCGGCCGAGCTGAGGAAACACTCCTTTGACCTCGCCATCATGTTTCCCAACTCATTCGACGCGGCTCTGGTCCCCTTTCTCGCCGGCATACCGCTTCGGCTCGGCAAGGACTCCGACGCGCGCGGCCTGCTCCTGACCCACCGCTATCCCCGCGCCCTGCAGCGCCCTGACAGCCACCAGGTCCTGAACTACCTGACCATGCTGGAGTATTTTGGGCTCCAGCCCGGAAAGGCGCGGCTTCGACTGCAGACCTCCGCCTCCGAGGACGGCGACCTGGAGGCGCTCCTCGCCGGGCGCGGGATCGGCCCGAAGGATCTGGTGCTCGGGATCAATCCCGGCGCCACCTTCGGCTCCGCCAAGCGCTGGTATCCGGACCGTTTTGCCGAGACGGCGAGGGAGCTTGCCCGGCGCTGGGGTGCCCGCGTGGTGATCACCGGTGGACCGGGCGAAACCGGGATGGCCTCCGTCATCGAGGAACTCCTGGGTGGGGAGTGCGTTAACCTGGCCGGCGCCACCAGCGTCCGTCAGCTGCTGGCCCTGATCAAGCGCTGTGACTTCTTTATCACCAACGATTCCGGACCGATGCACATAGCGGCCGCTTTCGATGTCCCGCTGGTCGCGATTTTCGGGCCCACCGACCACCGGACCACCAGCGCCTTTTTCGACCGTGGGGTGATAGTCCGCCGAGGTGCTGCCTGCGCACCCTGCATGCTGCGCGAGTGCCCGACCGACCACCGCTGCATGACCGCGGTGAGCGCCGCCGAGGTTATCGAGGCGGCCGACACGCTCTACCGGGGGCTTTCCGGCAGCAGGGGGAAACTGTGAAATTCCCTTCCGAGCGTTACTTCCGGGAACTCACCGACGGAAAACGGCAAGGGTTGCCGGACCGGTTGCTCCTGGTGCTGCTGCGGGCGCTCGCCGTCGTCTACGCGCTGCTGCTGCGCCTGAGGGCCAAAGCCTACCGGACCGGCCTGTTCCCCTCCCATCGCCTCCCGGTACCGGTCATCTCCGTCGGCAACATCGTGCTCGGTGGGACCGGCAAAACGCCGATGACCATCTGGCTGGCGCGTTACCTGATTGCACGCGGGAAAAGGGTCGCCGTCCTTTCCCGGGGCTACGGCGGCACCGCGCACGGTGAATGCCGGATCGTCTCGGACGGCGGCCGCATGCTGATGACCGCCGAGGAGTCGGGCGACGAGCCGTATCTGCTGGCGCAAAAGGTGCCGGGGCTGATGGTGGTGATCGGTCCCGACCGCTACCGCGCCGGGCTCTTGGCCCTGAATGAGCTGAACCCCGATATCTTCATCCTCGACGACGGATTCCAGCACCTTGGCCTCAGGCGTGATCTGGACATCCTGCTGCTGGACGCCGGAAGGCCGTTTGCCAACGGCCGCACCCTCCCGGCGGGGTATCTCAGGGAGTCCGTTGCCGCGGCAGACAGGGCCGATCTGGTGGTCTACACCAGGTGCGCGCCGGGAGCGAAACCGGACCTTTTCCCCGCCAAGCCGAGCTGCCGGACCAGCCACAAGCTCGCCGGCATGGCGCCGCTGGAAGGCGGAGAGCCTGCCGGTTTCGAGCAGGCCTTGGGTGCGCGGGTTACCGCCTTCTCGGGAATTGCGGACCCCGGCGCCTTCTTCGATCTCCTGGAGGGGGAGGGGATACGGCTGACCGCCACCCTCGCCTTTGCCGACCATGCCAGCTTCGGCGAGGAGGAGGTCGCCGCCATCTGCCGTCTGAAGGATGCCTCCCGCAGTACGCTTCTGATCACCACGGAGAAGGATGCAGTCAAGCTCGCCCCATTCGTGGCAAGGCTTGCCCCCTGCTTCGCGGTACTGCTGGAGATCGCCAGCGACGACAGCGCTCCCTTAGAGGCAGCCCTGGAGAAATTGCTTTAAGAATCCGGTGCACCTGTGGCAGAATGCCCCCTGCAGGGTATTTTTTCGTTTTGGGAGAGTAAATGGCGCTTTCGGCTCAAGTCCTTAGGCTCTTGGCCTGCCCCGGTTGCCGGGGAGGGTTGAGCGAAATCGGGGAATATCTCCACTGTCCGAGCTGTGCCCTGAAGTTCCCGGTGCGGGAGGGAATACCCGTCCTGCTCCTTGGCGAGGCCGAGAAGGCAGAAGCATAACGGATTTTATATGCGAGTGCTGATCATAAAGACATCGGCCCTTGGCGGCATCGTCAACGCCCTCCTGGTTCTCGACTATCTGAAACAGGCCTCAATCGGGATCGAGATCGACTGGGTCGTGGAGGAGAACTTCCGTCAGATCCTGGAGGGAAACCCGCTTTTAAGCGCTCTCCTCACGGTCCGGACCAAGGCCTGGCGCCAGCGGCCCTTCGCCGCCGTTACCCGGCGCGCCGTGGTGGAGCTGAAAGAGACCTTCCGGGAGCGCGCCTATGACCTGGTGTTCGACTTCGATGGAAACCTGAAGAGCGGACTTCTCTGCTGGCTCGCCGGCCCCACGGACCGGATCGGTTTCGAGAAAAGCGGACTGCAGGAATCGCTGAATGCTCTGATCAACGCCCGCCGCATCCCGCTCAGGCCTCAGGATTACCATGCTACCGAGCGGTACCTCCGGCTGGTGAGCGTTCCCTTCGCCAAGGATTTCCGTGAAATGCGGCTCGTCTCGACCATCCAGACCGCCCCGGAGGACGACGCCAACGCGGAGGTGCTTCTGACCACGCTTTCCGACGGGCTGGTGTTCCTGTTCCAGTACGGCGCCACCTGGCGGACCAAGCTCTGGAGCGACAAAAGCTGGACTGAGTTGGGACGAGCGGTCCTGGAGCGCTTCCCCGACGCAAGCATCCTCTTCGCCTGGGGCGACCTGGATGAAAAGGGCGCCGTAACCGGGATAGCGGACCGGATCGGCCTCGGCGCGCGGGTCATTGAGCGCTGCAGCCTCCTGGGACTGGTCGCCCTATTGAAAAAGGTCGACCTGGTGGTCGGTGGGGACGCCGGTCCGGTGCTATTGGCCGCCGCCGTGGGCACCCCCACGGTCTCCTTCTACCGGGCGAGCGACGGCAAGCAGAGCGGCCCGCGCGGCGAGCGCCATGTTGTGATTCAGTCTCCCATACACTGCACCCGCTGCTTTCGGGCCAGTTGCGACAAGGACCTCCAGTGCCGCGACACCATCAAGGTGGCGGCGGTGCTGGCGGGGGTGGAGAAACTTTTGGCCGATCCCTCATGAAAATAAGCGTCACCATCATCACGCTGAACGAGGAATCCAACATCGGGGAGTGCCTGGAGAGCCTGGATTTCGCCGACGAGATCGTGGTGGTCGATTCCGGCAGCACCGACCGCACCGCCGAGATCTGCCGCGCCCATGGCCGGGTCCGCTTTCATGAGCTCGGCTGGCTCGGGTTCGGCAAGCAGAAGAACCTGGCCGCGAGCCTGGCGACCAACGACTGGATCTTCAACATCGATGCGGACGAGCGGGTTACCCCCCGGCTGAAAGAGTCCCTTGCACGGGTTGATCCCGCGGACGCCCCCTGCTACCGGGTCGCCCGAGAAAACTATTTCGGATCGCGCTGGATCAGGCGTTGCGGGTGGTACCCCGATTTCAACAAGAGGCTCTACGACCGGAGGGAGTGCGCCTTCAGTGAAAAGAGCGTGCACGAGTCCCTGGTCTGCCGGGGCAAGGTCGGCGAGCTGCAGGGGACTCTGGTGCACAGGACCTACACGGGAGTATCGGATTACCTGAAGCGGATGGAGCTCTACTCGAGCCTAGCCGCCGGGGAACTGGTCAAGGCCGGGAAAATGCCGGGGCTGTTGCAACTGATTTTCAAGCCCTTGTTCACCTTTTTCAAGATGTACTTTCTGAAACTCGGCTTTCTGGAGGGGTACACGGGATTTCTCTTGAGCATGCTCTACTCCCATTACACCTTTTACAAATACGGCAAGGCCATAGAGATGAACCGCGCGGGGGAGCATGACAGGTAACAGGCAGATCCGGAAGATCTTGGTGATCAAGCTGCGTAACATAGGCGACGTGCTATTGAGCGCCCCGCTTTTTTCCAACCTGAAAGAAGCCTTTCCGGGGGCGCGGATCAGCGCCTTGGTCAACTCCGGAACCCAGGAGATGCTTACCGGGAATCCCGATGTGGACCAGGTGATCGTCTACGATCGAGGCATCAAGAGTGCGCCGCTTTTTCGGCGTCTGAGCCGGGAGTTCGCCTTCTACCGCCGGGTGCGCGGGGAGCGCTTCGACCTGGTCTTGAACCTCACCGAGGGGGATCGCGGCGCGCTGCTCGCGCTTTTTAGCGGGGCGCGGGTGCGGATCGGCCTGGATCCCATGAACCAGGGGCTTGCCGGAAAGCGCCGCTATTTCACCCATCTGTTACCCAGGTTTCCGGAGGGAAACCTGCACGCGGTCGAGAAGAACCTGCTGTTTCTCGTGCCCCTGGAGCTTCAGCCGGCCCGAAAGCGGGTCAGCTTCTACTTCGCGCAGGCCGACCGCGATCATGTGGCGAAACTTCTGGCCGCCCGGTCCCTGCTCCCGGGCGGATATTTTCATGCCCACGTCACCTCGCGCTGGATGTTCAAGGCGCTTCCTCATGACAAGGCTGCCTTTCTGTTGGACCAGCTGGCCGAACGTTCCGGGCTTTCTTCCGTGCTCACCTGCGCGCCGGAACAAAAGGAGATCGATTACCTCGCAGCCCTGCGCCCCCTGCTGCGGACCCCGTTTTGCGACCTGAGCGGCGCCTTGACCCTGAAGCAACTCGGTGCCTTGAGCGCCGGCGCGCGTTTTTTTGTGGGGGTTGATTCCGCGCCCATGCACATGGCGGCGGCGCTCGACATACCGGTACTGGGCCTTTACGGGCCCTCCTCGGTACAGGAATGGGGGCCGTGGGACAACGGCACGATGGTCAACCCCTACCTCGCCCAAAACGGCGTGCAACGCTGCGGCAGACATCTGGTGCTGCAGGCGGCAAGGGCGTGCGTCCCCTGCCTGCGGGACGGTTGCAACGGGAGCAAGGTGAGCGACTGCCTGGATTTTTCTGAAAGCGAGCTGAAGACCGCAGCATTGGCCTTCCTGGATACGGTCGAAAGCGGAGAATATGATGTCTAATCGAAGAATTCATCAAAAACTGAGCAGAAAATAAATGCTCCAAAGGACTTCTATGGCGTATATTGATTGGTCTACCCTGACAGACGACCCCAACAATAGTGAAGCAAAACAAGCTACCAAAGATTACCTGCAAGAAATAAGGCACGTGCATACCGATGTTGACCTCATGGATTTCATGATTCGCGAAATTGAGGGCAAGAGGGTGCTTGATATAGGGATCATCTCTCATAGTAGCGCATACATCGAGAGGAGCGACTGGAGACACGACACGATCGTGAAGGGTTCTTCGTACTGTCTCGGAATTGACATACTCGAAACATTGATCGGGGAGTTGAAGGACAAGGGGTACAACGTTCGTTGCGTCGACGCCACATCCGATCTTTTCCTGGGAGAATTGTACGATGTGGTTTTTATAGGCGATGTCATAGAGCATGTGGCCAACACCACTGGTCTGATCAATTTTGCCAGACGCCATCTGGAGAAAGATTGGAAAATCTTTATTTCTACACCCAATCCTTTCAGTAGAAAATTTTTCAAGAAATTCATGAAACAAGGGCTGGTAATCACCAATCTCGACCACCTCGGGTGGATCATCCCGATAAACATGATGGAACTGGGGAGAAGAACGGGCACAAAACTGGCAGCATACCACCTGATAAAAAAGTATCCGCCGTTCTCGGGATTCATCAAAAAAATCGCATGGCGTTTCAGCCCGGTTGACTACTCTTTTCCGGATTATTTGTATGAACTTTCTTCGAAATAAGGAGGGCCACCGCTCGATGAAAATAGCGTTTATCACAACCAACCTGCGCGGTGGCGGCGCGGAAAAGGCGGTCATTAATCTCGCCTCCGTCCTGGCGGGTCGCGGCCACGAGGTGCATGTCATCCTAATGGAGCGGATCATCGAGCACGCCCTGCCGGCCACTTTTGCCCTGCACGCCCTCTCGCCGAAGAAGGGGAAGGTCACCAAGGGGTTGCTGGGAAAATACCTCTGTGCCTTCCGGCTGCGCCGTCTAATTCAAGAACTCGGCGGGAGCGCCCCCTTCAACCTGATCGTGTCGACCCTCCCCTTTGCCGACGAGGTGGCAGCCCTAGCGGGAATAGAGCCGCTCTGGCATCGGGTTGCCAACACCCTGTCGTCGGAGATATCGCTGCTTAGGGAGAGGCATCCCGGAAAGGCTGCCAGAAGATACGACCGGTATCGCAGGTTGTACAACGGGGCCAATGTTATCGCCGTTTCGGAAGGCGTTCGGGAAGACCTGCGAGGATCTTTTCAGCTGGACCAAGCGCGCATCGAGCAGATCTACAACCCTTTCGACGTGGCGGCCATCAACGAACTGGCCGATCAGCCCGGTCCCGATCTGCCCGATTTCCCGTATGTGCTGCATGTGGGGCGCTTCGCCCCACAAAAACGCCACGACCTGCTGCTGGAGGCCTGGCGGGGGGTGAACGCTGCTGGGCACAAACTGGTGTTCCTGACCAAACCCAGCGAAAAGCTCGACGCCCTCATCGAGGCCTCGGGGCTCCGTTCCAGGGTCGTGGTTGCCGGTTTCCGCGAGAATCCCTACCCATGGATCAAGAACGCGCGACTGCTCGTGCTTTGCTCCGATCACGAGGGGATGCCGAACGTCCTGGTGGAAGCCCTTGCCTGCGGCACTCCGGTGGTGAGCACCGACTGCCCTTCCGGCCCTCGGGAGCTTCTGGCCGGCACGGGAGGCGGGGTGCTGGTACCCGTTGGCGATGCCGATGCCCTGAGACTGGCAATACAGAGATCCCTGGACTATCCTCCCGTCCTCGGCGTTGCCGACCTGACATCCTTTGATGCCCTGCAGGTCGCCGAGCGCTACGAACATCTGCCCAAGCTGTGGCGGACCAAGAAAAAGGCCTGACCATGTGCGGAATCCTGGGACTTATCGATACCCCCTGGCAGCAGAGCGCGTCACGCGCCCTGGCTGCCCTTGCGCAGCGAGGACCCGATGATTCGGGATTGACCAGCGTCGGCGGAGCTACTCTCGGCCATACCCGACTGGCCGTGATAGACATCTCCGGCGGCCATCAGCCGATGCGGTCGCCCGATAACCGCTACCATATCGTTTTCAACGGTGAAATCTACAACTTCCGGGAACTGCGCCAGGAGTTGATCGGCCAGGGGTACGTCTTTTCCTCGAACTCAGACACCGAAGTGCTGCTCCATGGCTACAGCTGCTGGGGGAGCCGACTTGTCACGCGTCTCAACGGGATGTTCGCTTTTGCGGTCTGGGACAACCAGGATAAGACACTTTTCGCCGCACGGGACCGGATCGGCATCAAGCCTCTGTTTTATTCGAGCGCTCAGGGATTCAGCTTCGCTTCGACGCTCAAGCCTTTCTTCCTGCTGGACGGTTTCCCGCGTCAGCTTGATTACGAGGCGCTGCGGGACTTTTTAGCGTTTCAGGCCGTTATCGCACCGCACACCTTTCTTGCCCACGTTAGACAGCTGCCGCCAGCCTGCTGGCTGCGATACCAGGCCTCCAGCGGTAATGTGACGATTCGGCAGTACTGGGATATTCCCCGTGCGGAGACCTGCAACTCCTCGCGGGAGGATCTGGTCCGGGAGTTCGACGCCATACTGGAGCGCAGCGTCAAGCGCCAGGTCCTCTCCGATGTGCCGTTGGGCGCGTTTCTAAGCGGCGGTATCGACAGCAGCCTGATGGTGCACTACATGGCCCAGTCGGGGGTGCATCCGCTCAAGACGTTCAGCATGCGCTTCCAGGAAGGTGGGTTCGATGAAACCTCCCATGCCCTGTCGGTGGCACGAAAGTACGGTACCGAACACCATGTTATCGACGCTCCAAATATAGGTCCGGAACAACTTCTCTCCGCGATCAGGGAACTTGACCAGCCGCTTGCCGATCCCGCTTATGTCATGACCTGCGAGCTTGCGCGTCAAACACGGCAGCATGTTACCGTAAGCCTGAGCGGCGATGGTGGCGATGAGCTTTTCGGTGGGTATCCCCGGTTCAGGGAGCAGGAAGCGAAGTATCCTCCCCGTGTCTGGAAGCATCTCCTAAGGCCCCTGGTGGACCAAGGGCTGCTCCCCGGTTCGCTGCTGCGTCGCACCCTGTACGGAAAAGAGATGCTTTACTACAAGAAAGTGGACCTCGGGCCCTACGAGAATACCCGCAAGAGTCTGCGCCGCTACGTCTCTGCCGACGCCTGGAGGCGCTGCCTGCCTGAGCGGACCCTGGGACGTTGGAAAGACCTGCTTGAGGGTTTCGGCGAGCGCATCGACACCGCCGGCCTCATGCGCGCGGATCTTTGGACCTATTTGAGCGAAAACTGCCTGGCAAAAACCGACCGGGCCAGCATGATCCACGGTCTCGAGGTGCGTGTGCCTCTGCTGGACAACGAGGTCCTGGACCGCGTGCTGAAACTCCCGGCGCAGCGCCACTTTGATCCGAACGGCAAGACGATCCTGACGGAACTGGCGCGGCTCTATCTGCCCGAACAGGTGTGGAATCGTCCTAAACACGGGTTTTCCGTACCGCTGCAAAACAATTTCAACAACCAGTGGCGGGATGTCTGTTCCGATTACGTCGACAGATCGGAAAAACTGGCGCCTTTTCTCGATAAAGAAGCTGTCCAGCAGCTCTGGACCGGCGCGCGGCAAGGAAAGGGATCACGGCGACTCGCCTATACCTTTATCGTCTTGCTGATCTGGCTGGAGCAGCACGAGGTGACATTTTGATCTCACGCCTTGCTGGCCAAAGATCGGCGATAATGGAGCATCAGATAGGGGGAGTTGAGCGTCCGGCCGGCCCTAAGGTAAAGAAATCTTCCCGCGCTGCACGCGGTCATAAATCGTACGGCCAGCAGTTGAGGCCTGCAATTCAAGATAAGGAAGAAACGCATTGAAATTCAACATCCTGCACACCGAATGGTCCGACGGCTGGGGCGGACAGGAGCAGCGCATCATCCTGGAGTGCCGCAAGATGCGCGAACTGGGGCACAAGGTGGTGATCGCCTGCCAGCCGGGAAGCGGGATCCTGCTAAAGGCCAGGGAGTTCGACATCCCCGTGGAAGAGGTGGCGATGCGGGGGAGCATCGATCCTTGCGCGGTCTGGAACCTGTACCGGGTGATCAAAAAGCACGGCATCAACGTGGTGAGCACCCACAGCGGCAAGGACAGCTGGCCGGCGGGATTCGCAGCCAAACTCGCCCGGGTGGAACTCCTGGTGCGGACCCGGCACCTGTCGCTTCCCATCAAGAACAGCCCCTTCAATTTCGTGTACCGCATGCCCGACGGCATCGTCACCACCGGGGAGGCGATCAGGGAAACCATGATCGCCGATAACGGCATTACGCCGGAAAAAATCGTCTCCATCGCCACCGGCGTCACCCTGGACCGCTTCGACGCCGGCCGCGCCGGTGCGCCCCAGCTGAAAAGCGAGCTCGGCATACCCGAGGGCTCGCCGGTGGTGACCATGGTCGCGGTGCTGAGGGGCATGAAACGCCACGACCTGCTGGTTGCCGCGGCTGGCCTGCTGCACACCGATTTCCCTGAGGCAAGATACCTGGTGATAGGTGACGGCCCGGGTCGTGAAAGCGTCCAGGGGATGGTGCGGGAGGCGGGCCTTGAGGACCGGGTCATCCTCGCCGGCTACCGGGAAGATATTCCTGAGATCCTCGCCGTCTCCGATGTGGTCGTGCTTACCTCGGATCGCTTCGAGGGGGTCCCCCAGTCCCTCAGCCAGGCCATGGCCATGGGGCGTGCCGTGGTCGCCGCCCCGGTCGGGAGCATTCCCGAACTGATCATCGACGGGAAGACCGGCCTTTTGGCCGAAACCGGCAACGCCCACTCCTTCGCCGCCGCCATCGGGCGGCTTCTCAAGGACGACACTCTGAGACGCGAGTTGGGGCGCGGGGCCCGAAGCCATATCGTGAACGATTACACCGACGATAAGATGGCGGAAAAGACGATCCGCTTCTACGAGCGGTTGCTGAAAGCAAAGAATAACCATCGCGGGGAGAAGCCGTAACGTGAAAATTGTGTTGAGCATTCCTGAAAATCTGAAGACGGTTCCCATGAACCGGTATGTCTATCAAACCCTGGTAGAGATGGGGCACGAGGTGCGCATCTTCAATTTCAGCTCTCAGGGGATCTATTCGCGGCTTCTGAAAAAGGTTTCCAAAGAACGGTTCCTGGACCACCTGGACCGCGCGCTTCTCAATCTCATTGACCGCGAGAAACCGGACCTGTTCCTGACCATCTTCGGATTTAACCACAGCCGCGAGGTGCTCCGGCGCATCAAGGAGAAGGCGGTTCCCACGGCCTGCTGGTGGCTCAACGATCCCTTCCAATTCGAGCGCTCCGCCGAGAAGGCTGGATGCTACGATTACTACTTCACCAACTCCCGTGGTTCGATTCCCCTGTATGCCGAAAGGGGGATCGCCAACGTCTCGTTCCTCCCGGTGGGGGTCTATCCGCCGCTGCACAAGAAGTTGCCGGAGCTCCCCAAGAAGTGGGACATCTGTTTCGCCGGAGACTACAAGCCGGTGCGCCAGGAGGTGCTGGAGGCCGTGGCCGTCAGGTTCAGCGTCGCCATCTTCGGCCCTTGGCGCCACAAGCTTCCCAAGGATTCCCCGCTTTGCAGTCACATCGTCAGCGACCGGTTCTTCTCCCCGGAGGAGATGGTCGCCATGTTCAATCAGTCCAGGATCGTGCTCAACATCCACACCTGGCTGGGGAAGAACGAGTTCGGCATCAATCCGCGTGTCTTCGAGGCCAACGGCTGCGGCTCCCTGCAGATCAGCGACTATAAGGAGGAAATCGCCGATTTTTACCAGGAGGACAAGGAAATCGTCATCTACCGGAGCATCGACGAACTCCTGGAAAAGCTGGCCTATTACCTCGGGCACGAGGCCGAGAGGGAGGAGATCGCGGCCCGCGCCTATCTCAGGACCCAGGGGGAGAATACCTACCAGCAACGCATGCAGGAGCTCCTCAGGGTCTGCACCGGCGCACCGACTCCATGAGGATCGCCCTGATCCGCCAGAAATACACCCCTTTCGGCGGCGCGGAGCGCTACATGGCGCGCCTGGTGGAGGGGCTGGCCGCCGAGGGACACGAGGTACACATCCTGGCCGCCCAGTGGGATGCCGGCGGGGAGGACTGCGCCACCTTTCACCGCGTTCCCATCGTCAGGCACCCGGGCTGGCTCAAGGCGCTCACCTTTTCCCTCGGGTGCAGGAGGATCATCGAGAGCCAGCGCTTCGACGTGGTCTTCAGCCTGGAGCGGACACTGCGCCAGGACGTCTACCGCGCCGGAGACGGCTGCCATCGGCAGTGGCTCAGGCAAAAACAACTGGGCAAGGGCCTTTTGAGCCGCCTGGTCACCTATCTGAGCCCCTTTCAGATGACCTACCTTTTTCTGGAGAGAAAGCTCTTTAGCGACCCCCGGCTCAAGGCGATCATAGCCAATTCGCGCTCCGGAAAGGCGGAGATCGTGGAACTCTACGGGGTCGACCCGGAAAAGATCCACGTGGTCTACAACGGGATCGACGCCGCGGCCTTTCCCCTGGACCAGAGGGAGCGCTTCCGCCTGGAACTGGCAGAACGTTACGGCCTTAAGGACGAGCTCCGGATTCTCTACGTCGGCTCGGGCTTCTCCCGCAAGGGGGTTCCCGCCCTGATTGAGGCGGCGGTCAAGCTTAAGGTCCCCTTCCGGCTCTTCGTGGTGGGAAAGGGGCGCTCCGCTGCCCTGGAGCGGCGTGCGCGGCGACTGGGTCTTTCCGGGCGGGTGGTCTTCACGGGACCGGTCCGGGATGTGGAGCGGTTTTATTTGGGGTGTGACCTGTTCGTCTTCCCCACCCTGTACGACCCCTTCAGTAACGCCACGCTGGAGGCCATGATCTGCGGCCTCCCGGTGGTCACCTCGCGCTTCAACGGGGTCGCCGAACTGATCGACGAGGGTGAAAACGGCATCGTGCTGCGTGACCCGCTGGACGCGGAGGAGATCGCCCGCTGCATTACGCTACTGAGCGAGGAAGGGGTGCGTCGGGAGATGGGCCGACTGGCGCGGCTCGCCGTGCAGGGGCTCACCATGGTGCGTAACACCCGGGAGAGCCTGGCGGTCATCGAAAAGGTCCTGAAGGGGTGAACGCACTCATAGAGAGGCTTTCTTAAAACCCGCCGGAGATTCATTTTCAAGGCAATTTTTTAATATATTCGCCAAATGGAAGGAGGCAAGAAATGGCAAAGATCCTGGTAACCGGAGCGGCCGGATTCATCGGGTTTCACCTGTCCCAAAGGCTTTTGGCCCGGGGGGATGAGGTGGTCGGCCTGGACAACCTCAACGACTACTACGACGTGAAGCTTAAACTGGGGAGGCTGGAACAGCTCCGGGAAAGGGAGAACTTCCGGTTCGTGAAGCTTGGGCTGGAGGAGCGCGAGCCGCTGCTGGAGCTTTTTCAACGTGAGCGTTTCGACGCGGTGGTGAATCTCGCCGCCCAGGCGGGTGTGCGCTACTCCCTGGTGAACCCCTATGCCTATATCGACAGCAACGTTTCGGGCTTCATGAACATCCTCGAGGGGTGCCGCCATAGCAAGGTCAAGCACCTAGTCTACGCCTCCTCCAGTTCGGTGTACGGAGCCAATACCGCCATGCCTTTCTCGGTGCACCATAACGTGGACCATCCGGTCTCGCTGTATGCCGCGACCAAGAAGGCCAACGAGCTCATGGCCCACACCTACTCAAGCCTCTACGGCATCCCGACCACCGGCTTGCGCTTCTTCACGGTGTACGGACCGTGGGGGCGGCCGGACATGGCGCTCTTCCTCTTCACCAAGGCGATCCTTGAGGGGAGTCCGATCGACGTCTTCAACTACGGCAAGATGCGCCGCGACTTCACCTACGTGGACGACATTGTGGAGGGGGTGGTCCGGGTAATCGACAGGGTCCCCCGGGGGAATCCCGGCTGGAGCGGTGATAGTCCCGACCCCGGCACGAGCTTCGCCCCGTACCGGCTTTACAACATAGGGAACAACTCCCCGGTCGAGCTGCTGCGCTTCATCGAGGTGCTGGAAAAGGCGCTCGGGCTGGAGGCGATCAAGCGTCTCCTCCCGATTCAGCCAGGCGACGTTCCGGCGACCTTCGCGGACGTGGACGACCTGCAGGCGGATGTCGGGTTCAAGCCGGAAACCTCCATCGAGGACGGGGTGGGTAGGTTCGTTCGGTGGTACCGGGGGTATTACCGGGTGTGAGACGCCTCCCGACGCAATGCGGCCTGGGAAGCCAAGGCGGACCTGCCGTATTTTAGCGACCTTACTCGGGGCCTTAACGTTCCGGATCAATTTTACGATAATAAAGGATTAACCATGAAATACGCACCCCTAGACTTCTCGGGCGTCACCACCTACCCGATTTCCAGCCGCAAGAACAAGATGACGGTGCAAGACGACTTCGCCGCGCCGGTATCCCGCGGGATGACCGTTTCGGATATCCTGGCGGCGATGCCCAACCAGCTCGGCTCCCAGTCCCTCAACCGGGTGATCGACGCCGTGGTGGCGGCCCGGGAGAAAGGGAAGCCGGTCGTGATGGCGATGGGTGGCCACGTGATAAAATGCGGGCTGCAACCGGTGCTGAAGTCGCTCATCGAGGCGGACATCGTCACGGCGGTGGCCTTGAACGGCGCCGGATCCATCCACGACTTCGAGATCGCCCTGATCGGCGCCACCAGCGAGGACGTGGGGGCCGTGCTGCACGCCGGGAACTTCGGCATGGCCCGGGAGACCGGCGTCGACATCAACGCCGCGCTGAAAAAAGGGGTTGCCCAGGGGCTTGGCTACGGCGAGTCGGTGGGACGGATGATCCTTGACCGAAAACTCCCCTTCCGGGAGCAGAGCCTCCAGGCGATCTGCGTGGCGAAGGAGATACCGGTGACGGTCCACGTGGCGATCGGCACGGACATCACCCACCAGCACCCCTCTGCCGACGGTGCGGTGATAGGGGAGGCGAGCTACACGGATTTCAGGATCTTCACCTCCGTGGTCTCGGAACTGGGCGACGGCGGGGTCTACCTGAACATCGGCAGCGCCGTGCTGCTTCCCGAGGTGTTTCTCAAGGCGCTCTCCATCGCGCAGAATCTCGGGTATCACGTGGATCATTTCACCACGGCGAACTTCGACATGCAGCAGCACTATCGCCCGCTCGCCAACGTGGTCAAGCGGCCGACCTCGGGTAAGAGCCACGGCTACAGCGTCACCGGGCATCATGAGATCATGATTCCGCTTCTCGCCGCGGGGATACTGGACAGGATAAAAATCTAATCAGGCAAAAAGCCTGACCACGGAGGACTCAGAGAGGGAGCAGGGGAAACAGAGGAATAACGTTGGTATCAAAAATGCCTCTACCACGTTTCTCAGTTTTTCCTCAGTGTCCTTCGCTTTTCCTCTGTGACCTCCGTGGTCATGCCTCTGCATTTGTCGGGAGACTTGTATGGAAAGAAGAGAGGTGGAATCGTTTTTCGAAAGGGCCGCTTCTGTGCGCGTTCTTGTTATCGGCGACCTGATGCTGGACGAATACCTCTGGGGGAAGGCCGAGCGGATTTCGCCCGAGGCCCCGGTGCAGGTGGTGGAGGTGGTCCGGGAGGACCTGCGACTGGGGGGGGCCGGCAATGTGGTGCATAACCTCGCCGCCCTGGGGGCCAAGGTCTCCATCTGCTCCGTGATCGGCGACGATGAGAACGGGGTGCTCCTGCGCCGCGCCTTTCAGGCCAAGGGTGTGGATCTGGCGGGTCTCTTCGATGACCCCGACCGCAGGACCAGCAAGAAGACACGGGTGATCGCCGCGCACCAGCAGATCGTCAGGATCGACCGGGAGACCAGCTCGCCGATCGGCGCCCTCTGCGAGGAGGCGATGCTTGCTTACCTGGAGGCCTCATGCCGCAGCTTCGACGTGATCGTTGTTTCGGACTACCTGAAGGGGGTGCTCACCCCGGATATCCTCTCCGCCGTATGCCAGGCCGGGAGGCGCCTTGCCATTCCCGTGGTGGTCGACCCCAAGGGGGACGACTACGGCAAGTACCGCGGGGCGACCCTGCTTACCCCGAACCGCAAGGAGGCGGAAATCGCCTCGGGGGTCGCCATCACCGACATGGAGACCCTGGAAAAGGCAGCCGCCGGGCTTCTGAGCCGCCTCGACCTCGATGCGCTGCTCATAACGAGGAGCGAGGCGGGCATGTCGCTCTTCCGGCAGCAGGGTGAGGCGGTCCATATCCCGACCGTTGCGCGGGAGGTTTTCGACGTGACCGGGGCCGGCGATACGGTGATCTCCGTGCTCTCCCTGGGACTTGCCTGCGGGCTGGCCCTGCCGGAGGCGGCCTGGGTCGCCAACGTGGCGGCCGGAATCGCCGTCGGCAAGCTGGGCACCTCGACGGTCTCGCCCCAGGAGATCGTGGCGGAGGTGAGCCACGGCCTGAAGGACTCCGACTCCAAGATCAAGAACCTCGACGTCCTCGCCCGCATCATCGCCTCGGAACGCTCCCGCGGTAAAAGGGTCGTCTTCACCAACGGCTGCTTTGACCTGCTCCACGTGGGTCACGTCAAGTACCTGCAGAAGGCCAGGACGCTCGGGGACCTGCTGGTGGTGGGGCTCAACTCCGACGCCTCGGTCCGGCGCCTGAAAGGGGAACGCCGCCCCCTCATCGAGGAATCGGAGCGCGCCCATATCCTGGCGGCGCTCGACTGCATCGACTTCGTGGTGCTCTTTGACGACGACACCCCCCTGAAGCTGATTGAGGCGCTTGTTCCGGACGTCCTGGTGAAAGGGGGGGATTACCGGGTCGAGGAGGTGGTCGGGCGCGAGCTGGTCGAGGCGAGCGGCGGGCGGGTGGAACTGGTCCAGTTCGTGGACGGCAAGTCAACCAGCCGGATCATCGAGAAGATTCTCGCCTCTTACTGAACCGAAAAGCTCCATTCTGCTTGCGATTGCCGGC
>Ga0209125_1001863_pt1 | contig 18033 bp, 7 predicted proteins | sample BarGraIncub1131A_FD_184503 | JGI IMG/M metagenome (GOLD analysis project Ga0209125, IMG submission 184503) | Arctic peat soil microbial communities from Barrow, Alaska - Barrow Graham LP Incubations 11-31A (SPAdes) (version 2) | ecosystem: Environmental > Terrestrial > Soil > Wetlands > Peat...
AAATCCAACATATTGATTGATAAGCTAAATTTTCTTTGGATTGTTTCAGATACACTACTATATCAGGTTTTATTACCGGAAAGAAATACTTTGGTTAAGAATTTAAAAATTACCCGTTTATTTACTTCAAAAGATGTTTTCGGGCAATATGGCGCGGGGTTCGAATCCCTGACTTTTGATTCAACAAACAATGTTTGGGTGATATCATCAAAAAATCTCTTGTCCTTATATAATAGGAATGATAATAGTTTTGAAACTTTTAAAATCCCACTCCCCAATAACAATATTTATAATAATTTCTCTGGTAAGTTTATGGTTTATGACTGTTATAATAATTCACTTGTAATTTCAACTACTAATTATGGCCTAATAGTTTATTCGTTATCAACAAAATTTTTTGAGTTTTTCAATTCAAATAACACCGAAGGTATGTATAATAATTTATACCTGCCTTATATAGCATTGCGTGACACTTTTTGGTTGCCTTCCGATGGAAATGGCCTTATTGTTTTCGACTATAAGAATAAAACCTGCCGGAGTGTTATGCAGGACAATAACAATCCCTTTTCCCTGAACACGAATTCAGTTTCACGGGTTCTTAGGGATAAAAACGGAAATGTTTGGGTAGGCTCTTCCAACAATACCGGGGTTAATCTTTATTCTCCCTATAGGAATAAGTTTAAAAGATATTTTAAAAGCACAAAATCGAAAAACGCACTGAGCAACAATCTTGTAATGGATTTTTATCAGGATAAAAATGACAACCTTTGGATTTGTACCGATGGGGGCGGATTAAACAAACTTGATTTAAAAACCAATAACTATACCTGTTACAATTCAAAAACTAATTCTTTTATCAACGATAAAACCCTTTCAGTTACCGGCGATAAGTCGGGAAATTTATGGCTGGCTTCATGGGATGGGGGCATAAGCAAATTCAACCCTAACACAGAAGAAGTTTATAATTATAGAGAACATTGCCCTCCTTCCGAAATTCAATTTTATAATTGGCCCTTTCAGGTTTTTAACGATTCCGAGGATCATCTCTGGATCGCATTTCTCAAAGGCGGGCTGGGATATTACGATAAAAAAAGAAACAAGGTATATTCTTATATACATTCAGAAACCGATAAAAATAGTTTTATCAGCAGTTTTGTTAATTCTGTTTACGAAGATTCAAAAAAGAATATTTGGGTAAGTACATATAACGGTCTTGCATATTTTAATTTACGAGAAACAGATTTTTCTGTTAATCCCCCAAAAATAAAATTCAATTATGTTTTGCCCAATGAAACAAAAAACAGTATTTCGAGCGCATCAATTAGCACAATTGTTGAAGACAATAATGGCTATTATTGGATAGGATTAAACAATAACGGTCTAGATCGCTTTGATTTAAAGCATAATTCTTTTAAAAATTATACTGTAAAAAATGGTTTGCCCGGCAATACGGTTGGGGGTTTGGTTTGCGATAAAAACAACGTGCTTTGGCTTTTTACCGATAAAGGCCTGGCGAGTTTTAACCTGAACGACAGTACCATTACCAAATTTGACGTAAATGATGGGCTTTTGAGCAATGCCATCACAGGGAAACCCTATATGAACGAAAAAGGCGATATTTTCATGGGGTCTATCAATGGATTCAATTCGTTTAATCCTTCATCCATGAAATTCAATCCAAATAAGCCAAAAACTCAGTTAACCGGTTTTAAGGTTTATAACAAAAATGTGTTGCCGGGCGAAAAAATAGGAGCGAGAGTTATACTTTCAAAGCATATTTCGGAATTAAATGAGATAGAAATTACTTATAAAGAGAATTTTTTTACCATTAGTTATGTGTCCATTGATTTTAATGTGCCTGAAAAAATCCAATACAAATATATGATGGAAGGTTTCGACCGCGATTGGGTAAATGCCGGCAACAAACGGGAAGCAACCTATATGAATCTGAACCCAGGTTCGTACATTTTTAAAGTTAAAGCTTCTAATAATGATGGGGTATGGAATGATATCCCAACCGAACTCAAAATAGTTATTCTCCCTCCCTGGTGGCAAACCTGGTGGTTCCGAATACTTTATATTTCAGCTATTTTAGCATTTATTGTTCTTGTTTTCTGGTATTTGCTTGAAAGGGCAAGACTGCGACATCAGCTTAAGATGGAAAGGTTTGAAGCAAAAAAAATGCACGAGTTAGACTTTATGAAACTCCGGTTCTTTACAAATGTTTCTCACGAATTCCGTACACCGCTTACTTTAATACTTGGTCCGGCCAACAGCCTGAAAAATGCATTAAACAAATCTTCAGACGTACAACTTTCTAAACAAGCTGAAATTATTTTAAGAAATGCCCAACGCTTGCTCATGTTGGTAAATCAATTATTGGACTTCAGAAAATTAGAAGCAGGAAGCTTACAGTTGGATGTTACCTGGGGTGATATTAGCCGGTTTATTGAGGAAATTGCCTTGTCATTCTCAGAACTCGCAACCCAACGGAATATAAAATATAATATTGAATTACCGGTAAGCAATATCAATTCTTATTTTGACCCTGACAAACTTGATAAAATTCTTTATAATCTCCTTTCAAATGCCTTTAAATATAGCCCTGATAATAGTATCATTGAGCTATCAGTGAGAAAAATCACCATGCAGGGAAGTGACGAAAATGATAAATTAAGTGATCACATCGAAATAAAAGTTACCGATACAGGAATTGGAATACCAAAAGACGAGATTCAACATATATTTAAAAGGTATTTCAGGGCAAAAGGAACAGACAACCAGCAAGGCACCGGAATTGGCCTGACTTTGACTAAAGAATTGGTTGAATTGCACCATGGCTCAATTACATTCAAGAGCGAAGCAGGTAAAGGATCATGTTTTACTGTATTTCTGCCGCTTAACCAGCAGCAATTGGAGAATACTTTAAAGGTAACTAAGAAGGAACTCGATTTGCCTGAAATTGAAGGAACAAAGAGTTCTCCGCCGGAATTTGAACAGAAGACAACCGAAGAAATTAATAAAAAGCCATTGCTATTACTAATTGAAGATAATCCAGATATGAGGGTTTTTATTAAAGGTGAATTAGATACTGATTATATTGTTGAAGAAGCAGCAGATGGAAATGAAGGCCTGAAGAAAGCCAAAGAGCTAATACCAGATATAATTATAAGTGACATAATGATGCCAAAACTAAACGGATTAAGGCTTTCACGAATTTTGAAAGATGATGAACGCACAAGTCATATTCCTATAATACTGCTTACTGCCCGTACCAATGAAGAAAACAAAATAGAAGGATTGGAAACAGGCGCAGACGATTACATAACAAAACCATTTAGTCCTACATATCTCAAATTCAGAATTCAGAACCTAATCAAAACCCGTGTTAAACTCAGAGAGTTATTTAGTCAAGGGCGTGAGCTTAATACATCTATCATTGCAAAGAATTATGCCGACGAAAAATTCATGAAAAAAGCTCTTGAAATAATTGAGAATAATCTTTCAAACCCTGAGTTTGGCGTTGAAGAATTTATTAATCAGATAGGTACGGGTCAAAGAACTCTATATCGTAAATTAACAAGCCTTACCGGTCTATCGGCCAGAGAATTTATCAAAAATATCAGGCTAAAACATGCAGCCAGAATAATTTCAGAGGGTCAGCTAACTATTGCTGAGGTTGCATTTTCTGTAGGGTTCAATGACGCCAGCTATTTTACACGTTGCTTCAGGCAACACTTTGGTGTATCTCCTACTGAATATTTCAATAAAATAACTCATTAAATCCCTCCGTTAATCATTATTCTATTTGTCTGTAAATCAGGACGTAACTCAAGTCCTATAAAATGTCAAGTAAGTCCTATCACCTTACTTATTTACAGACTAATTTCACAATTAATGACAGATCAGTTATTCCATATGAATAGCATGAATCTATCAAAACATTGTTTTTAATTTTTTAATTACTAATTAAAGCTTATGTGTTTATGAAACCAAATTATCTAAGTTTTTCGCCGGGAAGAAAATGGGTAGGAAAATTCCTTTCCATGGTTCTTTTGATGGTATTGCTTACAGGAATGGCTTTTGCACAGCAAAAGACTGTCAAAGGGATTGTCACTGATGAGACAGGTGCGCCTGTTCCGGGTGCTACAGTAATGGTCAAAGGAACTACTACAGGTACTGTCACTGGTGTTAGTGGTGATTTTTCGATCAATGTTCCTTCCACTTCAAAAGCACTGGTTATTTCATTCATTGGAATGACATCTCAGGAGATTATAGTTGGTAATCAGACCAACATCTCCGTAAAGATGATTTCGGAAACTATCGGAATTGATGAAGTTGTTGCGATTGGTTATTCAACAGCTACTCGTAAAAACGTTGCAAGTTCATTTGCTAAGATTGGAGACAAAGAAATCGTTGGTCTTTCGGTTACCAATGTAGGACAAATTCTTCAAGGTAAAATGGCCGGTGTACAGGTTACCAGCAATGGTGGCGATCCGGGTGCAGGCTCAAGAATCGTGATTCGTGGTATGGGTTCATTTTCAAGCGTAGATCCAATTTATGTAGTTGACGGTATTCAAGGTGGTGATATTAGCTCTATTCCTCCGCAGGATATTGAAAATATTACTGTTTTAAAAGATGCTTCTTCAACAGCTATTTATGGTACTGCTGCTGCTAATGGTGTTGTTTTGATTACTACCAAAAAGGGTAAAAAAGGCGCTCTTCAAGTACAGTATGATGGTTCTTATGGCGTTGCTTCGGTAAGCAAACGTTATGATCTGCTGAACGCTACTCAATATGTCGATCTCGTTAAAGATATCCAACGGGCAAATAATCCGAACACACCTGACGATCAATTATTGACAGCGAAACTTAAAACTCCGGATGTAAGAATTACACGTACAAACTGGCAAGATCAAGTATTCAGAAATGGCGCTGTTCAGGAGCATAATATTCGTATGTTTGGTGGAGGTGAAAATTCTTCTTATTCATTCTCTGCTGGTTATATGAATCATGAGTCAACTATTATAGCTCGTAATTTCCAACGTTTTACCATAGGTTTCAAAATGGATCAGTCTATTCTGAACAAAAAAATACGTTTGAATGAGAGTTTACGTGTGAAGAATGAAGTTAACAAAGGTCCTCTTGCCAACTATGGCGATGCTAACAGAATGGCTCCTTACTCTCCGGTTTACGATGCAACTAACCCAGGTGGATATGCAAGAATGGATAAAGTTACCGACTTACAGGACGCTAACAACCCATTAAATGGGGTTTATAATACTGATTATCAAAACAGATCTCTTGGTGTAGATTTAGAGTTATCTCTTGAGGCTGATATTATTGATGGTTTGACATTCAAATCTCAAGCTCGTTTGTCGGGTGGTAACTACCATGATTATAACTTTAGCTTACCTTCAAGGGGTGGTAACGGCGAAAGCTTAACTGCCAGTATGAGCGAAAATTTCAACTACTCCTATAATATGATCCTTGAAAACTTCTTTAATTTCAATAAGAAGTTAGGTCAACACACTATTAGCGCTACATTAGGTAATAGTTACCAGCCCACCGGAATGTATCGTTCAATTGCTGTCGGTGGTTCGAATTATACGAGTACCAGAATTGAGAATGTGGCTCTTGCAACTACTACCTCTATTACAGGTGCATCAGTTAATAGTGGAAAATCAAGGTTGTCTTATTTCGGCCGTGCTAGTTATACATTTAAAGATCGTTACGTATTAAACGTAAGCGCCCGTCGTGATGCATCAAGTGTATTTGGACCTAACAACCGTTGGGGTAATTTCTACGGTGTTGGTTTTGCATGGAGTATTACTGAGGAAGAATTTATGAAATCTGTTACAGCTATTTCAAATCTTAAACTTCGTGGTAGCTACGGTAAGACAGGTAACGATAACATTAAGATGTTCCTAACTTCTCAAACCATCTGGAAGGGTGATGCAAACAATATCGTTTATTCATTTGGTGATGGAGAAGCTTTTTCGTATGGTTCAACTGTTAACTCAATGGCTAATCCTAATTTGAAATGGGAAGAGACAACACAGTACGATTTCGGTATCGACTTAGGTCTTCTTAAAAACAAACTAAATTTCACTTTCGACTATTATAACAGGGACAATAAAGACTTGTTGATTCAAACTCTGATTCCGCTTACAACAGGTCTCGGAATTCCTGGTCAAGTAGGTACTTATTGGGTAAATGCAGCGAGTATGAAAAATACAGGTTTCGAATCATCGGTAACCTACACAAATAATGAAAAAGCGATTAAATGGAATGTATCTTTCAATGCAACTTATAGTACCAACGAAGTTACTGCTTTAGGTACTTTAGGAAATATTCCAATTTCAACTGGCGATTTCAATAACACAGGTAATTCAACACGCACCGATATTGGTCATCCACTTGGTTCATTCTATGGTTATGTAGTTGACCACGTTGCTTCCACTCAAGCCGAAGTTAATGCGCTTAATGCTTCCACAGTCGCAAAAACTAAAGGTGCTAATACTGAGTATATCACCAATCTAAAACCCGGAGATTTTATCTTTAAGGATGTGAATGGCGATGGTCACATTGATGCTAATGACCGCACCTACCTTGGTGATCCTTCACCGAAATGGCAATATGGTGGTACTTTCGACGCCAGCTACAAAAACTTCGATTTACAATTGCAATTCCAGGGAATCACTGGTGTGGAAGCTGTTAATGGAAACAAATATTGGCTCGAAGGTATGACTAAACCATTTAATCAAACTACCGCAGTTTTAGGTAGATGGAGAGAAGAGGGTGATATTGCTTCTTTACCGGCCGCCGCCCAAAATTCAAGTCAAAACATGGCATTCTCGTCATGGTATGTTGAGAATGGCGCTTATTTCAGAATGAAAAATATAACTTTAGGTTATACTCTTCCTAAAACGCTTCTTAATAGCACATTTACTAAATGTAGATTCTATGTAGCTGTTCAGAACGCATTTACTATTACCAAATATTCCGGTTACGATCCTGAAATCTCTTCAAGTTCTCCTGGGGACAATAACAACTATATTTTCCAACGTGGGATTGACGCGACACAGCGTCCTAATCCGACAACTTACAGACTCGGTTTACAATTAAACTTTTAACAGATTATAACCATGAAAAGGACAATATTATATTCGTTGTTACTATCGCTGCTATGCGTAGCGTGTAGTGAAAAAGTGTTGGACGTAAAGAACGAAACAAGCTACGATGGCTCAACCTTCTTTACCGATGCAGCCTCCTTCACAGAAGCTTCAACAGCTATGTACACCCCACTATTATATCCGGGGATGTACTGTCGTGAATTCTACTATATTTTCGACATGTTAGGTAACGATGCAGAAAAGAATTTCCCATTACAAGGAAGTTTATTATCATTCCCTAACTACACTTTCAACGCGAACAGCGGTGAGTTAAATTATTTATTTAACTCATGTTACAAAATGGTTTTCAGAACCAATTTTGTAATTGATGCGATTTCAAAATGGGATCCGACTGTTCAATCTGATATTGATCTGAAAGCCAGCATTACAGGTCAGGCGCAGTTTCTTCGTTCACTTGCCTATTTCTGGCTCGTAACATGCTACGGTGATGTTCCTTTGAAGGAAAGTCTGGCCGACCATTATATTATCGAATCTTCGAGAACGCCTGCTGCTCAGATTTGGACTTCACTTGAAACTACCTTACAGGCTGCTGTTGGCAATTTGCCATTGAGCTACTCCGATGCTGATTATGGCCGGGTAACTAGAGGCGCTGCTGTTGCTTTACTTGGAAAAGTTTATTTGTTTGAAAAGAAATATACCGAAGCTGCAACTCAATTTGCATTGCTGAGCGCTGCTCCTTACGACTATATGTTGGCAACTGATGTTGACGATATGTTTGTCAACGATGTGAAAACCAAAGAAACACTTTTTGCAGTAATGAATGGGCCATGGTTAGGCTGGGGCGTTAGTAATGCCTATTATGTGTTCGCCGGACAGGAAACATGGGGAGGAAAAACTACCATTTCAGCCCGTGCCGAGGAATATGGATTTATGGACTGGTATAATACTTCGGTATCAAATGCGCTTGTTGATGCATTTACTTATAAAAACGAAGCTGGGGTTAACTATACCGACCCACGCGCTGCTAAAACTTTCTACTCGGCTGCCGGAGCAAAAGGTGGCGATGGTACTTTCTGTGATCATTGCCCGGCAGGTATCCTTCAATATGGCGATTTCCAGGCAGAAGGACAAAAAGCATGGCGTAAATACGAATATTACGAAAACGTAAAAAGCTATGGCGAACCTGAAAGCGCTATTAACGGTCAGGTCATCCGTTATGCCGATGTTCTTTTAATGCAGGCTGAGGCTTTAATCGAAAGCAACAGCGTTGCTGCTGCTCTTCCTTTAATCAATCAGGTTCGTTTGCGGGCAGGTGCATTCCAATATACGACACTTGGCAATCAGGCAAACGCACGTACAATTTTGAGAAGAGAACGTCAAATTGAACTTGCCGGAGAACAAACCAGATTCTTCGACTTAGTACGTTGGGGTACTTTAGCAACTACAATTAATGCTGAGAAATTAGCAGCAGGTATATCTTGTACAGTTTTACCCAAACACGTACTTCTTCCAATTCCACAATCTGAAAGAGATGCTAACCCAACTCTTAACGCTCAGGTTAAAGATAACTGGAACTAATTTTTTTTTTCAATCATCAATAAGAGGCTGTTCAGTGGGACGGCCTCTTATTGGTGTGTCGTGAATGGCAAATACCTGGACTGATCAGTTTTTTTGAATCAGTCCAGGTAATTGGGTCCATGAATTGCTAATTGCTATTTAAAGATTAGTTTATGTAAGAGGCTGTTCAGTGGGACGGCCTCTTATTGGTGTGCCGTGAATGGCAAATACCTGGACTGATCAGTTTTTTGAATCAGTCCAGGTAATTGGGTCCATGAATTGCTAATTGCTATTTAAAGATTAGTTATTATGAATAAAGTAATATTAAGTTTTGTGTTTTTTGCATTGACAGTCTTAACATTTGGTCAAGCTGCTGTTGTAAATATTTCCGGGTCAAAACAGACAACGATTTGCAATCCGCTGAACCTTAGTTACCGTTTTTGTCTTGATGATCCTTCACGGCGCGAAGCTGCCGACCCAGTAATCGTTTTGTTTAAAGAAGAGTATTATCTTTTTGCGTCGAAGTCTGGTGGTTACTGGCATTCAACTGATTTAATCAATTGGGATTTTATTACATCTACTGACCTGCCTTTGGAAGACTATGCCCCGGCTGCTGCGGTAATCAGTGATCAATTGTATTTTATGGCATCAGGGAAAAGCCCGGCCACCATTTATAAAACTTCAAACCCCAAAACAGGTAAATGGGAAGTAGCCAATTCAGCTTTCCCAATTGGTGTGACAGATCCCGATTTGTTTCCTGATGAAGATGGTCGTATCTATTTTTATTACGGATGCTCGAATAAAGATCCAATTTATGGAGTTGAACTGGATTCGAAGAGTCTAAATCCCATAGGTAAGCCTGTCGAATGTCTTAATAGTCATAAAGAAGATTACGGCTGGGAACAAGTGGGCGATTATAACAATCAACCCGAAAGCCCATGGATAGAAGGAGCCTGGATGACTAAGTACAAGGGCAAATACTACCTGCAATATGCCGGGCCTGGAACCGAATTTAAAAGTTATAGCGATGGATTATACATCTCAGATAATCCGCTTGGACCATTCAAATTGGCTTCACATAATCCCATTTCATTAAAACCTGAAGGGTTTATTTCCGGGGCTGGCCATAGCAGTACTTTTCAGGATAAATACGGAAATTACTGGCATATTTCAACCATGACCATTTCTCAAAAGCACCCGTTCGAACGTCGTTTGGGTTTGTTCCCCATGTTTTTTGACAAGGATGGGGTTCTGTATACCTACACTGGTTTTGGCGATTTCCCTATTACGATTCCCGGAAAAAAAATAGTTGGTCCCGATGAGTTATTCCCTGAATGGATGTTGCTTTCTTATAATAAACCTGTTGAAGTTTCGTCCGTATTAAATGATCATCCAAAAGAATACGCTTCTGATGAAGAAATCCGTACTTACTGGAGCGCACAAACTGGTAATAAAGGCGAATGGATTAGTATTGACCTGCAAAAAAAATGCACGATAAATGCTGTTCAAATAAATTTTGCCGAGAACCAAACCCAATTACACGGTCGTAATCCTGAAATATATTACCAGTTCCTTTTGGAGAGTTCGGATGATAATAAAACCTGGAAACTTTTAGCAGACAAAACGCAAAACAAAACAGATGTTCCACATGATTACATTCAGCTTGCCGTCCCGATAAAAGCCCGCTATGTAAGGCTTACCAATTACCATGTTCCTGATGGTACATTTGCTTTGGCCGGGTTGCGTATTTTTGGGAACGGACAAGTGAACAAGTCTCAGAAGGTGAAAAATTTTGATGTGACACGCACGCAAGGTGACCGGCGTGAAGTTAAACTGAAATGGGACAAAAATTTGGATGCGGTTGGCTATAACATTCGTTATGGAACTCAAGCTGATAAGCTATATCACAATTATCAGGTACTTGGTACAGATTCGCTGACCATTCGAAGTTTAAACAGGTTTCAGAAGTATTATTTTACGATTGATGTATTTAATGAATGTGACATTAATAAAGGCTCAAAAATCGTGGAGGTAAACTAAGAATCAGATTTTTAATCACTGGTGTAGCAAAAACTTAATTTAGCAGCATATTCGACGGCTTAAGATACCATAGAAACAGGCTAAAAGAGATTATTTGATATTTCATAATTAATTTGTCGCTACAACTAGTGTTCGGTAAAGTTAAAAGTTTATCCGCTACGCGGAAAAGTGAGCTTAATATTTGTTGATCTACAATATCCTTATCCGCTACGCGGAAATTCTCCGTAGGAGATTAAGTATTGTAGTAAAATTAAGCCCAAAACCCAGTATACCTCGTAGAGGTTAAACAATACAAGCGTTTTAGCCAGATGTACAAATTTTAACCGGACACCAATGAAATATTATACTTTAATAATGAGAAAAGAACTAATTTGTTCCTATCTGTTGTTTTTTTCTGATTTCAGCTTCTTATGGACAAGAGATTAAGATTAAAGTAGTCCCTTATTCAATGCATTTTGAAAATGATCCCTTGGGTTATAAGATTTTAGGTGACGATAAATTGCAGATTTCAGCTTCAGCAAATACCGAAAATAAGAAAAGATGATAACGAAAACTAAACTAAATTTTATTCACATGAAAAAATTAATTCCCCTTGTAATTTTATTATTGCCTGCATTGGTTTTTTGTCAGACAAAAAAACTTGTTTGGTCTGATGAGTTTAATTATAACGGTCTTCCCGACCCAAAAAATTGGGACTTTGAAGAAGGTTTTGTGAGGAACAAGGAACCCCAGTATTATACAAGAGATCGGCTTGAAAATGCCCGGGTTACGGATGGTAATCTTATCATTACTGCTGTTAAAGAAGATTATAATGGAGGAAAATACACTTCAGCCAGCATTACAACACAAGGTAAATTTGAATTTACATATGGCCGGATAGAAGTCAAAGCAAAACTTCCAAAAGGGACAAATGTTTGGCCGGCAATCTGGACTTTGGGAGCAGACAAGGCAGTCAGATGGCCGGACTGTGGGGAAATAGATATTATGGAATTTTGGGGTACTTCTCCAAACTCCATTTCTGCAAATGTCCATACCGGTGATTATAACCACACCAAAGGAAATGGTCGTGGTGGCAAAATTACTTTCGAAAAGCCATGGGAGGATTTCCATATTTATGCTGTCGAATGGTACTCCGACCGACTTGATTTCTATTTTGATGACAAATTGTATTATTCGTGTAAGAAAAAAGGAGAAGGTATTGGCGAATGGCCCTTTGATACGCCTCAATATTTGCTGATTAACCTTGCGCTCACTACCGGAAAGCTAGGTATTGACGATTCGATTTTTCCAACAGAATATCGTGTTGATTATGTACGAATTTATAGATTAAATTAATAATATAATTATGAAAAAAACATGTATTATCGTTTTAGGAATTGTTTTACTGATAAATAATAATCTAAGCGCACAAAAATTTGCTCCGTCTAAGATGGACGAACTTTTGTATGGTGTTGCGTATTATTATGAATACATGCCATACGAAAGGTTGGAAGAGGATGCCAGAATGATGAAGGAATGCGGGATTAACGTGGTGCGTATCTGTGAATCGACCTGGGCCTATATGGAACCACAGGAAGGAATTTTTAATCTTGATTATGTGGGGCGCGTATTGGATGTGATGCACCAAAACGGCATCAAGGTAATTGTTGGCACACCTACTTACGCCATTCCGTCATGGTTGGCTAAAAAGTATCCCGATGTGCTTGCCACAACCAAAAGTGGGAAAAACCAATATGGTCCGAGGCAAAACATGGACATTACCAACCCGAATTACCTGTTTTATGCAGAGCGAATGATCCGGAAACTGGTGGAATATGTGCATAACCACCCGGCAGTTATCGGCTATCAGGTTGATAATGAAACAAAACATTATGGAACAGAAGGTGAAAATGTTCAGATCCGGTTTGTGAAGTATTTGAAAGAGCAATTTAAAAGTCCGGAAGAAATGAACCAGGCTTTTGGCTTAAATTATTGGAGCAACTCTGTTTTTGCATGGGAAGATATGTCTTCAACCATCGGAACGATTAACGGCAGCTTAGGTTGCGAGTTTAGTAAATTCCAACGTAAACTGGTTACCGATTTTCTTGCCTGGCAAACCCGGATTGTCAATGAATATAAACGGCCGGATCAGTTTGTTACCCAGAATTTTGATCTGGGATGGAGAAGCGGTTCTTTTGGGATTCAACCCGACGTGGATCATTTTGAAGCCTGTGTTCCGCTTGATATTGCGGGGATCGATATTTATCATGAAACTCAGGACAAGCTCGATGGCGTTACCATTGCTCTTGCCGGCGATCTGGCCCGTTCGATGAAGCAGGACAACTATCTCGTTATAGAAACTCAGGCACAAAGCATCATTAATTCCAGCACACAGCAACTTCCGTATCCGGGGCAATTGCGCCTTCAGGCCTTCAGCCACATTGCTTCCGGGGCGAACATGGTTGCCTACTGGCCCTGGCATTCTATCCACAACAGTATGGAAACTTACTGGAAAGGGATTTTATCACACGATCTTGAGCCTAATCCCACCTACTTTGAAGCCAAACAAATTGCCGGCGAGTTCAGGCAGATCGGCAGTCACCTTATTAACCTGAAAAAAGAAAATAAAGTGGCTATTTATTTCAGTAACGAGTCATTGACAGCAATCGACAATTGGTTCCCGTTTAATGACCATATAAAATACAATGATGTCCTTCGTCAAATTTATGAAACACTTTACAAATTAAATGTTGAATGTGACTTTATTGACCATACCTGTTCCAACCTTGGCAAATATAAACTCATCATTGTTCCCCTTTTATACTCGTCTTCTGATAAAGAATTATCGCGCTTAAATGAATTTGTAAAAGAAGGGGGCAACATTATTTATACCTTTAAGAGTGGTTTTACAGATGAACATGTGAAGGTCAGGCATCAACGGATGCCTGCTGTAATTCGTGAAGCCTGTGGTTTTTCCTATCAGCAATTCACCAACATCTGGCAGGTTAAACTGAAAGATAACCCGTTTCATGTGGATGATGACGAGAATTATGTTTCTACCTGGGCCGAATTATTGGTACCGGAGGGTGCCACGGTATTGGCCAAATATGACCATCCTTATTGGGGCGGATATGCGGTTGTCACAACCAACCGTTACGGCAAAGGAAATGTTACCTATATTGGCAGCTTGCCTTCAAAACCTGTCCTGAAAGAAATATTTATAAAAGACATGAACAGGGCAGGACTGGATGTTACCCAAGACATTCAATTCCCGGTAATAATCAGGAACGGCATTAACAGCAAGGGAAAGAAGATTCATTATTTTCTAAATTATTCCGGTGAGCCTCAAATTTTCAATTATCCTTATAATGAAGGAACAGATTTGATTGCAAATAGACAAATCCTTTATAAGGAAAAGCTAAAAATTGCCCGATGGGACTTGTTGATTATTGAAGAAAAGTAATTTACACCGATTTTACATAACTAAATCTAAAATATAATTACTATGAAAAAAACATCTATGAACGGTTGGCTGGTAGGAATAAATATATTCATGGTTCTCATTCTGAGGGTATGTCCGGCAATGGGTGAGGAATATTTTATTAATCCAAATGGTAATGATAATAATCTAGGAACTTCACCAACTACAGCCTGGGCTACAATTAGTAAAGTAAATGAGCAGGATTTCAATGCTGGTGACACAGTTCTATTCGAAGGAGGTTGTACTTTCATGGGGTCACTACAACTAAATAGTGAAGATAGTGGAACAGCAACAAATCCTTTAATTATTACCTCCTATGGTTCTGGTCGGGCCACAATTCATGGAGGTAATCTTAATGCAATTGTATGCATTGGTTCATCTTATCTGACAATACAAAATATTAATGTAGTTGGACTTGGCATTAAAACAGGACAATTGCCTGGCGGTATAGGAGTAAAAGTAAAAGGTGGAAGTTTTGTAACAATTGATCAATTGGAAGCTAGCGGTTTTCGATGGGCAGGTATCCAAATAGATAGTTGTAGTGATGCCCGGATTACTAATATATATGCCCATGATAACGGTTATGCCGGAATAAGGGGTATAACCCATTTACCCAGGTTATATATCGGATATTGCCATACAAGCAATAATCACGGAGACTCAAGTGTGAATGAAATTAGTGGTAGTGGAATTGAGATTTTTCATGCATCCGACGCAACTATCGAATTTTGCGAAGCTGATCATAATGGCGGGGATCAGAAACCCGGGCGGGGGAATGGGCCAGTCGGCATTTGGATTTGTTATTCGCATGATGTCATTATCCAGTATTGCATCTCACATCATAATACAAATTCTACAGGAGATGGCGGTGGCATTGATTTAGACTCCGAATGTTATGAGAATATTGTTCAGTATAATTATTGTTACGACAATAAAAATTATGGAATTCAATTATGGCAATGGAGCGGAGTTCAATGTATAGAAAAAAATGTAATCCGATATAATATTTTTGAAAATGTTAAAGCAAATACTGCCCATACTATTTGGATAGGACATAATGAAGGTACTCCGATGGGGATACGTGATAATGAATTTTACAATAATCTTGTAATAAACGAAGGCCCCGTCATTGGTCTTTCTGGTGAAAAAATTACAGACCAGCGATTTTATAACAATATCTTTGTAACCAGTGATTCTTCTGGTTTTTTGGTTGATGCTAAAGAAAGTCAGGGATTTGTTTTTCTGGGGAACTGCTACTGGTCACATGATGGTAAATTTAGTATGTATAACAAATATTCGAGTTTAAAAAATTGGGCAAATACTGCTGGTCAGGAAAAGGTTAATGGCAAAATTGTAGGATTATTTGCTGACCCTCAAATAACTTATTGGCAATTCGGTGAATCAAAACTGACAGATCCAACAAAATTACCAAAAATAACAACATTCCTGCTAAAGAAGTCCTCACCTTGTATTGATCGTGGCCTTGATCTAAAAAAAATGTATCAAATGGATGTTGGCACACATGATTTAATCGGCAATCCTTTACCTTTAGGATCATCATTTGATGTTGGTCCTGTTGAATATCATATTAATTAAAACTTAGAAATATGAAACAAATTTATTTTTTATTGGTTTGCCTGTTAGTTTTTTTACTGTCATGTCAAACCAATCAGCGCGAAAAAAAGCTATCAGCAAAGTTAGATTCATTGGAAACATACACAAAAGTTCTACCGCAAAGAGCTATTCTCTATGTCACAGCTAAAAACACAGCTTACAGGCTTCACCTCAAAGATACTTTAGCATTTGAAAATCTTCCGCAACCGGACGAGATGTTTCCAACCATAATGGTTGACCCGGATAAAAGATTTCAGACAATAGAAGGGTTTGGAGGGGCTTTTACCGATGCCGCGGCTGAAACGTTTTACAAACTTCCCAAAGAAAAACAGGATGAAATCCTGAATGCCTATTTTTCTGTTAAAGAGGGAATTGGTTATTCGCTTTGCCGCACGCATATTAACAGTTGTGATTTTTCCAGCGAAAGTTATGCTTATGATGAAGTTCCGGGAGACACGGCTTTTACGCACTTTTCTATTGAACACGATAAGCAATTCAGAATACCACTGATTAAAGCTGCCTTAAAAAAAACCAATAACCATCTAAAAATTTTTGCTTCCCCCTGGAGTCCTCCTGCCTGGATGAAAACAAATAACAATATGTTACATGGTGGTAAGTTAAAACCTGAATATCTTAATACATGGGCAAAATATTATGTCCGGTTTGTCGAAGAATACGGTTCCGAAGGAATTCCTATATGGGGGTTGACCGTTCAGAATGAGCCAATGTCGGTACAAACATGGGAATCTTGTATTTTCACAGGAGAGGACGAATGTAACTTTGTTAAAAATCATCTTGGACCAACGCTTAAAAAAAATAATTTATCAAAAGTGAACCTGATTATTTGGGACCATAACCGTGGCATTATGTACCAAAGAGCAAAATCGGTTTACGATGATCCTGAAGCTGCCAAATATGTTTGGGGAATGGGATTTCACTGGTATATGGGCGACCATTTTGATAACGTCAGGCTAGTACACGACAGTTATCCGGATAAAAATTTGTTATTTACCGAAGGTACTGTGGCTTCATTCGATAAAAACAGGGTAAACGAATGGCAATGGGGTGAACAGTATGCACTTTCGATGATTATGGACTTGAATAATTGGGCTGTTGGTTGGGTTGACTGGAATTTGTTAGTAGATGAAACCGGTGGACCAAATCATGTGGGCAATTTATGTATGGCGCCGGTGATTGGTGATACAAAAAAAGGAGAAATCCTTTACATGAATTCATTTTTCTACATTGGACATTTTTCTAAGTTCATAAGGCCAGGGGCAAGACGTATTATCAGTTCTTCAAATAATGATAAGTTATTATCCACCGCTTTTATTAATCCTGATGGTAAAATTATTGTTGTAGTGCTAAATCAAACAGAGAAAGATATTGAATTTAAAACTTGGATAATGGGAAAATCTGCAAAAACAACAAGCCTTGCCCATTCAATCTTGACTCTTGTAATATCAACACTGATAATTAAGTGACTGTTGAAATTTTTCTTTTTTGGTCACTATTTTATATATTAATTAAATCAAGTCAAATTAATCTTAATTTAATCGAATGAGAAAAATTGGTATTATCATCATTACTCTGCTCTTAGGCTTATCTTACTGCTATTCTCAGAAATTGTATTCATATCCTAAAAAAGGAAATTCAAGTTGGGTTAGTTTTGAAAACAAAACAGGGATGGCGGGACAAGGAGGGCAAACGAACCAGGAACATAAAGGACATGCTTTTGATAAAATAAAGTCTGGGGAAACAATTACATTGCTTGATATGAAAGGGGCAGGAATTATTCATCGGATATGGATGACAATTGATGATAGGAGTCCTCAAATGTTACGATCGGTGGTTATAAAAATGTTTTGGGATAATAGTGAGATCCCAGCGGTTTCTGTTCCATTGGGAGACTTTTTCGGAATAGGACTGGGGAAAAAAGTACCTTTTGAATGTGCTTTGTTTTCTGATCCTGAAGGAAGGTCCTTTAATTGCAATATTCCTATGCCTTACCGAAAAGGTGCGCGGATCACTCTTACCAATGAATCGGGGAAGGATCTTGTCCATTTGTTTTATGATATAAATCTTACAAGGCTTTCATCCCTTAAAAAGGACATGCTTTATTTTCATGCTTACTGGAGTCGAAATTCACGGACTGTCCTGATGAAAGACTTTGAAATTTTGCCTGAAATCAAGGGAGCAGGACGATTTTTAGGAATGAATGTTAGC
>Ga0209125_1001865_pt1 | contig 18011 bp, 13 predicted proteins | sample BarGraIncub1131A_FD_184503 | JGI IMG/M metagenome (GOLD analysis project Ga0209125, IMG submission 184503) | Arctic peat soil microbial communities from Barrow, Alaska - Barrow Graham LP Incubations 11-31A (SPAdes) (version 2) | ecosystem: Environmental > Terrestrial > Soil > Wetlands > Peat...
GTATTCAGGTACCTTTGAGTGAAATTGCAGATATTGATTACACGCGAGGCGCACAGATGATCCGTAGCGAAAATACGTTCCTGAACGGGTATGTTATTTTCGATAAGAATGAAGGTAAAGCTGAAGTAGATGTTGTGGAGGAAGCAACTAAAGTTTTACAAGAGAAACTGAACTCAGGTGCGCTCGTTTTAGCACCCGGCGTATCTTATAAATTTGCCGGAAATTACGAGCATCAACTTAGAGCTACAAAAAGACTGGCAATCGTCATCCCAATAAGTCTGTTGCTGATATTGTTGTTGCTCTTTTTCCAGTTCCGCACTGTGACAGCTTCATTTATTCACTTTTCAGGTGTATTTGTCGCCTTTGCCGGCGGGTTCATCATGCTATGGCTATACGGACAGGATTGGTTTATGAATTTTTCTGTGGCAGGAATCAACCTTCGGGACATGTTCCAAATGCATCCGATTAACCTGAGTGTTGCCGTCTGGGTCGGGTTTATTGCCCTGTTCGGTATCGCGACGAACGACGGGGTCATTATGGGAACCTATATTCACCAGGTATTCGAAGCCCGGCATCCGGCTACTGTTCATGATGTTCGCGAGGCGGTGGTATCGGCAGGACTGAAACGTGTACGCCCTGCCATGATGACAACGGCGGTTGCTGTTATCGCGTTGTTACCCGTTTTGTCTTCCGCAGGTAAAGGCTCCGATATCATGATTCCGATGGCAATACCCATGTTTGGTGGTATGGTTATCCAGGTAATGACAGTCTTTGTAGTACCATTGTTTCAATCAATGTGGAGAGAAAGAGCAGTATCCAGACATAGTCAATCAGTAATTCAATCCATTAATACTCAATTTAACGATGAGAAATCCGGCATTTAAAAAAATATTGTTCTCGATGCTAATTCTATGCAGTTGGGTTGTTGGTAATGGTCAGGAACAACCTGATTCATTGTTCAACTACCTCGAAATCGCAGCGAAAAGTAATCCTGCAGTATTGCAGAAGTTTGCAGAATATCAGGCAGCATTGCAGAAAATTCCGCAAGTAGGCAGTTTACCCGATCCGGAGTTAAACGTGGGCTTATTTCTAAGCCCCATGGAATTGTTAGGAGGTAAACAGGTGGCTGATATCCGGCTGATGCAAATGTTTCCGTGGTTTGGCGTACTCAAAAATGCAAAGGATGAAATGAGCCTGATGGCTAAAGCCAAATATGAATTGTTCCGTGATGCCAAGTTGCAGGTGTTTTACGATGTACAGCGTACCTGGTACGAATTGCACAAGGTGAAACAGAATATCCGCATTTCGGAGAAGAACATTGAGCTGCTTCGCACGATTGAAAGATTGGCTATCGTAAGGTTCAAAGCTGTTCCAATGGGAAGCGGAGCAGCTCCTTCAACCAGAACAATTTCCCCGGCTATAACCCAGGGATTTTCTTCCGGATCATCAGGAATGAACACGATGGGAGGAAATGACGGTAATACATCCGGAGCTGCCTCCAATCAGGCTTCATCATCAATGCCTGGCAGCTCAATGGGTTCCTCCTCCGGTAGTTCAGGACTTTCAGATGTGTACAGGATTCAGATTGAAATCGGTGATCTTCAGAATAATATCGAGCTTTTAAAAAGCCAGGTAAACACAATAGCCGCACAATTTAATGGTTATTTGAACAGGCGACCAGAGGCGTTGGTAATACTTCCTGACACATTAATGGCTGACACTTTTCAACCTGTTCTAATTGCTTTGGCTGATAGTGCTTTAAATAAAAATCCAATGTTGGGGATGCTTCATTTTGAGCAACAGTCGCTCGAAGCACGTAAGCAGATGGTTACCCGGATGAGTTACCCGATGATAGGTTTGGGGTTGAATTATTCGCTCATCAATAAAAGCGAAATGTCAACATCGGCCATGAATGGAAATGACATGATTATGCCAATGGTAACCGTCACGTTGCCCATTTACAGGAAGAAATACAAAGCCATGCAAGCCGAAGCCGATTTTTTGAAATCGGCAAACGCTCAAAATTACAAGGCCACTTTTAATTCACTTCAAACTGAGTATTACCAGGCCATGCAATTGTACCATGATGCCCAGAGAAGGGTAAAGCTATATGCTGATCAATATCAGTTAGCCTCAAAATCACTCGATATCATGTTTAAAAGTTTCGCATCCGCTGGCACTGATCTGACCGATATTTTACGTGTCCGTCAACAAACCCTCGATTATGAATACAGACAGATAGAGGCTGTTGCTGATTACAATACAGCAATTGCCTGGTTGAAAAAATTAAATAGCATTGAAGTAAATTGAAATATTATGAGACGACAAACCATATTTTTAAGCATCACATTGATCGTGGGTATATTCTTAGGTTGGGTATTCTTTCATTCGTCGCCAGCCAAAGAAGAAAATCACGATCATGCAGCAGAAACTTCGAAGGAAACGATCTGGACATGTGCGATGCATCCCCAGATCCGAATGCATGAGCCTGGCAAATGCCCAATTTGCGGGATGAAATTAATTCCGCTCAATCAAGGGGGAGTAACAATCGACCCCGACGCAATACGAATGACCCCGGAAGCCGCCCAGTTGGCCAATGTTTTGACATCCAAAGTTTCAAAACAAAGTCCGGTGAAGGAATTGAGACTTTATGGCAAAGTACAGGCTGATGAACGACTTCTGCAAAGCCAGGTATCCTATCTTCCGGGGCGCATCGAAAAATTGCTGTTGAACTTTACAGGCGAAGTGGTCCGGAAAGGTCAGACTTTGGCGGTTATTTATTCTCCGGATCTTGTGACAGCCCAGCAGGAGTTACTCGAGACAGCTGCTACAAAGGGAACTCAACCAGCCCTGTATGAAGCAACTAAAGATAAGCTCCGTCAATGGAAACTGACGGAGAAACAGATAGCAGCCATCGAAACTTCGGGTAAGGTAAAAACGGAGTTTGAAGTCTTTGCCAGTGCCACAGGAATTGTATCAGCTAGGAGAGTCAACACAGGCGATTATATTTCTCCTGGTTCCGTATTATTCGACATAGCCGATCTCTCGCATGTCTGGATCATGTTCGATGCTTACGAAAGCGACCTTCCATACCTGACAATGGGACAGAAAGTAACCTACACAATACAGGCTTTACCCGGAACCAGTTATTCCGGTAAAATTACCTTTATTGATCCTGTTCTCGATCCGAATACACGCATTGCCAGGGTGCGTATTGAAATCAATAACCCGGGGGGTAAATTAAAACCAGAGATGTTTGCAACCGGCATTGTTCAGGCAAACTTAAAAGAGTACAAGGACAAACTGGTTATTCCCCGCACCGCGGTTTTATGGACAGGTAAACGGTCGGTTGTATATGTGAAACAAGCTAAAACCACCGAACCGATCTTCAAAATTCGTGAAATTGAACTCGGTCCTATGCTGGGAAGCAGCTATGTAGTCATGAATGGATTGAAAGACGGAGAGGAAATAGTTACGCAAGGTGCTTTTAGTGTCGATGCTTCGGCACAATTAGAAGGCAAACCAAGTATGATGAATCCGATAGGAGGCAAAAAAGCATCATCAATGCCGGGAATGGTAATGCCGGGTGATGCCCATTCGGAGGACAATAAAAGTATACCGGGAGATACTAAATCACAGGACAATAAAAGTATGCCTGGAATGGATATGCCTGCTGATTCTAAGCCCGTTTCAAATGCTTCGCAAGCTGGAAATACCAAATCTCAAACGCCGCAGCTTGCCACTTTTGGCGTTTCGGGAAATTGCGACTTATGCAAAGAACGCATTGAAACTGCTGCAAAATCGGTTAGTGGTGTTTCCACTGCAGTATGGGATGTAGATACTAAGAAAATAAAGGTTGAATTTAATTCGATGGCTACGAATTCCGATGCCATTCAGAAAGCAATAGCCAAAGTTGGTCACGATACCGAAAAATTTAAGGCGACGGACGAGGCTTATAACAAGCTTCCGGAGTGCTGTTTGTACAGGAAATGAGAATTAACTGCTGGTAATGTGTCGCTGATTAAGCCGTATGAAAAAACAGTATTTAGAAATAAATCTGTTTGTTAACAATGTAAGTTTGATGATTTATTAATTTAAAAAGTAAAAGTGATGAAAAGCAAATTTTTATTTCCAGCTATCCTCGTTGCAGGATTGCTGATGTTGAATTTATCTGCTATCAGGGTTTATGGTCAAACAACTGAAAAGAAAACCGAAGTAGTAAAGTCTATAACATACACTTGCCCGATGCATCCTGAAGTCATTAAGGATAAACCCGGCAAATGTCCAAAATGTGGTATGAAACTGGTTGAAAAAAAGGTTGCGCCTGCAGGCACCATGAAAAGTATGCCTGATTCCATGATGAAACACAATCACAATAAAATGATGAATGATACAATTGGCAAAAGTAATGTTCATATGAAGATGTAATCAGGCAGATTTCAAAAAGCAATTGGCTTGTATTCATTGCTTCATGGAGAGATCAGCGTGTTGTTGATATCGGAGCAGGAATTCGGCGATCGCTAGTTTCTTTTCTTTCATACCCTCAGGATTTCAAAAATCCTGAGGGTAATTACATCTGTCGTATTAGCATTCCAAAACTGGAATTAATGCTTTTATCGTTGCAAATGAGAGGGTTTGTGGTTTCTTATTTATTACTGTTTATAATGTCCATTACAATGAGATTGTCTGCATAAACCTGCCAATATTTTATCTGATTGTCCTTAATGATCGCTTTCCATGCAGCTGGAATTCTCCAGTGATTGCTTTCGTTGTCGTTATGTAAGTTTTTATAAGTTCCGCTTGCATAGCCTATGATACAAATTGATGAATCCTTTTCGAAAATCTCTTCTATTTCTATTTTGTAATCAGGAAACAATCCAAAGTATTCAGTCCATGCGTTTTTCATCTTTTCTTTGCCTTCCATCCTATTGCCCTGTGAATCAATAAACAGATGATCACCTGCCATTAAGCTATAAATTTTATCCACATCGGCATGATTAATCGCGTCCGCAAAATCAAATACAACTTTAGTTTCAATTCGTATCATGATTATTTAATGACTATTTATCTTTTGTAATTGTCAGATTGTAGGTCCGGGTTGTTTTATCAGTAACTGTTACAACAATCGAAAATTGGTTGTTAGTCTTTGGCAGACTTGCAGTATAGGCAGTTCCTGATGCAATTTTGTCTCCGTTAATGGTCATGCTTTCATAACTATCAGACACAACAGAAGGTGTAATCAAAATATTTGTTAAACCAGCAGCAACCGATGCCGTGTAAAAGGCTGTATAAGGTGCAAACCTCGGCACCAAGTTTCCGGAACTGATTGTCAAACTTCGTAAAGCCCCTTTGATTTGATGAATATTGTTCAGGTTATAAATGACCGATGCCTGGCCAACTCTAGCGATGTTGCCCAGGGTTACCATACCGGCAAATGTCCGGCAGAACGGCCCACCAATGATAGAACCCTCAACTAATCCTTTGGCACATGCGAGCAATTGCCAAATGTATTCATGCGTAAGTAGAAAACGATTTTCACCTGTATGTCCGGGTAATACCGTGAGTTTATTATTTCCGGTTCTATCCAACAGGTGTTGAACCGATTGAATGTACTCTTCAATTGATAAAGCCGATCCGAACAGCCATACACCGCCGGAACCAATTGCATCACCTGAAAACAACGTATTTCCATACTTTAATACGATCGATCCCCATGTGTGACCAGGTACACTTATTACTTCAATGTCATTCCCATCCAAAGGAATCTTATCGCCATCAGTCACATATTGAATTTTTCCGGCATCAGCTCCCAGCATCATCTTAACCGCCTCGCTGTCTTCTTTGTGAACATAGACTTTCTTTACCTGTGATGCTCCTACAAAGCTGGCCAGGCCAACGATATGATCGAAGTGATTATGGGTGACGATTATCTCCAGATCTATATTTTTATTTACAAGTACTTTATCTTTAATATACTGATAGATCTTCCCATCTCCGGCGCCCGCATCAATAATGATTGCCTTTTCTGGACGTTCGATGATATACACTGTACCTAACGAATAATCCCAAACCTCATTGATATCATTGGCTAAATTCCGTGTTGTAAAAAGGGTATTGGGGGAAATCGTTCCATGATCTGTTCGTGCAAGGCTCTGCTCAAAAAGCCAGTTATAGATCACTTCGTAGTTATGGAAGGCGGGAAACCATGCATTGTGAGCGGGAATAACACTACCCATTCCCCATATGCTCGAATTGTTACCGACACATCGGTTACCTGCTGCCTCTAAAGCTGCCATTGCATTGTTGGCGCCACTTACCGGACTAACAGGGTCATCGATCGAATGAACAACCTAGTACAGGAAGGTTTTTAAGCGCTTCGAAGGCTGCATTGTTTCCAAGGTACGTATCTGCATTACCGCTGATCGGCATGGCTGCAGCGAACAGCCCAGGGTTTTTAAGAATCATATTCCAAACCCCCGTTCCTCCCATCGAAAAACCAACAATATAAATACGTTCGGAGTCGATATCGGGGTGATTTGCAACAAATTGTTTTAACATTGAAAGCACATTGCTATAAACAGGTTCCATATTCCAGTCACTTCCTTTGGGAATTTGCGGGGCAAGCACATAGACCGGATTTTTAGCCAAATGATCAGGTTCAACCCAAATCGTTGCACATTCGGTTGTAACCAGTTGGATTTCATTATCTGTTCCGCATTCATCTTCGCTGTGCAAATACAAAATAACCGGTAATTTCTTATCCAATTTAGCTGCTGGTGATGGTTCAAAAAAACGATATGGCAAAACATTTCCGCTGCCATCCTGATATTTTGCTGATTTAAACAAAGGCGCAATTTTTGATGCAGCCAGACTACTATTTTTCAAAGAATTAACGGGTTTGAATCCAAATGCTGACCCTGCAGCCAATAAAATCAAAATTGGCAATATAACCGGTAAATACCGAAAGTAGTTTTTTTTCATCATTAGTTTGGAACTTAAGTTTTAAGGGCATGACTTACATTGTCTTGCAGCTGACGCAGGCGGGGATTTGAATCAATAAAATCCTGTATAGCGTTGCACATCAAATATACGCTTTATCGTAAACAAAGAGCAAGACCCTCAGGGTTTTATAGCTATGAAGGTCTGATGTTGCTTTTTATCAGCTTTTTAAAACCAGAAATATTGCTTCTGTCATCGATGATCTTTGATTACGTCTGGCCTTTAAAAAACAAAATGTCACAGGTGAAATTTGCTTACAATAACCCGACAGAAGAGATATTAATTCCATTAAAACAATCATCCATACAACCATCCGGAACATACCCGCAGGAGGATATCAAACCATTGTTGTTTGCTTCAAAATACACACTGGTATCTTTTCTTTCTATCAGCCATTCGGTACGGGCTTTTTGATAAACCTGGTCTAAAGTTAAAGCAGCAGCTCCGGAAGATGTGTGTGTATTAATTTCGTTCTCATTTTCAGTCCACTCCAGTGCTTCCGCAGGAATATTTTCTAATCCCGTTGCTGAAGTATATTTAAAATGACGTTGTGTAACTTTTCCAATTGTGACCGTAATATCCGTTTGCCATGCAGGTCCAAACACACTACCCCCCGATACTACATAGTGGTAAGAATTACCGGAGGTTTGCTTAAAACCTAACCATTCCTGATAACTACTTTCAAAACTGTTCTCATAGTTTAAATTGCTTTTTTCACAAGAAGTAAGTAAGATTCCAATCAGCAACAGGAAATAAGCGCATCGTATTTTTTGCATAATTGCATTAATTTAGTAAAGTTAGTGGATAGATGCATCAAAGAGAGCCAACAGTTGCGTAACTGCTGTATTATCATCTCCTTTTTTAGAATGATACTTTCTATCACATTCGCTTCCAAATCCGGAAGTGTTGCTTTGGTCGTTGCAAACGAAGAGGAGTGTGGAGACGCTGAATATTTATTCAACTTTCGTTTCCTATTATTCTTTGGGTTGTTTTTTGGAATGCTTTTTTACTTCCTGCTTGGCTATTTCTTCTAATTGCATTTTATGTACTTCTAATACTTCATCTCGTTGTTCATCTGAAATATTTTCCATTATTTCATTTACTGTCAGACAAAGCTGGTCGTAATTCTTCTTCATCTCTTCATTTTTGCTTATTATCTCCTGATTCTTCCCCATAAAATCGATCACACGCATGTACATACAAAGCTGTGATATTTCTTTGTTAGTCATTTCCCGTTCCAAAATTATTTTTTGTTATTTATGTTTATCTGTCTCACTTTTATCTTACGGCGAATCTTCCTGTACATAATAACGATTTGCAACCATATAAGGCGGGAGTTAAACTATGAACCTCCCATGAAGCGTTGTACTTAGCGTATACGTATTCCTATTTAAAAAGTGACGAAATACTACTATGTAAATTTTGAAAATGTTAATGGATTTTAGATCTATGATATCAGATTTTAAAATCGGAAGGATGGTTTTTAATCGGTGCAGATAACTGACAAAAAAGTGTTTAATCAAATAATTTGACTTCCTGATTTTACAATTTTTTTTGAAGGAAGTTCGATTACAATTGTCTCACCAATTTTATCATGAAGCGTCATTCTGTTCGGATTCCAAAAGGCTTGTATAAATCCAAATCCAAACTCAAGTGCGGAAGCAAAATATCCCAGACTTCGTTCGATACAATGCCACAATCCGATTTGCTGATGGTACAAAGAAAGTACCTTTATCCTAAGAAAATATTTTCCAATTGTTTGTCCTTTAAAGAAATAAAACAAGATTGTGAAATAAGCGACCGGCAAAAGTCCAAATAAAAATTTCAAAAAGGTAATTAAATACGAATTTGTGTGGTCCATTTCAATTTCAACTTCGAAAATACTATGAACATTTATATTCGAAATGTTCATATCGAACAAAGCAAACAGGATGATTATGCAAAAATAAATTATTATAAGAACGATCAGGTCAATAAGTAATGCAACAAATCTTTTCCTGATTGTGGCAAGAATTAATTCTTTGTCATGATGAAATTCATGTCTGGTGTTGTAATTTATGGCTATTGATAATTAATGCATTAAGAGTTATGCTGACTTTCCGAAACTGCCTGCATGTATTGTTATAAACGATTTAATCTTCTGCCAGGTACAGTATATAAATATATGCTATTCTGTCAACATTGCACTGAAACCAGGCTTGCCGATAGTTGCTGTGTGTGTCTTGAAAGGTAAATATAAATAAGTTCTTTAAACATTCAAATTTTGAAGAAAGTCTGTAGGGTGAGAGTCCTTTATGCGCGAGGGTAACACCTAGAAGCATTAGCAAGTGGTAAGGTGGTTTGGGGCGATGCTTGCACTGAAGTAAGCCTGACGGCAAACATCTGAACTGCCGAACAGGAATGGGATATGAGGAATAATTATCCGGGAAAGCAGCCACTCCATTGCAAAGCCCAGAGAAAATCAAAAGGGGTAGTTATGTAGATTCTGCAGGATTAGACCGAAGAACATTTACCTTGCCAATTGAGATCTCATTATCCACGTGCCGGCAAAGATGAGAAGTCAGCAGAAGCCATCGTAATAGGTGGTAATGAGCTGATGAATAAAACGGAGGACTCACGGGCAAATGAAGTGCTGACCGGCAGTTCTTCTTTCAATTATAAACGCAATCGTTTTATAAATTTATCGCTTAGATAATGTTTGGATAGATACAAAAATGAGGGCAGAAATTGTAATGCCAAAGAAATTTGCATCTAAACCAAAAGGCAATGCTATTGCGGTTAAAATAAGAAACAAAGTAGTTGCTCCTCCAAAAAGCATAGCATATAGTGCAGCTTTTGCTGATGGGTTTTTCAAAAACATGAACCCCAAAACGGGAACAAATAATCCGGAAACCATAAAGGCATATGAATATAACATCAAGTCAAGCACGTTTTGCATTTTGGTTGCCAGAAGAATTGCCAGTATCCCAATGACTAATGTTGCTAATTGCGAATACCGAATACTCCTGGTGTTTTGTTTTGAAAGCCTTAATATATCTGTTATAAAATTTCCCGATGCTGCCATCAAACAACTATCAGCCGTTGACATTATTGCCGAAAAATAAGATGACATTAGCAATCCCATCAAGCCAACAGGGAAAATATGTGTTAAGAGTAAAGGCAATCCAATTTCCGGGTCAATAGCGCTGCCGGGAGCATAGCCAAATTCAGTAAACAATCCTTGTTCAAAGGCAACTCTTCCCAATAATCCTAAAACAATTCCCATAAATGCCATTATAGGCCATTCAAACAAGCCCGCAATAAACCACGCTTTTTTTGCTGTTTTCTGATCTTTTGAAGCATAGATTCTTTGATATAAGGTCATGCCAACAAACCAAATGGGAACAATTGTAATAAGCCAGTTAATAATTTGAACAAAACTAATATTGGTCATACTTAAAAAGTGTGCAGGCAAATAAATCCGAATCGCTTCCCAACCTCCAACTCTTATAAAACCTAATGGAATACCAATTAATATCAGACCAACCATTAGAATAATCCATTGAATAGTATCAGTATAAATAACAGCTTTAAGCCCGCCGAGTACAGTATAGCCAATGACCACAACTCCCATTAATAATACGGCATCGACAATAGTTATTGAAGGAAAAGTTGCTGCTGCCAATTTAGCCCCTGCTAACACCTGAGAACTGGTAAAACCAACATAACCGATCGAAGAGATAATGCCAGCTAAAACGGCAACCTTTCTATCGTAGAAGTGATTAAAAACTTCGGGAAAACTCAGGAAATTGTGCTTCCTTGCCAAGGGATATATCATAGGAATAAGAAAAATAGCACTAATCCATGCTCCGATTATGCCTGTAAACAGCATCCAGCTGCCAGAAAGACCAATTAAAAAGCCTAAACCTCCTAATCCTATCGAAAATCCACCACCAACATCGGTGGCAACAACAGATAATCCTATATGTAGGGAAGTCATTTCCCGACCTCCCACATAATAGTCTTCCTGTGATTTATTGCGCTTTAGAAAATATATACCCACACCAAGCATGGAAAGCATATAGATTATAAATATCGAAATGTCAATAATGTGCATAATTTACTTTTTTAACCTCAGTTCTATCTATTTACTACTATACCCAACTTTTTCGTTTGAAAAACTGCCAGGATTTCTGGTTCAACGTGGATTGCAATACTTTCTTCTGCCAAATCTTTGGTTTTTTGCATTCATAATTTGGTTATTCTTTTTCCTCTCAGATTTTTGTGAGTAGCAATAGAATCCAAAATGTTTTCCGGAATATCATCTTTCACCCCTGTTTGATTGGCTGCAACCACACCTGAAATCTCATTTTCAAAAAAATGACACCAAAACAAAACCACCAAAAGAGGTCATTATGCTGCCTAATCGAGTCACAATTTGGATTGACTACGGAGATCTTCGATTCACCCTCACGTTCTCACGGAATCGTGCCTGAATTGAATATCGGTGAAGCTAAACTATCACTTCACACAGCCTGTCCCGTTTCCCGGGAACTCTTAATATTTAATCGCAAATATAAATAACATTACGAAACATACAATAGCATGTGTCAAATGTGAACGGGCATCTCCTTACATTTGGTACAGAACCACCTAAATGACAATGACATATAAATAGCATTCTCCAACAGAACCCACTTTAGTAAGCTTTTGTTGGCCGAACCCTTAGAATATTATTGTAATTTAGAAGGATTGAACCATTCCTTGAAAGTGTGGTTCCGCATTTAGTAATTATAGTTCCACATTTACGAAGGATCGAATGAATATTGGAAAATGTGGTTCCACATTTAATAAGTGTGGTTCCACTTTTTGAAAGGTTGGTTCCACATTTAGTTAGGTTGGTTCCAATTTTTGTAAAGTTGGTTCCACATTTAGTAAGGATCGAATGAATGTTGGAAAATGTGGTTCCACATTTCACAATTGTGGTTCCACATTTAAGAAGATTGGTTCCACATTTTAAAAATGTGGTTCCACAATTACAAAGGATCGAACGAATGTTGGGAAATTAGGTTTAAAGACCTTAAAATCTACTGTTTTTGTGTTGCAGAGCGGTTAATGCGTTCATAGGAGTGGTTAAAGTTTCTTTAAATGACTGGTTCTTACAAAGAAAATGGCAAGCGCTTGCTGCAAACTTCGCCCGGGCTTGAACGATTCAGTTTACAACTGGTACTTGCCATCATCTGATATAGGTGATTCTTCAATCAAATTTATATTCGGATGTTCACTTTATATTTTAACTTTTGCCAGCAACCCCTGTACTTTGGTTTTAGCATTTTCCATTATCGAATACACCAGGGGCACTAAAACCAGCGTTAACAACATTGAACTGGTAAGACCGCCAATCAGAACCCATGCTATTCCGTTCTTCCATTCGGATGCTGCTCCCGAAGCAAGCGCTATTGGCAGAAGTCCAATAATCATTGAGAGTGTAGTCATCAATACGGGCCGAAGCCTGATACGGGTGGCCATTAGCAAGGCGCGGATGGTGCGGTAACCTTGTTTCTTAAGATGGGTTGTGAAATCGACCACAAGAATAGCATTCTTGGCAACCAAACCAATCAGCATAATCATCCCCATGATGCTGAACATGCTTAGGGTTGCTTTTGATAATGCCAGTGCGAGAATTGCTCCGATGACGGCCAACGGAATTGAAAAAAGAACTACAAACGGATAGAGATACGATTCGTACAATGCCACCATGATCAGGTAAACGAGTAGAATAGCGGTCAGCAAGGCAAATCCCAAGCTTCCAAAGGCATCATCCTGCATTTGCATATCGCCTGCATAATAGATCGAGACATCTGAAGGGAAGCGGATCGCTTCGATCTGTTGTTTAATATCATCTCCCACATCGCCCGATGCGCGGCCTAACACTTGTGACTGAATCGTGACGGATGAAATCCGGTCCATTCTTTCGAGCTTTGAACTGCCATCGCTATAGCCAATATGGGCAAATTGTGATAGTTTGATTTGCTGATCGGATGAATTGATAAACGACAGGTTCGATACATCGGATAAATTGCGACGGTTGAACTCGTCGTAAACCACATTAATGTCATAATCATAAGAACCATTTGTATATTTTGCATCCGTATTCCCACTAAAAGCGGTCGACATTTCAGAACCTACCCTAGCGAGCGACAAGCCAAAATCGGCCATCTTCTCTTTATCGATTTCAACTGCTATTTCGTTGCGTGCATTTTCGAGTGACGATTTTGTATCCACCGTACCTGAAGTATGCTCTATAAGTTCTTTAACAGCTCTTGTATATTTTTGCAGTGAATCGGGGTCTGCCGACTTCACAATGACCTGTATTGGGCTATCGTCCGTACTTCCAAAGAATGGATTCATCAATGCTGTACTTATCTTCGCTCCTATGATTTTTGCGTTTAACAGATTCTTTATCTGATGGGCATACACTTTCGATGATACTTCGCGCAATTTCTTATCAACCAGTTTCACATCTATTTCCGCCTTGTTGGCATTGCTTTGTGCACCCCCACTTTGCATTCCTTCATTTGAAGAACCTACGGTTGTGAAAACCGATTTTATTTCTGGTTTAGCTGACAAGAGGTGTTCAATCTCCAGCACTTTTAAGTTCGTCTCTTTCAAGGTTGCATCGTTGGGCAACTCAACTTCAATAATAAACTCACCAATATCGCCGATGCCAAATACTTCAGTACCAACAAATCCGGTAGGAATAAGTGCTATAGAACCTATAAAGAATGCCGTTACAAAGGCAAAAGTGATCGCTTTATGACGGAATGCTCTAAGCAGTATCGTATGAATAAAAGCTGCAAATCCATCAACCTGTTTCTCGAACCAGATGAAAAAGCGTCCTGACAACTGTTTTTTATTCAGATACTGAAGCTTTGCCATGCGCGATGTGAGCAGCGGAACAACGGTAAAGGCAACCAATAAACTAAGCAGCGTCGTCACAACAATCACGAGTGCAAAAGGGGCTAACATCGGTGCCATCATACTTTTTGAAAGTCCGATCGGAAGAAACACCACAACATCCACCAGCGTGATGGCAATGGCCGTGTAACTGATTTCAGCACGACCATCGAGCGTTGCCTGAACCTTATCTTTACCCATTTCCATATGACGGTAGATATTTTCGAGCACAACGATGGCATCATCTACAAGAATGCCAATCACGAGCGACATCGCTAAAAGCGTCATGATGTTCAGCGTGTAACCCAACAGGTACATACCAAGAAATGAAACGATAATCGAGATTGGTATGGCAATCATCACAATGAAAGCATTCCGCAAACCGTGAAGGAAAACTAGCATCACGAGCGAAACTAAAATGATGGCAAACAACAGATCGTGTTTGACAGAATTGGTAGCCTGTTCGGTGAAGACAGATGAATCGAAAGGGACTTCAAATTTCAGTTGATTATCTTTATAGGTGCTTTCAAGTTCAGCGAGTTTGCTGTTGATCAAATGACAAACTTCAACGGTATTGGCATCCGATTGCTTCCTGACACTAAGTCCTACGGAATTACGTCCATCAACACGGGCAAGTGTAGTCGGCTCTTTTGCAACATCCAAAACTTCGCCTAAATCTTTCAGTTTCACTTTCGAACCGGTGTCGGTCACACGGATGATCACATTCTCAATATCCCTGATGGTCTTAAATTTGGCAGAGAGCCTGATGACCATTTGAGCATCATCGTTTTTTATCTTTCCTGTTGGAAAATCGAGTGTTGAAGATTGAATGGCTTCAAGCACTTGTTGGGATGAAAGATTATAAGCTTCGAGCTTTTGAGCACCGAGGTTCACGCGGATTTCGCGTTCATTACCACCAATAATGGCAATTTCACCTACCCCTTTTACGCGTGCCAGTTCGGGCTCGATCTTGTATTTAAGCAGATCGTAAAATTCCATTGCTGGCAAAGCGGCTGTTGTTCCGATATTCATTACAGGCAAATCACCCAATGTTATTTTGCTTACGACAGGATCCAACGCGTTGTGCGGCAGAACGCTTTTTGCCGCATTAATCTTGCGTTGTGCATCTTGTATAATACTATTAATGTCAGCAGTTTGTTTTAATGATATACCCAGGATAGAAACGCCTTCGATCGATGTGGATTGGATATGATCGATATCCTGAACAGATGTAATGACATCTTCGAGTTTCTTCGTCACACTGCTTTCAACTTCGGAAGCAGAGGCACCAGGATAAACGGTCATAACCATAAAGGCAGGTGCCGTCATACTGGGCATTAGTTCGGAATTAAGACTTTTATAACCTGCAAAACCCAAGAAGAGAAGTATTGTAAAAACAACGACTACAAGTGTTGGCCGGTTAACTGATATTTTAGTAATATTCATTTGGATATAGATTGTTTTTTAATGGCTGTTTTTTTAATTGTTCAATTTGATTTTACTGCCATTTACCAGACTGATCTGACCGGAGGTTACAATGATGTCGCCGGCTTTCAACCCTTCACTTACAACGACATATTTATCATCGAAAGGTGCGACTGCAATTTTTTGCAGTTTGACAGAATCACCTTTTACACGGAATATCTCCGCGTTCTTAATGCTGCCTGCAATAGCTTTGCGTGGAATTACCAATGCCTGTTCACCGGCATCACAGCTAAAAGTGACTGTACCAAACATGCCCGGTTTTATTAATTGATCGGTGTGATTAACCACTTCAATTTCTGCATCATACCGTTTAGAAAGGTCCGCTTTAATAATAATTGCAGTTACTTTTCCATTATAAATGATTCCGGGATAAGCCTCAACGCTGAACGTAACTTCCTGATCTTTCTTTACTTTTTGAACTTCAACGTCTGTGAGTCTGGCAATGAGCTTCACTTTGTTGATCGAAACGATATCAAAAACAGCTGTTCCGGGTGATAAATAGGTCCCTTTCGATGCATATCGTTTTGTGATAATGCCATCAAACGGTGCTTTTATTCGGGCGTTTTCATTTTGAACTTTCGCAGAGGTATAAGCAGACAGGGCATTCTGATAAACCTGTTTGGCAGATTCGTATTGTTCGATCGTTGCGGCTTCACCTTTCGAAAGTTTTTCAAACCGTTGTTTGTCTTTATCTGCTTTTTCAAGATTAAATTTTGCCAGATTAAGTTGGGAAGCAAAGAGTTCGTTATCAATTGAGGCTAAAACCTGTCCGGAAACAACCTTGTCACCCGTATCTGAATTGATGGAGACGATCTTTCCTTGAGTTTCAGCGGCAATTGAAATTTCCTGGGAAGGCGAAAACGTTCCATTTATTGAAAAGGCAGTTGTTATTTGTCTGTATTTAACGGTGTCGGTGATTACAGGGATGGTTGCATTTGATTCAGATACCATTTTGAGCTCTTCACTAAAGCTCTGTTTGACAGAAACAAGTCTGACGATTACAATTGCAACAACAGCAACAATTGAAGTTGTGATAATGTATTTTTTAATTCTCATTTTATATGATTTGTTTTTAAGTGAGCATATAGAATCCCCATTCCACCAATTGGCGAATCATCTCTTTGGCTCATGAGCGTTTTATGATTATTGATAAACTGTTTTTAATAGCTGAGTAATTCGCCTTTCGATTTTTTGACTTCCAATCCGGCATTTTTTAATTGAAGCAATGCATTCACGTACGAAAGCCGTGCCTCTGTTAACGAGTTTTCAGACAGCATCAAATCGGATAACAATACAATTTGCTGTCGATAACCCTGAAGCGTGATATTGTAATCTTCCTCCGCTATTTTTATATTTTTCTGCTGACGTATCAATGCATGAAGACTGTTTTTATACTGACGCATTGCATCCATAAAATCCTTGGCGTAATTATCAGCGGTATTTTTCCGGGTGTTCTGCAATTGCAGCAATTCGATGTCGTACTGTTTGCTCTTCGAATGCTTCCCGAAGCCATCGAAAATTGGCACATTCAAACTTATTCCGATCATTCCGACTTTGAAAAATTTGTCGCTACCTCCTTTAAAATAGTTAAAGTCGTTCTGCTGCCCATCATAATAGAACTGTCCGGAGCCTGATAGCGTTGGCAAATACAATTGTTGATTCGCTTTTCTGTTGAGAGACGAAATTTCAATCTGTTTATCGATCAGTTTCATCTCCGTTCTGCCATTAAAATCAGGCAGTTCAAATCCTTGCAGGTTTTGCCCGAATGATAATGAATCGGTTAACTCAACATTACCGGCATTGTCGATTCCGATCAGATATTTCAATAAGCCAAGTTGCTGCTGACTCAACTGAACGAGATTATCAATTTGTGTTTGCAGATTGTTTTTATTCACAAGAACTTTTGAATAGTCAATTTTCCGGACGACTCCATTTTCATTCTGAAGTTTTAAGATACCGAGCAAATGGTCGGTGTTTTGCATATTCTTCTCCAGCTGTACAATTTGATTTTGGGTTGTCTTGCATAAAAAATACACTTGAGATACCTGGTAAACCAATTCTTCTTTTTTCTGTTGAACACTTAATTCGCTTAGGATTTGCATGCGTTTGGCTACTTTTATTGACGTATAATAGCTTTGATTATAAAGCATCAGGGAAGCTTTAAATCCACCAATCCAGTCGTATTTTGTTCCGATTTCAACAGGAACTTCGCCTGTTGTGCCAAAAAATTCACCGGGAAAAAGCATTTGTGGTATTGCAAAGTAATAATTGAAGTCGCTATAGCCTTCTATTTGAGGATAAAGTTTGCTCTTTGCTTCTTTGAGCTGGTAAGCCGACTTTTGAGTTTCCAGTTTCGCATTGGTTACGTTTGTGTTGTTATCAACTCCGAGTTGACAAGCCTGATGAAGCGTAAGACTTACGATTGTATCCTGGGCCCTGGCTTGCAATATCCCGGATATTACGAGCACTATTGTAAATAGGGCCTGCTTAGAAACTCCATATGGATTGTAATTTAGATATTTATCACTATTTTTGGATAACTAAGTGCAAGGAATTATGAAGAAAGCCACAAGAAAGCGTGCATCTACTCC
>Ga0209125_1001866_pt1 | contig 18009 bp, 18 predicted proteins | sample BarGraIncub1131A_FD_184503 | JGI IMG/M metagenome (GOLD analysis project Ga0209125, IMG submission 184503) | Arctic peat soil microbial communities from Barrow, Alaska - Barrow Graham LP Incubations 11-31A (SPAdes) (version 2) | ecosystem: Environmental > Terrestrial > Soil > Wetlands > Peat...
TCTTCTCGAAGCACTTCAAGAACAATCTTGGCTTTTTCCTCAGGGGTATACTTTCTTCGTTTAATATTCATATTCTTATTGTATCTTAGTTTTTAAAGTTTGTGTCCAACCCTATGTGAACATTATAATTCTTCCATACTTTTACACTAAACTCCTTTATTTTCCTGCATTTATATTTCCGCGTAAAAGTACCGACAACCAATAAAAATTCGCCTAAACATAAAAGTCTAGGCGAAAATAAAGCGCGATACGTTCCTAAGTGAAAAGCTTAGGCATTGGCAGTAATGCCAAGAGAACTGATATCCCGATGAGTCGAATGATGGGGTAACGCGCCTTGAAAGGCTCACCTCAAACGTCCGACGTGCATGGATGCAAATAAGTTCAAAAGTGTACGAAGCTCGGTGGCTGAGCATGAGAACTGCCCTATAAACGCAAGTAACGGGAAACCTGTCCAGAGGTGGATGGTGCAGTCTATAGTATGAGCGCTGAATGAAGTGAAAGTTTCATGTCCGGTGTGGCGCGGGAAAAAGTGGATATAACATCAAATCCTTACCTATCATACATACATACATACATACATACATACATACATATAAAGCTGCCTAGAAACCTGTGAGCCTTCTAAGATCGAAGCTGAATTTATAAACAAGATCATGGATATCGTAGCTTGATCTTCTAGCAAAAAGGTGGCTTCTCTGCTTTTGTAAAAATTTAGCACTAGAGCCCCAGTGCACACCTCATAACACCCAGACCGATTAGCGCAATTGTTTTTATCTTCTTCATAGCCCATACTCTTTTGCTAATTTTTCAAACAAAGGAAGAGCTCGCTGAACAGTTTCGGTTTGCACACAGTATGCAATGCGCATATATCCTGGAGCACCGAAATCTGTACCAGGCACGAGCAACAGATCATACTTTTTGGCGCGTTCACAGAATTCATAATCATCCGCTTCTAACGTCTGCGGGAATAGATAGAATGCACCTTCTGGCTTTATGCAATTGTAACCCATAGAAGTCAAACCTTCAAACAGAAGTTTACGATTTTCTTCGTAAACAGAAAGATCGGCCGTATCCGCTGCACAACGAGCAATAACCTGCTGAAACAGCGCTGGTGCGCAGACATAGCCCAGCACTCGTCCAGCACCGCACACAGCAGCATATACGTCTTCAAAATTATCTACCGTGTTAGGCACCAGAACATAACCAATGCGTTCACCGGGGAGAGATAAAGACTTAGAATAAGAATAACAAACTAATGTATTTTTGTACTTCGGTGCAATAAACGGAACCTCCATTCCGCCATAAATAATTTCACGGTAAGGTTCATCAGAAATTAGATAAATCGAATGACCATATTCCTCCGCCTTTGTGTTGAGAAGTGCAGACAGTCGGCTGATGGTTTCATCCGAATAAACTACGCCAGATGGATTGTTAGGTGAATTAATCACAACCCCCTTTGTATGAGGACTTAACTTTCTCTCGAATTCTTCGAAGTTAATCTGAAAGTCCTGTACCTGAGCGGGGATCAATACACACTTTGCACCAGATCCGTGTTCGATAAACACCTGATACTCGGGAAAATAGGGGGCAAAAACAATGAACTCGTCCTCTGGCGAAGCTGTTAGTGCTTTAAAGCAGATCGAAATAGATGCGGCGGCACCAACAGTGAGATAAAGATTCTTTGCCGAATAATCGGTCCCAAAACGTGCATTTAAAGACTCCGCAATTGCTGTACGACTGTCTTCGATACCCTGCGCCGAAGTATAGCCGTGAACGGATGCTGGATTCTGGGTATTAATTATATCACAAATTGCCTGCTGTACTGAATCCGGTGCAGGCACATTGGGATTGCCAATCGAAAAATCAAAGACATTTTCTCGACCAACAATCTTTGCACGCTGATTACCGAATTCAAATATTTCACGAATTGTCGAGCGCTTCTTTCCGAGCGCCAAAACATTTTGATTCAACATAAAAGGATACCTCCTGTAAATTTACCCATTCCAAAAATTTCAATATTATTTTGCATTATTATTCGGCATTGTTCAACATTTCACCTCTACAATTTAATAAATTTGTACATTTCTAATAAATTTATAGCCCACTAACCCTTGGATTTAACCCTCAAGCAACGTATTTTCCCGAGTAGCGCTATTATATATTTCCCCTTTCTTTTTAGCTAAGAATCATTTATAATAAGATTTGTTATCACAATTTAAAAGTTTACTGTGATTTAGTAGAATCAATATTTTTTGTGCAAAATTTCATATGCGGGAATGGCGGAATGGCAGACGCACCAGACTTAGGATCTGGCGCCGCAAGGTGTGGAGGTTCAAGTCCTCTTTCCCGCACCACATCAATTCACATCAATTACAAGGCTTTCAGGATTTTACCTGAAGGTCTTTTTAGTATTCCATTTTATTTCTTTTCTACGACTAGTATATCGCGTTTTTCCCGAGTAAGAGATTTAACTACTAACTCATAAGAATGATCGATGAATTCCCTTATTTCCTTCTCTGGAATGCTACCATTAAGTTGCAATGTATTCCAATGGCGCTTATTTAAATGATATCCCGGGGTGATGCTTTCATACTGCTGCCGTAAAATCTCGGCATAGTTTGGATCACATTTCAAAGAAAGACAGTCTTGTCCAGATCTATGCGCCATCAGGGCAAACATTTTGCCAGCAACCTTTATAACAATCACATCTGGTCCAAAAGGATAATCCTCAAGAGCACCATTCTTCGTTAAAGAATATAAATATAATTTCTTAGAATTCACACTAACGACATCCTCCATTTAGTTTATTTGCCAAAAATTTTCATAAGGGATTGCACTTCTTAATATTTCTTTGCATGATGCCTATTTATGGTAAATACATAGTATTATATTTACCATTAAAACACAAAACTCCTGCAAGGATTATAGCGCAAATCCTTGCAGGAGTTTTCATCATTACCAACAATACGGTCCACCCCCGACTAATCTTAAAGCAAAATGTAGCATTTGGAATCATGCCACCACCGCCATGCAACGTACTGCCTTAAAACCGGCCGTCCAACAACCGTTTTGTAACTAGGCAATAGCTACTGCCCCTTTCTTCCCACGAGTCCTAGTTGCACCGGACTTCATCAACTTCATTCCTTTTGCTACACACTCAAACTCATAATTCACATGCAAAATCATCTAAATTCCAGGAGGTGTCGTTTTCTAAATTCCACTGTACTTTTTCGCAAAATAGCCTCCTAATTCCGTGTATTAATATAAATTCGCGTATTTGTTCACGACACCCCCCAACAGAAAAAACGCTCAAACCGAAGTCTGAGCGAACAAAAGCATACTTATTATATTTTAGATAAAGACCATGATCCATGATTTTACTGGTTTTTGCGTTGTATCAACGCCATATACTTCACAGAAACAAGGAGCCTGTCCCTCTGTTTTTTATAAGTAAGAGCTAGCCCCAGGTGCGGATGCCAATCACTCCCCAATATGCAAGGTACACAGCGGCAATCAGTAGTGCCGTGGTCACCGCGATCGAATATATGCGGACACTTCTGCGGACCGCTTGCTTCGGTGCGCGCCACAATGCGAGAGCACTAGCTACAGCGGCGATAACGTAAGACAAGGTGGCTAGGAACATTCCAACAGACCAACCAGTCATGTTCCCCAAGTGTGCAATCACATCGCTACGGCAGGCCAGCACGTAAAGGACAACAAGCGCTAGCAAGCTCAGCACTGCGATGAGCGGCCATCCTCGCATGGCGCGCTCGGTCGGGTGGCGTTGCTTTTTAATGAGGTCGCCAAGGATCCAGAACGGCGCATAGACGATGATTGAAACAACTGCAAGTATAAAACAGCCGACAAGAACTATCTCGGTGATCGCAAACCACGCAGGGAGGTGCTTCAGCGTCGCCATGCCGAGTTGAATAAATTGGCCCTCGGCGTTGGGGCGAAGTAGCTCAACGGTGGCAACTGGGGCAACAACCCCGTTCTTCGGAACATAACGGAATTGCGTCTGGGTGACGGGAACAAAGACTTGATTCCTTTCACCCAGATTACTGCAAAGGAGCTTGCCGTCCTCGAATCGAACCAGGTTGATCCCTAGCAGGCGGTCGATAAAGTGAATCTGTTCGATGCGCGGCGAGTCAGGCTGGTACCAGCCTGCATACACGGAAGCGTTTTCAGACAGCAATGCCACGGGCGGCAACGCCGGTTTATCGAATTCACGCGTAATGTATGCGCGGATCACATCGCCGATCTTCTGAAATGTATCAGCATTGCTAGTGTTGAGGCTGTAAAAATAACCCGCACCGTAGTCAGGCAAATAAGCCATCTCCGTTAGGCCGCCTTCGACGCCCCCATTGTGTCCGTGGTAAACAAGGCCCTCATGTACACTCCAGTAGTTACTCAAGCCATATCCGGCTGCCAATCCATCTTTTGCCGCCCAGGTACGGGTTGGCAACTCCATGCGGTCAATCAAGGCTGCCGGCACAACCTGTGTGCCGTTCACGGTGCCACGATTCAGATAGAACCCCACATAGGCAACCATGTCATTGGCGGAGGCGTTGATGGAACCGGCAGGACGAAAAAGAATGTTCCAGTACGGGACCGGAGTCTTGCCATCAGGGTGATAGAGCATAGTCAATGGTGCTGAAACCGGCTGGAAATAAGTTGCTGTTTTCATGCCGATGGGTTCGAAGAAGTTGTGGGTGACGTAATCCTCGAAACCCTGACCAGTAATCTTCTCGACGATATAGGCGGCAACGGCGGGACCAGAGTTGCAATAGGCCATTCGAGTACCCGGCCGCCAGCGTGAGATGCGAGATTGGTGGTCATAGTCAAGCGCCTCGCGTAGGCCCATGTCTTGAGCGTCCTTGGCGTACTCGCGTAGGTGCATGTCATCCCACCCAGTGGTGTGCTCGAGGAGGTCAACCACACGGACAGGGTCACTTTCTTCCCAGGGATTCGCAAACCACACCTCAGGCACTAGCTTGCGCACCGGGTCTTCCAGTGAAAGCTTGCCCTCATTGGCCAATTTGAGGATGGAAAGCGAGGCGAAGGCCTTCGAAGTCGAGCCGATGCGAAACAATGTCTCCTGCGTGGTGGCCCGATTCGCGGCGACATCTGCTTTGCCAAGCCCTGCAACCCACTCCGGACCATCGCGGTGTACGATTGCGATGGACAGTCCTGGTGTATGCGTGTCATTCAGAATTTTTTCCAGTTGTTGCTGGAGTTCTTCAATCGACTGCGCCGACCTCGGTGCATCCTCTTTCTTGTTCGGAGCACAACCGGCAGTAGAGAGCAGAGAAAACACAAGTACAAGAATGATAAATTTTTTCATACTACGGCACCTCACAATCTAAGGGCCTGTTGCATAAGTCCACAGACCATTATGAAGATTATACCAATATTTACAATTATCATCTAGCATTATATATATTTCATTCCTCTTCTCCATGAGGCAGTTCTGGTGCTAAAATTTTACAAAGCCAAAGACTTCCTAAAAACCAGCCGTCAATCAGCCCGTTTCTTATCAGGCACTAACTACTGCCCCTTTCCTCCCAACACCCTCGCAAATCCTACACCTGCCTTCACAACTTCAATATACTCGATGTAAATCACATGTATAAACTTCCAAATTTTACGGGGTGTCGTTTCCCCTAAAACAACCATACTTTTCCGCAAAATCCCCTCCTAATTCCGCGTATTAATATAATTTCGCGTATTTGTTCACGACACCCCCACACAGAAAAATCGCTCAAACCGTAGTCTGAGCGAACATACTGACACACTTATAAAATTAACAAAAACCCACGATACCCCGCCATTACTGGCTATTTTCGTTCTATCAAACATACGCACTCAACATGTGTTGTGATATGATTATGATACTAATACACGTATAAATTCAAGGTTCGACACCCCCTGCGACGCGAGAAATACCGAGACACTCCTCATGACACCCCTACTTTTAGGCTATACTAAGAGGTCGCAGGGTGTCGCGGTATTTTTGTAGATTAAAATTTTATGCAATAGCCACGCCATGTGCCCACGTGCATATGACTCGGCTATTATATTGAAGGAAACTATCGCACTAAACCACAATTTTTGGATAAACTTGAGTCGGACAGAGGTTCGGCACGTGGAGGTGTGGCCTTACAAATCCGCCTTTTTATCTTTATGTGTATCATGCTTGCACATATTACAAATCAAACCAATATCATTTAAGATTACTCGGGGATCTCCATATCAGGTATAACGGCAAGTTAATCCATCTTAAATAAGTCAATAAATATAACAAGTCAAACCTGCCCTCTAGCTTTACCGAAAAATCTAGCATTACGTATAGTCGTACATGCTAGCCTTTTTACTGTGATTTATCTTAATCCCCAATAGCTAGTTACTTTTTCTTTCCATACATAGCTATATTTTTCTACAAGGTCACGAGCACATAATGGTTTTCTACCAGTCAACTTCTCAACTGTATCTGTTTCAATTGCCATTAAACCATCTCTGATACTTGATTCGTTAGTTACCATGTCATTACTGCACCATGGCACAGGTGATTTTGAATAATCGCCATGTGAATCACGGGGAATATATATTGAATCTAAATATTCATAAAATTCATCATTATTAAGTGTCACATATTCATAATTAATACCTGATGCTTTAACAATCATATTACAAATTTCACGCTGACTGATTAGTTCTCCACTTGTTACATCATAATCCTTATTATGCTCTCCTTTACCTAATAATAATGCAGCAGCAACGCGGCCGCTATCATCTTTAGCAATAAATGTTGCTTTTCCATCACCTGCAGTAGTAATCCATTTATTGTCACTTATATTAGCTAGCATAACAGAATTAGTTAAGTAATTTTCCATATAAAGGTTATTCCTCATAATATTATAATCTATACCAGTCTCACGTAAATACTTTTCTGTTTCGGTATGATCTGGCAATACATATTGAGTGTATTCTTCACGATTAGCACCTAGGAATGAAGTATATGTAATATGGCTTACCCCAACTGCAATAGCAGCATCAATTACATTTTTATGTTGCTCTACACGTTCTGGTCCAATAATAACCCCAGATACAATATAAATACGATCTCCACCTTCGAATGCTTCCATCATCTGAGCCTTGTTATCATAGTTTGCTTCTTTCACCGTAACGCCTTGTTTTTCCCAAGCCTCTACCTTCTCTTTTGGTAGTCGACTTAAAACTGGACATGTAAAAATCAATTGTTCTCCAGATACCTCACTGATCATATTAGCGGCTACTCTTCCACCTAATTGCCCATCTGCTCCTGTAACAATATAACGCATATTTCGCTCCTCCTGCTTCTTTCTTTTATCTATTTTAAATTAACACGTTTTCCCTTGGAACGGAAATTGAAATATGTTATTATTAATAAGAAAATTCTATAAGTACTGGAAGGCAATCAACATGCATATTAAACAACTCCAATGTTTCGTACATCTAGCTGAAACCCTTAGTTTTTCTAGAACTGCAGAACTTATATATGTCACTCAACCTACTGTTACTCATCAGATTCATACTCTAGAAGATGAACTTAAATTGAAATTATTTATTAGAACAAAGAGAAACGTAGAACTTACACCAGCAGGTATTTGCTTCTACAAGGATATAAAAGATATTCTAACAAGAACAAACATCGCAATAGCAAAGGCAAAAAACTATTCTCAGGCATTTGAATCTAATTTATCAATTGGTTATGACGGAAATGTAGAAGTAAAACACCTTCCAAATATATTAAGTATCTTCAAAATAAAATTTCCCCACATACATCTTTATTTAAAAATAGTTGACTATAAAGAGAAAAGACATCTATTTACTAATTCTACTTTCGATTTGATTTTTACTGTCAAAGAAACTATTGAAGATTTATCAGAGGTTGGTTACACAGAACTTTTTACCGGAAGATTCGTCTGTGTCTTACCTAAAGTCCATCCATTATCTTGCAAAACCATCATTAAAATTGCTGAATTGCAGAATCAATCCCTTATTCTATTAGATCCTTTAAAATGTCCATCCGAAATGGCACGTGTACAAAAGGATATCCAGATTAAATGTCCTTATTCCACTGTTTATTTTAGTGACAGCGCCCTCATCAGCTATATCATGATTAAAGGTAGTATTGGCATAGCGGTGATGCCAAACTTTGTATGTCCGGAAGATCCTCAACTATCCATTATTCCCCTGGATGTAGAGGATTTAATTTCTTATGGAATTGCATGGAATAAGAATAATAAACGGAATGAAATAAAAGGGTTCATTGCAATTACGAAGCAAATCTACAACACTTGATGGTTCCGTTGCAATGTTTTCACAAAGTCAAAATTCTCCAATATTTTACCAGAATATCAAGCTGCGATACCCGTAATCTTGTTTATAAATTCAACCTCAGATAGCAGAAGTTTAGCCTACTTTCTCAGAAAAACCGCTTAAGCCTAACAAAATCAACACTTTCGAGCATAATCATCTAAACAGGCAAAGTCCGAGTATTTCTGGGGGTTGTGGTGCAAAGATTCGCACAAAATCCAATACTTAAAAACCTATCACCAGACTGATAATTTGTTAAGCAACCACACCCATAATTCTATTGAAAAACTCAACCTCAGAAAAGACACATTGAATTTCTTCAACCTGCCCCTTCCTGATCATATGCATAATTTCAATTCCACAAATTGTTTTTGTAGCAGTTTCAAAACTGTCAAATCCAAGCATTGGCTTGATCTTTCGTTTAATAAACCGATGGTCCTGCTCAATAATGTTGTTCAAGTACTTGATTTTTCGTAGCGTTGTCTTAACTGAAATGGTTCCATTATAAATCATTTCATGAATAGCAACTTCTGTTGCAGCATACTTGTCGGTTGTGATTACTCTGGGTTGCTGATTATGTATGGATTTTAAAGCCTTTTTAAAGAACTTTTTCGTGGCATCTTTATCACGATGTTCAGATAGAAAGAAGTCTATCGTCTTTCCTTCAGAATCTACTGCTCGATATAAATATGCATTTTTCCCTTTGATTTTAAGATAGGTTTCATCCATCCGCCACGAATCATTCGTTGGTTTAATATGCTTTCTGAGTTTCTCGCTAATAATTGGAGAATATTGATGAACCCATCTCATAATTGTTGTATGAGTTATGTTCAATCCTCGCTCTTGTAACATCTCCACAAGCATTCGGTAACTGAGTGGATACTTTAGATACCAGCGGACGCACAATATTATAATTTTTGACTCGAAATGTTTCCATTTGAATAGATTCTGCGACATCCTCTTTACCTCAATTTTCAAGTTTATGGTAAGATTCTATCATAGTTTTATTTTTGCACCAGAACCCTAATTTTAATACTACAAGTAAAATATTCGAAATAACCGACAATCTGGCAGTACGTTCCTTTAAATTACTGTCTACATACTCCAATAATAAAACCTCCTAAAATAGATACTATATATTTTTATTTATTACTTTACGAACATTGGCGCGGGACTTTTTCATTAAAAGCCTTTATAATCCAATCAACTTCATGAGACTATCCATTAATTCAGGAGCTACTGTAGAAACTAACAACATGAGGGTTAAGATGATTAATACAATAGTGAAAGCCCACGAAACAACATTATACCATTTGTGATTTTTATATTTTCCCATAATAGATTCATTACTAGCAATGAGTACCATGAAAATAAGGATCGGCGGTAGCAATACCCCATTAACAACTTGAGATAATAGCATGATAAGATCGAGGGATATACCTGGCCACAGAGCGATTCCTGCCCCGAGCACAATGGTCATAGTATAGACTCCCAAAAATACAGGTGCTTCTTTTGACGATTTACTAACACCACTTTCAAAGCCAAATGCTTCACAAACAGCATATGCTGTACTAAGTGGCAGAATAAAGGCTGCGAGCATCGAGGCTCCAAGTAGTCCAAACGAGAACAAGGTACTGGCATATGCCCCTGCTAAAGGTCTCAGAGCTATCGCTGCATCTTTCACTGTTTCAATTGAAATACCATTGGCATTTAGGGTAGCTGCCGTAGCTACGATGACAAAGAACGCAATTACCCAGGTAAAGAAAGCACCGAGCATGACATCCCAAAAGGTATATTTATATTCTTTGGCCGTTATGCCTTTATCGACGACTGCCGCCTGTATGTAAAACTGGCCCCAAGGCGTAATCGTTGTACCAATAAGACCAATCGCCATCATGAGAAAATCCGCATCACTAGCAAAGGCAGGCGTAACTGATGCCAACAGTACTTCTTCCCAAGGAGGGTTAATAATCACTCCCGAGATAATATAACTTAAAAAGGTTGCACATAGTACAAAAAAGACTTTTTCGATCCGTGAATAGTTACCCTTAAGAACTGACCACCATACTACTAATCCCATGAGTGGTACAGCGATAAGCTTGCTAACACCGAAAATTTCAAAACTGGTAGCAATACCAGAAAATTCCGATGCAGTCGTACCAATATTGGCGATGAGCAGTACGATCATGGCAAAGAATGTCCACTTCACGCCAAATAACTCACGAATCAAATCTGATAAACCCCGACCAGTAACCGCACCTGTCCGTGCGGAAATTTCTTGGGCAATGGCGAGACAAATAGTGCTAATCAGCAGTGTAAATAATAGTCCATAGCCATATTTTGCACCAGCAGCAGCATAAGTAGCAATACCACCAGCATCATTGTCAGCAAAGGCGGTAACGACACCTGGCCCCATTACGGCCAAGAATAACCCTAAGCGCGTACGCATATTTTTGAACATATTCATCATAATCGTCCCCGACCTCCCCACTTACTCAGTGAAAACCAAGAATGCGTATCAAGCTTACCGCGGTCCGGTATCAAGATATCAATAATATCATCTACCGTGACAATTCCTAGAATAATACCCTCTTTATCAACTACTGGCACCGCAAGTAATCCATATTTATTGATGACCTCTGCAACATGTTGATGTTTATCCTCAGCCTGCACAGTTAGCAGTTTAGTATGCATTAAATCTCGCAATGTTTTATTTGGCGATGCTACAATCAATTCACGTAAGGATAAAACTCCTTGCAGATGTTCTGATTGATCTACCACATATAAATAGTAAATAGTTTCTGCGTCTGGTGCCAATTCTCTAAGCTGATTGATCACTTCTTCTGGCGTAAGTTCTGCAGAAAATGCAATAAATTCGGTTGTCATCAATGCTCCAGCAGTACCTTCCTCATGCTGCATTAGTTCGCGCACTTCCTCAGCATCATCCACTTCCATCAAATTCAGTAATTCTTCAGATTTTCCTGTAGACAATTCCACTAAAATATCTGTAGCTTCATCTGGTGCCATTTCCTCTAAAAGATCAGATGCTCGCTGTTCATCCATTTGTTCAATAATGTCCACCTGTGATTCCAAATCCATTTCAGCTAAAGCATCAATGGCTTGTTGGTCATCTAAATTATTGATAAAGCCGGCGCGTGTTTTGTAATCCATCTCCTCAAGTAAATCGGCAATATCCGCCGGATGTAGTTCATTAACCTGTTGCCTATTGCGATTCAGTTGAAGATAAGAATTCCAGTTTTCTAAAGGTTTAATATATTGTAAATCCAACATTTTATTTTGACAACCTTTGACTAAAAACTCTAGCCCCAGGCGACGAAAAAGGCCTCTTATACCAATATCCACGGCAACTAACATCATACGTTCAAGACTTTCCTGTACTTCCCAAGACAAAGTAATATCGTTTACCCGCACAAGTTTAGAACCTTTCAAATCGATGATCTGCTTATCGAGTAGCCACTTACTAATATAAATATCATTTTCATGTAACGTCACAGCTTTCTCTATTTCAAAGTTATCTTTTAGCCTTACTTCCTTATAGCTACAGCTCTCTATTTGATCAATTGTGATCAATGCCTGGCTTTTTTTAATATGCTTAATACCTACGATTTGTGGATAAGCACCTTCCCACCTTACTGCCATATCTCTTATCTTGCCTATATTACAACCACTTTTATCATAGATAGACGTACCTAATAACTGGCTAAAATAAAACTCGCCTAACACTGTAAATTGATTCATCATCTACTCCCCCTTCTTTTGCTGGATTCCATCCACTATCCACAAATAGACAAGGACATCCAGAACTCCAACTAGTATATAATCACTATCCTCAGGATCGGAATCCATAAAACACCTCCTATTTTACATGCTCAATGCAAAGATTTTGAACTTTAATAAACTCTTCTCATAATGGAATTAAAGCCTATCGTAATCTATAATAATCGTTCCTACACAACTTTATGCTAAGAAGCTATTATTTTTGCGTTAATTTTTGTCTAACACTTAACTAACTCTCACAATGATTTGCAATTCAGCAATAGTTAAAGCAAAGAAATTTCCCGCTAAATGGGCAAATTTAAAAGACCCCTAAAAATAGAAGGTCTTCCTCTGTATGTTGACCTTCCCCCTCGTTGAGTTTTAGCACTGCATGACGTAGAGTAAAAATTAATCACTCAGCCACGTTAAGTAAAACCTTAATCCGGTAATACCTGTTATACCCATTGGCGTCTCTCGACATTTCCGGGCAGTGGCCTATGTTCATGCAGGAGCCTCACCTAACAAAGAATTTTATTATTATTTTGTATTCAAACAACTAATTACATCAGTACATGTCAAGCTATGGCAACCAAGGCATTCTTAGCTTTCTTCCACGATGTTTCAGTTGCTTTTAAACATGTACCTTTTCCACAGATATAAACTACAATTCTTTTGGTATCAGCCATAACTTGTTCTCCCTCAGGAAGAACATTCCACCCAGAGATGAGATGCCCATTTTCGTTTATAGTCCAGTTCATAATCATCATTTTCAAGCCCTCCATATCGTATACATTTTTTTGAATCTAAGTATGACAAACACGATCCGTCTGTTTCCATGACATTCTCACCTCCTAGAAAATAATAAAAAGCCCCCCACAAAAATGGAAGGCTTTTGTTAAACAGCAAAATAGCATAACAAATGAAGATATACCTTCTCCACTCGTTTGAGCTTTAGCACTGCATGACGTAGAGTAAAAATTAATCACTCAGCCACGTTAAGTAAAACCTTAATCCGGTAATACCTGTTATACCCATTGGCGTCTCTCGACATTTCCGGGCAGTGGCCTATGTTCATGCAGGAGCCTCACCTAACGAAGAATTCAATTGTCTGGACTCAGAGTACCACCATTATTTCAGCCTGTCAATCATTAATTTCAAAATGTCAATATTGTTTTTTGCCAAAATCCATAATTAATTCATCTAATACACCAAAATTTCTTGTTTTTAATAAATAAACTAATCATGTCTACGTATTTTTACATTTTACGCTTATTTCCTTAAAAATTTATCTTTATTTTTCTAATTCAACGTTATCCTTTAAGCCGGGAGTGACAACAACTTTACCATCCGTCGTTACAAAGATAGCTTCCACGCCAGGGAATTTCTTCAATGCTTCCATACTTTTTTCCAGGCCCAAAACTAGAAAACCCGAACTAGCAATATCGCCAGTATTATAGATTTCCGAATCCTTGTAAACCAAAGTTACACTGGCTATTTCACTTGGTTGCCGGCCATCTTTAGGATTTAGTATATGAGCATATCGCACCCCATCTTTTATGAAAAATCGCTGATAATCACCTGAAGTTTGCGCAGTATTCCATGAGTTTAAAGTAACTTTAGCAATAACGCCATCTGTATTTCGGGAGTCCTGCACGCCTATCCTCCAAGAATTGCCATCTGGCTTTTTTCCTATCACTTGAATATCTCCACCAGCATTAAGCAAAGCTGCTTTAATGTCATATGTCTTTAATATTTCTATCGCCTTATTAAGAGCATAATCTTTTGCGACACCACCCAAATCTAGTTTCATACCTACCTTCGGCAAATATACAGTCTCATCCTTTGTATTCACTTGAATCATCTGGTAGTTGACAAGGGGCAATATACTATTGATTTCTTCTTGCGTCGGCACAAACTCTCCTTTATGACCTATACCCCAAAGTTCGGTAAGGGAGCCAACGGATATATCAAATGCACCATCCGTCTTTTTAGAAACGTCTACAGAATCATTGATCATTTTAATCAAATCGGGACTCACCTTCACTGGGGAAATTCCAGCCATTCGATTGATTTCGGATATCTGGCTATCCGGATTAAATCTATCACTGATTGCCTGAATACGTTTAAATTCATCAAACGCCGCTCCAACCGCAACTTCATTATTTGATCCATAAGCAGTTATTTCAATGATAGTATCCATTAAAAATTGGGTTTTTTTATAAGGTTTAGGTAATAGAAAAGTCATCGGCGAGCAGCCGATAGTAGATAAAGCCACAATAAAAATTAGTATAGCGCTCACTAAACTTCGTAAATTTTTCAGAGTTATTGCTCCTTTTCATCTGCATTATATTATAACTTCTTCCTTGGTGATAAATTTCCTCATGGATATTCTATCCAGCCTGTCTAATGAACTCAATGGAAAAACCCCTTTGCCAGCGACGACAATATTATTTCTTCATATACGCGTCTAGTGATTGCTTTATATTTGCATCAATGGCATCGATTGCGGCAAACCTTTTCCTATAAAGGTTCCGTTTTTGCGATTGAACTTCATCCAGGTTTTTGCGTGGTTCAACTACAGGTAGTTCAAAAAAGCGTGGGTCTCCACACTCTTTCCCACCGGTCTCTTGCCAAAACTCATCAAGGGATATTTTCAGTTTCCGATCGAGACGGATGTGATTATTCGCATAATATCCATAATTAGATACGGCATAAATGCGGCCAATCCCCATGTGGCAGGCAACGACTCGCAAAGCCTGAAGGATAAGATTCTTAGGCCGATAACCTAAAAAATGCTTTGTCAAATCTCGTACAATGTCTAATCCCCCTGGCGAGCCCTGCAGAGCACCAATCTTTAGCGTTATTTCGCCATTCTTGTCTGGATCCGTCCAAAATACTATCTGATAAATCATTCTTACTCCAAATTTAAATACAATTCCCATTAATCCTTCTTTTTTATGATTCTCTTCAAAGTACAGATTCAACGATAGAATTTCGCCCTGATAATCGCTACTCCATAATGTAATACCATCTCTAAGATACATAAGCCGTAATGCCTCTTGAGTAAACTTTTTCTCAAAAAACAGAAAATGTTCCTGGATTAGGATCATTCTTTCAGTAAAAGTAGAATTGCGGTAAAAAATGCACCGTGTTGCTTGTTCAAAAACATATGGATAAACTGAGACAATATCGCGCCGTAAAGGATTCAGTTGAAAGAACTGTATTAATTCCTGCATTTTTCTATGATTCGCCAGGGCTCGAATAATGAAAGGTACCATACGACGATAATCACTAAACCTCTTGTGCCTATAAATTTTTGCGCCTAACTGGACATAATTATTCATAAATAAATACTTCCTATTCTACTAAATTAACAATTAAATTTTTCCCGTTATTTTAGTATAGTCTATTATGCTGAAATTTCTATGAAAAAGTTCCCTAAACATAAAATATTACCATAGTAAGTTGAAAACTAAGTTTTATAGTATGTTATCTTCATATTTTATTATCGTTATTTTGAACGATCGATGTAATGGTATTGATAATTCTATCTACTGGAGTATACTTGATCGCATTATTGAGTAATATGAATAAAAGGTGTAGAATTTGTTCACTATTAGCGGACAAATTCTACACCTTTTTACTCCATTGTTAATTATAACCTATATAATTACGGTGCATCAATCACTCTACTTTTAAAAAGCGATTTTTGATATTCATTAGCCAAATTTCGCGCACTTGCCAAATAGTTATCATCTATGGTTATTCCTTGAATTTGAGCGACTTGCTTACGTGTCGCCGTAATATCTGGTAACAAATAACTGAGATCATCAATATACACAGGTTTACCAAGTGCCATTTCTGTTTTTAATCCCTGTTTATAAACATCACTCATTATTGCAACTAATTTTAACATTTCGCTTACTGGCATATCTGTCTGAAATACAGCATTGGCTTCCTTAATAACCTTTGGTACCTTGGGAATGACTGACGGAGTAATTACATCAGCCAATAAAGCCTTAGCGAATTTTTGTTGTCGTTCAATTCTTCCAATATCACCCGTCTCGTCATGGCGAAACCGTACATATTGCAGAGCAACATTGCCATCCATATGTTGCATGCCAGGTTTAAGGTCAATAAGACCGCCGTTATCTACCTCTCCTTCATCGTAAGGGTCATAATAATACATACGTTTCTCCACATTAATATCAACTCCACCTAAGGTATCAACTACTTTTTGAAAACCATCCATATTTATGGCCACATAATAATCAATTGGCACTCCGAGTAAGTTGGCGACTGTTTGTTCTGAAAGCTTAGATCCACCATATGCATAAGCGTGACCGATTTTATTCCAACCCTGGCCTGGAATCGCCACTCTGCTATCCCTTGGTATCCAAAGCATGGAGATATTTTTAGTATCTGTATCTACCGTTACCACACAGGCAGAAGTTTAGCCTACTTTCTCAGAAAAGCCGCTTAAGCCTAACAAAATCAACACTTTCGAGCATAATCATCCAAACAGGCAAAGTCCGAGTATTTTGGGGAATCCCATTGCAAAACATTGCCAATTTACTTATACTATATCCTTATAATGACATATTGGAAAGAGAGATTATAATTGAGCAAGGGATATTTGAGAACTTTACTACATTACCTTTCAAGTGTATATGATCTAGGTGGAAAAATAAAGAAATTAAGAGACAACAGAACCAATCCTAAAATAACAACAAGTGCAATAGCTTTTACATTGCTTATTGGTTTCATGTTAAAAATACGCAGTTTTAATCAGTTAGATGATTGGCTCGAGCATAATGATTTCAGAAGAATAGTGCCAAAGAAAATGAGATTGCCTAGAATCGATGCTATTCGAGACAGTCTAAAAGTTATAGAAATAACGGACATAGAAACGCTTCATCATAGCATTATTACAACATCCATCAAAAACAAACTTGTACGCAATGGTACCATCGATGGGTATAAAGTTGTGGCTTTTGATGGTGTCGAACTGTTTGAAAGCACAAAGAAGAGCTGTGATAACTGCCTTACAAGAGTTATAAAAACTGTGCCTCATTACTTTCATAGATCCATTGTTGGTGCATATGTTGGGCAAGATCCACACATCATTATTGGCCAAGAAATGCTTAAACCAAAACTTGATAGTGCCAGTAAAGATGAAGGTGAATTGTCTGCTGCTAAAAGGTTGTTACAGCAATTACATAAACAGCACCGCCATTTTGCAGATATTATTGTATATGACGCACTTGCCTGCAACGCTCCTTGGATTAATATTGTAAAATCGTATAACATAAATGCCGTTGTCAGAGTTAAAAATATGACCTTAAATATTGTAAAAGATGCTAAAGCAGCCTTAAAAAATAGTACCGCAAATATTACTTGGATTTTTCAAAAAACATCAACTACAAAAGTCACAATCTCCGTCTGGGAAACTTATGTTATGATGAAGGGCGTGACTGAGCCTCTACGATTTATAAAATTCTTAGAAAAAACAACGGACTGCAATACCAATAAAAGTAAGTATAATCAGGTATTTATTATTACTACTGCCTATGATATGGATTTAAAGACATTACACAAAATAATCCATGCTCGATGGGGTATCGAAAATAACATCTTCCGCCAAATCAAAACTGAATGGCACATGAATCACTGCTTTATTCATCATAAAAATGGTCTTGAAGCAACGCTCATGTTTATGATTATATCTTTCAATTTAATGCAGCTGTTCTTTTTTAGAAGGATGAATAATTTCAGGAGCCGAAAGTTATTGCAAGTTGAAGTCCTGGAACGAATTGCTAAAGAAATGGTCTCATATGATGCTCATGGTGAATATCTCATCAACACAGGATAACG
>Ga0209125_1001867_pt1 | contig 18009 bp, 26 predicted proteins | sample BarGraIncub1131A_FD_184503 | JGI IMG/M metagenome (GOLD analysis project Ga0209125, IMG submission 184503) | Arctic peat soil microbial communities from Barrow, Alaska - Barrow Graham LP Incubations 11-31A (SPAdes) (version 2) | ecosystem: Environmental > Terrestrial > Soil > Wetlands > Peat...
GAGAGGTTCTCTCAGTCGAGGAGATTGCCCTGCTCACCGGGGCGGCCAGCGATGCGCCGGCCCTACCCACGCCGCCAGGGGACAACTGACCCCAACCAGGAGCCTCGCCCAAACGAAAGGAGATGCATTGAACGTGCAAGCCTTGCTGCTATTGCTGCATATGCTTAGCTGGTCGAGTAGCCCAAAGGAATCTCACCTTTAGGCTCTCACGCAACGGTACGTGAATCTCTCGATTCATACCGCTCCTATCGTCTAACCATTCCGGCGAAGGTGATATGCCAATGGGCAAAGAGGCTAGGTTGTTGCGCTACGACGCGCTTCAACCATGCCCGCGCCCGTCCGAGATTGACTTGGAGACAAAGGCCAAAGCGTTAGCCAAATGCGAGATCGCCGGGGATCACAAGACGCACAGGCGTTGGGCAAAAGATCCGGAACTGATCGCGTTTCTCCGGTCCTTGTAGTGGGAAAATTATGTGGCGTTCGGTCGCCTTGATCCAGCATGATTGAAGGCTGGGTGCCGCCGGCGCCACATATTTGTCAACGCCACAACGCATCAAATGTGGTGGACCACATTTGATGCGGGAAATCTGCATGTCCGGTTCGATGAGGGGGATGTGGAAACGGAGTTACGGCACGGTTACTTGGGCACCGCCAAACGAAAGGGGCGGAAACAGACAAACCAAACCTACTACCACCGCGCCACATCTCTACCGGGTGCGGTAGTAGCCTGAAGTCCCAACCGGTCATTCGAGCCTAATTCAAAGCCTACGACCGTTGCCCCGCGCATTCCTGCCGCTGGTAGCACACGGCCCCAATGGCGGCATTGGCCGACTTCTGGCCCTCGGCCAATGCCTGTACGGCGACGCATTAAGACTCTTCGAAAGGAAATAGCGTCCAGAGCGCCGGCAATCAATCCCGCATATGCTCTAGCCGAAGTGATTTGGATTATGAATGGTCGCAATGACTCGACCATGCCAAACTACTTCAATCAGAGCCTGCCAAAATACGCGGGGGGCGGGGCCACCTACCACGCAGCCTACGGCTTTCGTCTGAGGCAGCATTTCGGCCTTGATCAGCTTCAGCGCGCTTACTTGGCTCTTTCGGCCAACAGGGAATCCAGGCAAATTGTGCTGCAGTTCTGGGATTGCAAGATGGATTTGCCAACCGATCAGGGCGACCCAAGGGCATCTATCCCCTCCGCGGACACGGCGCAGAACCATGTCGTCAATTAGTCTATGCTCGTGCCAATGAAATCCAGCGTTTTCTGGCACAGGTCGGCGAGCAAACTGAAATCTACTCTCCCCTGACTCAGCTACGTAGTCCGTCCTGAACGACGCCCAAGCCAGTGCTTTAATGGATTACTTTCTCCATTTTTCGGGTGTGAATTTGCCGGAAATACGTATTTGTTGGCTTTTTTCGAACTTTATATTCTGCGCGAAAACAACCGTATATGTACGATGACGAACAGACTGTAGCGACACCCGGCGATTGAATGAGATTTTTCGAGTGAGGCTACAATGGAACAACAAGCTAGACCGGTCACCTTGACTGCCCTGGTGAGCCCCTGTGATCACACCAGGGGTTCCGCTTCAGCCAAAATCACCTTTGTTGAGTACGGCGACTTTGAATGCCCGGTTTGCGGGCAGGCCTATCACGCCGTAAAAATACTGCTCAAACGCTTCGGCGACGATGTGCGCTTTGTTTTCCGACATTTCCCTCTGCGCGATGAACATCCACACGCTGAATTGGCGGCAGAGGCTGCGGAAGCAGCAGGTGCCCAGCACGGCTTTTGGCCGATGCATGACTTGCTATTTGAAAACCAGTTGCATCTGAAGGAAAAAGACCTCAGACAGTATGCTGAAAAACTGGAACTCGACATGGGGCACTATGACCAAGAGATGCGTGATCATATTTACTTGCAGCGCGTGCAGGAAAGTATTGACGGCGGAATCCGGAGCGAGATTTCAACGAGCCCGGCGTTCTTCGTCAATGGCGTTCTACATGATGTTTCATTTGGACTTGAGCATCTTGAGCAGGCGATAGAAGCCGAACTCAGGAGTCCGTCCTGAACAACCCGAATCAAGCCGAGGCCAGACGGCTGTATTTTGAAGATTGAGGATCGGTGCTGTTGGTGACGAAGAGCCATAAGCAAACAATCCAGACGTAAAAAAGCCGGATGGCCCGGAGAATCATCCGGCCTTTTTACGTCTGGATGCTGTACTTCTCAATGCCCGACACCAAGTGCAGGCAATCACCCAGTCCAGAATTTCGTCGCTTCGCTGTGCTTTGATATGGTTATTCAGGACGGACAAGCTAAACTGTTGCGCACTTGGTCGCGCCAAGGAAATCTGCGCACGCATGCGCTTCCAACCGCGCGTTACGCACCGCACCCGTCCGCCTTGAACTCTGCAGCCCGGTGGCTACCATCGCAGAACGGCTTGTCGTTTGATTGCCCACAGCGGCACAGTCTCACGGCCAGCGTGCGGTCGACGGTGCGCCCGGTGCCTGTGCAAACTTCGGCAGCACCTCGTACATCCAGCGGCCCATTGCGCAACGGGGTCACCACGAGCGGCCCTGCGCGCCATTCCAGGTCCGGCGATGGCCGGGTTAGCGCTTCGCCGGAAGCGACGAATCCTGAGGCGATGTGCGACTGATCGCAGAACGGCATGTTTTTCGACTGTCCACAGCGGCATAGTGTGACGCGCAGTTCGTTCGTGGCGGCGCCGTCGGCGGCAACCAGCGTGATTGCCGCGTTGACCGCAAGCGGCCCGTTTTCGCGCATCTGGATCTGGTTCACTGCCGGCGCGACCTCGTTTTCACCACCATCGCGGCGCTCAAAGCGGATCGCACCGGACACGCAGTTGTGCGCGACACGGCTCAGGCGCTCGACCGTAGCCTTGTCGGGAAAAATCCATTCGCCTTTTCGATTTGCCTGGAATACCTCGGGTTCTTCAAGCACGCAATGACGAGAATGGACGCAACGCTTGGCGTTGAAGTAGATCGTGCCGTTGTCGCCGCGGGCGATCTCGACGTGCTCATCATGCGTGGGCGCCGGCTGTGCCGCGGGTGCGGGGCGCTCCGCTTCGGGTGCGTCCTGGGCATCGTTGGCGTCTTGCCAGGCAGAGGCCGCGTCGCGCAGCTTGCTGGCGAACTGTGCCAGAGCGGGCAGGGCGGCGATGCATTGGTCCGCATGCGTGGCCAGCAACTCCATGCGCTCGGCAATGAGCCGGGCGGCAGACACCGGCGACTCGTAGCCGAACGCGGTGCGCGACAAGCTGAAGGTCAGCCCGGCCCGCACGCCCGGGTAGTCGGGGTTGGCTGGCAAGCCGGTCAAGGCGGCCGCGATGTCCGCCAGCGCGTGCATGAGCGTCATCGCCTGCGCCATGACGACCGGCCGCGGCAGCAGACAGTTGGCGGTATCGCTCATGAGCGCGAACAATCGCAGCATCATGAAGTAGCTGCTGTTGCCCGCGTCCAGCAGGGAAATTGCAGGCTCGCTGATTACCTGCACGCGTTCATCGGTTGTCACCGGCGACCGCATCACCGGGTTGCGCGCCACGTCCCGGTACGGCTTGAACGCGGCGCGATCGCGCGACAACGCCTGCCACTGCTGCCGAATTGTGCGAAAGCGAGCGTAATGCGACGTCTCCTGGCACACGCGCGAACCTTCTCCCTGCAAAACAATCAGGGTCAGTGCCCTTGTCGCCTGAGCCACTGTGGCAATGGCGCACAGGCTGGGCAGGAAAACATCTTCCTCTGTCAGCTGCGCCGCCAGGCTGCCGACGAACAGTCCTGCCTCGCCGAGGCTCGCAGCTAGCGGCGCCAGGCTGTCGGTAATGGCTTGGTACAACTCCCCGACCGTCTCGTAGTCGCCGCTGGTCTCGCTGACCCGGTTCGCACTCTCCATGTCACGCGAATAGCAACGCAAGTGTTGCGACTGTAGGAGCAAAAAATGAGCACAGAAGCCGAAATCATCGCGGAAATCGAGGCGCTCAAAGCCCATGATCTCGACACGCAGGATCTGTATCGAGAAGTCTGCACCATTCTATTTTTTCGCTACGGCATAACTCCCACGGCAAATAAGCTCTACCAATTCGTCCGAAAAGGGAGCATGTCCGCGCCGGCAGAAGCCTTGGCCAGATTTTGGTCTGACTTGCGTGAAAAGAGTCGGGTCCGGATAGAGCACCCGGATCTGCCTGAGGGTCTAAAGGTTGCCGCGGGAGAACTGGTGGCTTCGCTGTGGTCACAGGCACAAACGAGTGCTCAGGATGGCCTCGTAATCTTCCGTCAGGAAGCCCAGGAAAAAGTTACTGATTCTCTGCAGGCTGTTGCTACTGCAGACCAAGCACGCGTAGCCGCAGAAGCAGAGTCGAATCAAACCCGAGCAGCCCTTAGAGCGGCCAATGAACGGATATTGGATCTTGAACGAGATCTAGCAGGTGAACGTGCCAGAACAGAGTCCTTAGAGCAACAGATTGAGTCAGCCAGACATCAGCAAACTACGCTAGAGGTCGCTCTGGCCGATGCCAGAAAGGACTATTCCGCCGAACTCGAGAAATATCGCCAAGAACTTCGGCGTACCGAAGAACGACTTGAAGCTAGTGAAAAACGAGCATTGCTTGAAATCGATCACGAACGCCAGATGACGGTAAAAGTACAACGCGAGCTTCTACAACTTCGGAATAGCAGTCTTGAAAATGAGGAGCAGTTGCGGATTCAACTGGCTTCCAGCAAGTCTGAGTTGGCCAATGTAAGGCAGATGTTAGGTGTTTCCGAGGGCAAACAGGATGAGCTAAGGGCTGGAAATGAAAAGCATCTTGAAGAACTGGCTGCGCTCCGCCTGACTCTAGGTCAGCAGGAAACGCAATTGGCGTTGTTGCAACGGGAAGTTGAACTCGCCCAATCAGCATCCAAACAGCTTCAGGAAAGTATTGCTTCAAAACCCACAATGCCCAAAGCGCCACGGCGAAACAGGAAAGTTTAGACTCTATCGTGTCAGCTTGAAGAATCCTGAGGGCACGCTTGAGCGACCCGAGTTTACGTTTTCGCGCTATGGTTTCAAGAGTCAGCAACTTTGGTTTCAAAGGTCAACGACTTCAGGTAAGGGCGCGTCTGGCACATAACGGATTTGCCTGAAGTTGGAGAATGCGACTCCGGAACTAAACATTGCACATTAAGGCGCAAGGTCAATGTGGAACAATTAGTTCCGAGAATGTGGGGAAATTACTTCGGCGGACTGTAAAAGCGCGGCGAAACCGGAAAATCTAGCTTACGGCGATCTGTGCAAGTACGCATAATTTGTATTGCATGATTTCCGTCTGTCTGTAATCCAGACGCCGCAAGGGCCTGAGTAGGGCTTGTCACTATTAAAGTGACGGTCAGGAATGCGGCGAGCATAAAAGAAGCGGCGATTCCGCCTAGCTTTTTCAATAGCCTTAACCATTCGTTTCGCGTCGTTTCATCCTTTTCTGTGATCAGGTTTGACGCGGCGACGATTTGGAATGCGTCGTCTCCCGTAATTTCTGCCAGTTTTCCGCAAGTGATGTTCGGTAGGCCTCTGCGGTTTGCCTTGGCATCACTGATTGTGCGTTCCGCGATTCCTATTCTTTCTGCCAGTTCTCTTTGTGAGCCAACGAGCTTCGCGCCTTTGGCTATGTAGTCGCGTAATTCCATCGCTCTATTCCTTTAGTCGTGTTGACTTCATAAGTTTGTGTGAGTTAAGTTCCACATCGTTGTGAAGCTCACAACGTGTTGAAGTTAACAGTGACTTAACACCCGAAATCAGTCAACAGGGGGCGCGATGATCGAGGCGAGAGAAGGTTTTCCGGAGCAAGGTAGGGCGCTGTCTTCGGTGCCCGAGGTCCGCTGTTCTGCGTGTCGGCATTCGGTGTCGTTTCGCGCCTACGTCGAGGTCGTTGAATGTTCGCAGGTCGGCAAAATGAAGAACGCTGACATGCTCCGTAACTGTTTCGCGTTCGAGGTGAAGTGATGCGCCCTGTGTACTTGTCTGTTTGGGTGTTGGTGCGTGTTGCTTCGGTCCCTGGTGAAGCTGTGGCGGTGTTTACGTCGGAGGCGCAGGGTTATGGGGGGCGGGGTGGTTACGGTTTTATTTCTGGGTCATGTTTGTATTTGCGTGGTGTCACGAAATGAAAAACCGTACGCCTCTCGCCCCGTCGCGTGATCTGGGCATTGGTCCCGATGCTGAACTGACCAAGCTTGCTGATGGTATTACGGAAGCTTTATCGGCGGCTCGCGTCCGTATGGAGCGGGGAGCGGCGGCGCGCGAGGATACGAGCGGTAGCGAGGCACGTAGCGCGCAGAGCGCCCCCTCTACTAATAGGGGGGGAAAGTCGTTGATCGGGGCACGGCTGGTGCTGAACGATGGGGAAGTGGTTGAAATTCCGGCCCGTCGTACTTGGGGTGCGCAGACTGCGTTTCTGGATTGGGTGAATTTCGTGACGGATGAGTCTGACTTCTTCTTCGGCACGGCTCCGGTTTCCGATGTTGATGTGATGGACAAGATTTCGTATCGCTGCAAAGAGATATTTGGTTTTGGCATTACGGAAGAACGGGCGACGGGTGCGAACTTTTATCACCGGTCTTACAAGCTTGCTGAGTACGGCATGGTTTGCATTGGTGGTCAGCGTTCCACGGTCCTCGTCATGCTCACCGGAGAAGGTTGTGCCGCGGCTCGGGAAGGTTGGGAAGGGCGGCTTTATGACTTCCTGACGAAATGCGGTCCGAGGGCAAGGCTCACGCGTGTGGATTTGTCGCACGACTTTTATAACGGTGAGGTGTGCGGCCCTGTGCGTGAGGGCGAAATGCTCGGCTACTCGGTCGATCAAGCTGACTGTGACTACGACAATGGATCGTTTTGCAATGGTGGTCGCATTCCGGATATAGAACATCGCGGAAACTGGAAACGGTTGAATGGCAAGGGTCGTACGGTGTATGTGGGGCATCGTGCGAACGGGAAATACGCTCGCATCTACGAAAAAGGTAAGCAACTCGGTGACAAGAACAGTCCGTGGGTGCGTGTGGAGGTTGAAATGAAGGCAGTGAATCGACTTCTGCCATTTGACATATTGCTCAAAGCCGGCGAGTACCTCGCGGCTACCTATCCAGCTTTCGCCTTCCTGTCGGCCACGCAAGAGCGGATTTTGACGACGCAGAAAGCGACGGAAATTAAATATCAAAACATGCTCGATTGGCTTAAGCGCCAATGCGGTGCGGCGCTCAATTGTGCGCAGGAAATCGAAGGATCTCCAGAAGCGGTTATGAAGATGCTGGTTAAGCCGGGGTGCATTCCGTCACGGCTGAAGATGCCGGACTACCGGTTTGCCGATGAGGCGATCCATGAGCGCGTGCGTCCAGCTGTGAATGAAGAACAGTTTTTTGCGTCGGCTTTTGCGTAGTAATGGCCATTTGGTTTTTTAACTAGAGGAGTAGCACCGTGAAATTTAAACAGCAAATACAAGTACTCGGCTGCAAGGGCTTTAAGGGCAGTGTCGAGGGCAAAGCGTATGACAGCACCACGCTTTTTACCGTGATGGAAGTCTCGGAAAAGGCCGGCACGTCGGTGGGTTTCAGTGTTGCAGAAATGAAGTTCGGGACCGAGGCTGAGTTTCAGAAGCTCAAGGGTTTGACATTCCCGCTTATCGCGGAGTTGGAAATTGAACTGACGACGAAAGGTCCTGAGTGCGTGGGTTTCAAGGCGTTGCATGCGGTGAATCCGGCTAAGGCGTAGGGGTAAATCATGCTGCTCGATGTTCGGCGGGTTTGGGTTGTGCAGTGCAGGTCAACGGGGCATTTTTTGAACCTCGATCTTTGCCTTGTGCGCTCGCTGAAAAACGCCGGACGTGCGCCGGATTTTGAGTGTGCGATTGAGACGGGGCGTTTGAATCTCGAGAACGATTTTGAGGTGGTTTCGTTTTTCGAGGAGATCGAGTAATGGCGGCGTGTTTCGTTTTGGCGGCGGGTGTGTTGGTTGCTGATCCTTCGCCGGTGGCGTCTTGCGGCGGGTATGTGCTGCTTGATGCTGCGGAGTTTGCGGGGTTTCAGGCGGTGGCGTCTTCGGGTGATGCGGCGGCGATCACAGTTTTGACGGCGCAGGTATCGAGCTTACAGACGGCGGTCTCGGCGGGGTCGGCGACGGTGACGGGCATGCAGAGCAGTGTTCAGACGTTGCTGACAGCGGCTTCGGCGAATTTTGATATCACCTATGCCATGGCTGCGTTTTCTTTTTTCTACTGTGTGGTAATGATTTTTTGGGCTGCTGGCAAGGGTTCCGGGGTGGTTTTAAATGCCATCCGGGGTCGTGCGAGTTGGCGTTAGGAATTCGGGGGGTTTTCTCTCGATGTTAAGGCGCGGCTTTTCCGCGATTTGTTTGGGGGTTTCATCATGTTTCGTAACAAAGTGAATGCGCTTCGTTCGTTGATTGCTTGCGGTGGTTTGACGCTTGCTGGTTCGTGCTTTGCTGTTGGTGCTGACTTCAGTTCGCTGACTGCTGCTGTGGATTTCGGCACGGCGATTGCGGCGTTGCTGCTGGTCATGGCTGGCCTTGCCGGTGTTTACATCGTCTGGACTGGCGGTTCGCTGGTGATCGGCAAGCTCAAAGCCGGCAAGTAAGGTTTTTGGGACAGAAAAAGGGTCAGTGCTTCGGTTCTGGCCCTTTTTTGTTTTTTCGGGGGCGATATGACGGCAAATGATTACTGGTATCTGGTTTTCGGGGCGTTCGGGTTGGTTTGTGCCTGGGCAACGATTCAGGGTGTTGACGGTGCGTAAGGTGCGGTTGCTTGGGTTTGTTTTTGGTTTGGTGCTCTCGTGCTGGTCGGCGGTGTCCTGGGCGACTGCGCCGATGTTTGTCTATTACGCGGGGGGTTTGACGTATCAAGGGCCTGATGCGTTGTCGGCTTGTACGCGGCTTATAAATTCGCAAGGGGGGGCCCCTTCGGGTGCGGTGATCGGTGTATCGGGTACGTCGTGCCAGACGACAGCGGCACCCAAGGCGCCTATCTCTTGGGGCACGATTTATACGACCTACGTTTGTGCCGCCAATTTAGGTGTACAGGTTCCGTCGACGCAAAACTGTACTAACCCGGTGTGTACCGGGGGTCTGGTGAATGATCCTACGACGGGTGCGTGTGTTACTGCGTGTACATCTAGTCAGATACGGAATTCTGCGGGGGTGTGTGTTTCAAATTGCGTCGCGGGTGCGAGTAATGCGGTTAGCGATGGCAACGGGGGGTCTATCGCTACTGTGACTGGGCAGGGCGCGTTGCCGGGTCCTACGGTGTGTGTGGGTGGGTGTGTGGCTAGTACGCCTTCGCAGTGTACGGGGGTGGGTATCGGGCCTTCAGCGTATTGGGTTTGTTCAGGGAAGAGTTCGACAAATACGGGTGAGGCTTGTACGGGTGGTACAGGGTCGGGGGGCGGTAATCAGCCGGTGGTTAATCCTATTCAGCCTTCCTCGCCTGCGGCGCAGTGTGCTGAGCAGGGGATGGGTTACGGGACAGTGGGAACGACTGTTGTTTGTGTTCCGGCGTCGAATAGTAGTAGTTCTGCGAGTTCATCGAAAACTGTAACGAAGCCTGATGGGACAACAGCGACTCAGAATGTGACGACGACCGAAGTTTGTACGGGTGATGGTTCGTGTACGACGAGTACGTCGACAAGCGTTACGGGTGGGGGTGTATCTGGCACTGCGACGAATGGCACGACGACGACGACGACGCAAAGCACGGGGAGCGGTTCTGCTGCGTGTTTGGCTGATCCGACTTCAGCGAGTTGTGCGGGAGACGTTGCGGAATCTCCTGGTGATCCGGTCGGGCCTAAGGCGTCTGATATTTCTTCAGCTTTTTTCAATGGCACGTTCTCGAATTTGCTTAGCTGGCAGGTGCCGGGACATTCTTCTGTTTGCCCTACGGGGCAGATTAGCTTCACGTTGTTCGGTCGGGCTTTCAATTTGGTGATGGATGCGCAGTGCACGCTTTTGAACAATCCGTCTGTGTCCAGTGTGGCGAATATGGCTTTTCAGGTGCTGTGGGTGGTCGCGGCGCTGTTCATTCTTCTAGGTGCGTGAAATGACTATTTTATGGTCGGTGGTTTCCTGGTTGTTGCGTACGGTGATCATCCAGTTTTTTGTGATGACTGTGATGCTTATCTTGCTAACGGTTTTTGTACCGATGGCGGTGGGGTATTTGACGGGCGCGACTAACACGGGGGGTCTTACAGCGGCGTTTTCGGGTTTGTCTTCTGGGGTGTGGTATTTCCTGGATTATTGCCAAGTGCCTATGGGGTTGCCGTTGTTGATTGCTGCCTGGGTGTCGCGGTTCTTGATTCGGCGCTTGCCGGTGATTGGTTAATCATGGCTCAGACGGCGTACACGGGCATTCAGGGGTCTGGCAAGAGTTACGAGGTCGTGCGTGGGGTGATCTTGCCGAATGTTGCTAAAGGTCGGCGCGTCGTGACGAATGTGGCGGGTTTGAAGATTGCCGAGATTGGCGCCTATTGCGTTGCGAAGTTGGGGGCTGATTCGGCTAAGTTGGGTGAGGTGGTGGCGGTCACTAATGAACAGGTTTCGCTGCCAAATTTTTTTCCAGTTGAGAACTCGGACAATGTGGACTCGATTGTCCAGCCTGGGGATATTGTTATTCTTGATGAGTGTTGGCGGTGGTATGTGCAGGGTGAGAAGCTTTTGCCTGCTCACTTAACGTTCTTCCGCATGCACCGGCATTTCACGCATCCAGAGACGGGCCAGTCGTGTGATGTGGTGTTGATTGTGCAGTCCATTGGCGATCTTCAGCGGAAGGTTGTGGCAACGGTTGAAAAGAATTTTCGCATGCAGAAACACAAGGATTTCGGCATGTCGAATAGGTATGTGGTGGGCATTTATTCGGGGCATGCTCAGACGCCGAAGGCGCTGATCGAGGAAATGCAATGTAAATATGACCCGGAAGTGTTCGCCTTATACAGTTCTTATTCGCAGTCTACGGCGGCGGTTAAGCGCGAGGATCAAGCGGACAGTCGCGGCAATATTTTCAACCGCAAGCTTTTCAAGTTTGCTATTCCTTTGGCGATACTCGGAATTATCGGTGGGGCCTGGAAGGGTTACGCGTTTTTTCATCCTGATTTGCCGGTGAATTCGGCGAGTGTGTCGGGTAAGCCGGACGGTAAAAAAGCGCCTGATAAGAAACCTCCGGAGGTTACGGATGTTTGGCGTCTTGTTGGGGTGGTGAAGCAAGAAGGGTTTCCGTTGTTTGTGTTGGCGGATAGTCAGGGGCGCACGCGGTATGTCTCGGGGCCGCCGTCGTATAAGCACGGGCCAGCGGGTTATGAGGTGGTTCTGTCGAATGGTGATGTGGTGGCGAGTTGGTCAGGGCCTGCGGTTGCGGCGGTGGGGAGGTTTGGAAAGTGAATGTCTTGATGTGGTTGAAGGGGTTGGAGCCGCCGAAGCCCATTTGGTGGGAGAAGGGCGAACCGCGTTGGTTTTGGTGGGGCCTTGTTGGGGTGTTCTTGCTGGCGTGCTCGATGCGGGTTTTTGCGGCGTCTTCGGTGTCGTTGGATTTGCAAGAAATCACATTGAAAGAGTTGGCCAGGCTTTGTTATGGCGAGATTCTGCAAGAGTCGTATGTGCTTGATGGGGCTGTTCAAGACGATCAGCGGCCCGTGTCGCTGAATTTACGTAATGTGGCTCCGGTTGCCTGTGAGGTGGAATTGGCTAAGTTGTTGGAGGTTCGTGGTTTGCAAGCGGTGGTGTCTCATGGTGTGTTGGTTGTGGGTAAAAAGGTGGTGGTAGAAAAAGATGACGATCGGGAGGTGTACGTTTATCGGCCTGCGTTTCGGTCGGTGCAGTATTTGTTGGATATGGTTGCGGCGTTGTTTCCTGCGGGGTCTTTTGTTTCACAGCGTGGGGGCGTCATGGGGATAGGGGCCGTGGCCGGTGCGGCGTCGGTGAGTGGGGTTGCGGGGCAGGTTCAGGGGGCGACGTTGGCGGGTGCGGTGCCAAGTGTTAATCAGGGGATGAATAAGACGTTAGATACTGATGCGGACGTGGTGGTGTTTCGCGGTCGGGGTAAGCAGATCGAGCAGTTGAAGAAGGTTTTGGGGCAGGTGGATGTGTCGGCGGGTGAGGTGGTCGTTAATGCGGTGATCTACGAGGTACAGACGACGCGGGGTGAGTCGTCGGCTGTTGACCTGGTGCTAAATGTGATTCAGGGGAAGTTGGGTTTGGTGTTGTCCGGGGGTGCGGCGGCGGCTGGGTCGCGGGTCTTTGGGAACCTGGGTAATAAGGTAAACGCCGTGTTTTCGGCGTTGTCGAGCGATTCGAGGTTTAAGGTGGTTTCGGCACCACGGGTGCGGGTGCGCTCGGGTGCTGCGGCGCATTTCTCGGTCGGGTCTGATGTGCCTGTGTTAGGCGCGGTGACTTACCCGACGGCTGGCGGTGCGGCGGTGCAGTCTGTTAACTACGTGTCTGCGGGTGTGATTTTCGACGTGACGCCGGTCTTGCGCGAGGGTGCGATTGATTTGAAGGTGGGCCAGCAGATTAGTGATTTTGTTGCAACTGATACCGGGGTCAACGGGTCGCCGACGTTGAATAAACGCGCTTTGTCTACTGAGGTTAGCGCGGTAGACGGTGATCTGATCGTGATTGGGGGTCTGGACGAGAAACGGGGTACGCAGTCGTCAGGGGGGATGCCGTTTTTGCCAGCGTTCCTGCGGTCTACGTCGGATACCGGTTCCGGCACGGAAATCGTATTGACCTTGCATGTTCAAAGAATTTGAGTGTGTTGGTTGGCTTCGGCGACGAGTTCTCGGATGCGGTTTTTTGCCCATTCGCGGTCTTGTTTGTTGGGGCTGGTTAGTTTGGCTGCGATGACGGATAGAATGATGAGGGCATAGCTGTCTGAGTTGCCGGGGTGTTTGTTTTGCTTGAACTGGCTGGCGAGGCCGATGCGGATGTTTGCGGCTTTGAGTAGCATGATAATGTCCTACTAAGTTAGTCGGGTATTCTATACAGTAGTTTTATACAGTGGTTTTCAGGCTCTTTCCAGAAACGGCATTTGGGCAATGCCGTTGAGTTCCAGAACCAATTGGTGACATTTCAGCTTTACCTGGGCGATGGCTGGCCGGGTCTTGCCCCACCAGCTGCCGAGGGTCTTGCGTACTGACAAGGCAATCGCGACAACGGCTTGAGCGGCGGGAGCGAACCAGAAAGCGCCCTGGCGAGCGCGGAAGGCGGCGGTGGTTTCGTAGTTCCTTGTAAATCGCATGGTTTTTGCCTTTCAAAATCCACCGGAGCCCTTGAGAGAAGCCCCTCGTTGGTTTGCCTATCTGCTGCTGTCCCGCCTTATCCGCCGTCTGCCCTTTTCGCTTCGCCCAAAAAAACGGCCCGCAGGTACGCGGAGCGTCTTCGTTTATCTCGTCGTCAAAAGGTGTGACAGACCAAGCTTCATCGGGCTGGCGCAGCTTTTTACAGACAAACGTCGCAGGGCTTTGGGGAACGAAAAGGGTAGTCGGCGCGATAGGACAGTGCAGATCGGGAAACCCTAACAAGGCGTAGGCTTGCAAACTGGCCGCAACGCGGCGCGACTTCATCGAACAAGCGGAGCGCGTAGGCGATAGGGATTAGAAGTGCGGCATGGGTTTATCATGCCGTCCCGTAGGGATGAGCGAAGCGATACGCTGGCAAAGCCCGGCCCGAAGGGATCGCGCTGGCGTTTCAGTTGTTACAATCTTTGTTTAATCAAAATGGATAGTTGAAGATCATGCGAACTAGAGTGGTGCTGTTGGCCATACTGATTTTTTCGAGCGTTACGGTGTCTGCTGACGTGATTTATTACTGCACAAAGGACGGGAAAAAGTTGGTGACGGATAAGCCGTGTCAGGAACTGGGTGCGCAGGAAAAAAAGCGTGTTAACGCTGAAGATTTGCGGCCGTTGAATACGACACGAGGTCTGACGCAAGGTGACTTGAATCGAAGTCAGGAAATTGATGATCGGTTAGATCGGCGTAATCAGGCTGATGCTGAAAATCGGGAGGAACGTCGGGCTCAGGCTCAGGTGGAGCAGGCTCAGGGCAAGGCGGCGTGCTCGGGTCTTGAGCAGGAGAAAAAGAACATTGTGGTTGCACAGCGGTCGCCGTTGAGTTCTCAGGCTCAGGATTATTATCGTGAGCGTTTGCGGTGGGTTAATGATGAGCTGTATCGGTTGAATTGCGAGACGCTTTAGGATGGAAATTGGGGAGTTGCCGGCTTGGTCTGGTCGGCTTAGAAATCTGTATTGGGGCTTGAGAATGCGGCGATCTTGGCAAGAAGCGTTGCGTCGACGCTACTATCGAAAAATATTTTCAGAAAAAAAACGCCTAGAAGGTCTAGGCGTTGATGGTGAGGAATTGAGGCTGTTATGTCGGTGTTTGGCTAACTTGGAGAATATCGCGGCGCAAAGGCGTTATTTAGCTTATGTAGAATGCTTGCGGCGATCTGCGCCAGTATTCGCATAATTTGTATTATGTAAACTCCACGATTTCTAAAATGTTCATGTTTCATATAAGCAGCGCAGAAATTCGTATTTCCTACAGAGCACAAATGTTTCCAGAATCGGGACCTTGCACAATTCGTGGCTTTCGCCGCTAGCCTGGAGACAACAGACGATGAGTATTCAGTCCATCAACGCCCGCAACCAGTTCCGCGGCAAGATCAAGGAAATTATCGAAGGTCCGGTCGTTTCGGAAATCGATGTTGAAACGCCTTACGGCATCGTCACTTCGGTGATTACCACGCGCTCGGTCAAGGAGCTCGGCCTCGAGCCCGGTGTCGAGGTCTTAGCTCTGGTCAAGGCGACCGAAGTGTCGATCGCAAAACTGTAAGCGGTGTTGGCTGTCAGCAGACCAATGCGGTTCCCGCTCAAACGGAAGCCATTTTCGTAGCACGGCAAGCACGATATCGCCCAACAGGACCGGCGCCGGACTTGTCCCTTCCCAATACGCCATCAACACCGAGGGAACTTCATGCCAACGATCAACATTAGGCGCCGCATGCTTCTGGCAATCCTGGCCAGCGGATTATCCGTTCTGGCCGTCCCTTGGAGCCGTGCCGCCGAGGAACAGGTTGTCCGGATTGGCTATCAGAAGTCGTCCACGCTAATCACCGTTCTCAAGACCAATAACTCGCTGGAACGACGCCTCACCACCCTGGGTGTCAAGATCAGCTGGCATGAATTCACCAGCGGATTACCTTTGCTCGAAGCGCTCAACCTCGGCAGCATCGATCTCAGCGCGGATGTCGCGGATACCGTACCGGTTTTCGCGCTGGCGGCCGGCGCGAAACTGACTTATCTTGCGCAGGAAGCGCCTTCTCCCTCCGCCCAAGCACTGCTGGTTCGCGCCGACTCGCCAATCAACTCGGTTGCCGACCTAAAGGGCAAGCGCGTCGCTGTCACCAAGGCGGCCGGCTCGCATTATCTATTGATCGCCCTGCTGGAACAGGCCGGGCTCAAGTTCAAGGACATCGATCCTGCCTATCTGAGCCCGGCCGACGGTCGTGCGGCCTTCGAGCGCGGGGCCGTCGACGCCTGGGTGACCTGGGATCCTTTCTTGGCGGGGGCACAACGGCAGAGTAATGTCCGCATCGTCGCCGACGGAAGAAATGTCGCCAACTATCAGCGCTATTACCTGGCTGCTACCCCCTTTGCACAGTCACGGCCGGATGTGCTCAATGCCGTGTTCGACGAACTGCATACCGCGGGCCTCTGGGTCAAGAGGAATCCCAAGGCCGCAGCCGCCCTGCTGGCACCGGTCTGGGGTCTTGATATCGGGACGGTCGAACTGGCCAACAGCCGGCGTTCCTATCAGGTGCGCACCGTGAGCCCCGCCTCACTCGTCGAACAGCAGCGGATCGCCGACGCCTTTCTGGGCGAAGGACTGCTACCACGCAAGGTAAACACCGGCGACATCGGTATATGGAAACGAGGCAGCTAATCGTGAGGTTTTTTGGATTTACGCAGGAGGACATGATGAGGGCTTTTCGGCGACTCCAGCAGCAACTCTTCAGCGCCCTCCTCCCCTGGTTACTGCCTGTTAGCCTTCTCGTGCTATGGCAGTTTTCCGCGCAGGTCGGCTGGCTATCCAGTCGGATCCTGCCGGAGCCGCTCGCCGTGGCGCGGGCTGCTGTCAGGCTGTCGATTTCAGGAGAGCTCTGGCTGCACGTCCGGGTCAGCGCATTGCGCGCGCTCTCCGGGTTCGTCGTGGGCGGCGGGCTCGGCCTCCTGCTCGGCCTCCTGACCGGGTCTTTCCGCAAGGCGGAAATTGCGCTCGACACGACGCTGCAGATGATCCGTAATATCCCGCCGCTGGCGTTGATTCCGCTGGTCATCCTGTGGTTTGGCATTGACGAGACAGCCAAGCTGTTCCTAATCTCCCTTGGCGTGTTTTTTGCGATCTATATCAATACCTTTCACGGCATTCGCTCGGTCGATCCGGCGCTGATCGAGATGGGAAAGAGCTATGGCTTGAGCGGATGGTCGCTCTATCGCGAGGTGATTCTGCCCGGCGCCCTCTCGTCGATCCTGGTCGGGGTTCGCTATGCGCTCGGCTTCATGTGGGTCATTTTGATCGTCGCGGAGACGATTTCGGCGCAGGCGGGAATCGGCTACATGACGATGAACGCACGCGAGTTTCTGCAAACCGACGTGGTGTTGCTGGGCATCCTGCTTTATGCCTTGCTCGGCAAGCTTGCCGACATCATGGCCCGTGCGCTTGAACGCTACTGGCTGAAGTGGAACACCGCCTATAGCGCGGCCTAAAAGGAACACAATAAATGATGGTCAACGAAGCAGAAATTGCGTCGCTGCTGGCCGCTCAGGCGACGGGTAGTGGATTGGGTGTTTCGGTCAATAAACTGGTGAAGCGCTTCGGTGAACGCGAGGTTCTGCACGGGCTGGACCTTGATATCCGTCCCGGGGAATTCGTGGCCGTTGTCGGACGTAGCGGTTGTGGTAAGAGCACCCTGCTCCGCCTGCTGGCGGGCCTCGAAGAGATTACCGATGGCAGCATCGCACTTGATGGCGGCGCGCTCCAATACGGCCACAACGACGTTCGGATCATGTTTCAGGATGCGCGTCTGTTACCCTGGCGCACAGTCATTCAAAACGTGGCGCTTGGACTTCGGGGAACGAAAAGCGAAATCCGCGAGCGTGCGCAGGAGGCGCTCAGTCAGGTGGGCTTGGCGGACCGCGCCGACGACTGGCCAAGCCGGCTATCCGGCGGTCAGCGTCAGCGCGTCGCATTAGCGCGCGCGCTGATTCACCGCCCGCGGCTACTGCTTCTGGACGAACCGCTCGGTGCTCTGGATGCGCTCACGCGCATCGAAATGCATCGTCTGATCGAACGGATCTGGCAGCAGCATGGCTTTACCGCGCTATTGGTTACGCACGATGTATCGGAAGCGGTGGCGCTCGCTGACCGCATCCTGCTTGTCGAGCAAGGTCGCATTACCCTTGACAAACAGGTGCAACTGGCTCGCCCACGCGAACATGGTCAGCCTGAATTCGCGGCGCTCGAGAGCAAGGTTCTGAAGCGGTTGTTAACCGTGAACGCCGTCAACGTGCGTAACCAGATTCCGGGGAGAATCGTTGGCATCACGATCGGTCGGCCGCTTGCGGAAGTTCGCATCGAAACGGCCGGAGGCATCGTCACCGCGCTCGTCTCCAGTCGCTCATTGAGTGAACAACCGCTGGAACTCGGCGCCGACGTGCTGACCTTCTTCAAGTCCAACGAGGTCGTGCTGGCCACTGGCGCGCAATAGATCGGTCCCGGCGGACCCGTTACGAACTGCCGAATAAGCATGTATTTAGGCGCGCGCCGGTGATTCGTCAGGGTCAATCGAATGGGTGTAACTCTCACACTGACTCTACCCGAAATGCATTGATTGGAACGACGTTTTCGAGGAAGCGGACGTCGCGCCGATATTCCGCCGAGACCATCTGCCACGCGGCGTCAAAACGATCACTCTGA
>Ga0209125_1001869_pt1 | contig 17987 bp, 14 predicted proteins | sample BarGraIncub1131A_FD_184503 | JGI IMG/M metagenome (GOLD analysis project Ga0209125, IMG submission 184503) | Arctic peat soil microbial communities from Barrow, Alaska - Barrow Graham LP Incubations 11-31A (SPAdes) (version 2) | ecosystem: Environmental > Terrestrial > Soil > Wetlands > Peat...
AAAATCACCAAAACGACCAAACCAGTCGGAACACCATTGGAATACATTTCCGCTCATATCGAATAAACCGAGGTTGTTGGCCGTTTTCAAGCCTACAGCATAGTTGAGATTGTTGGAGTTGTCGTAAAACCAAGCGACGGTACTGGCGGTGCTGCTACCGCTGAAGGTATAGGCTTGCTGGCTGGGGCCGCCTTTCGCCGCATATTCCCATTCAGCTTCAGTCGGAAGGCGTCCTTCAGCTGCTTTGCAAAATTCGCTGGCACCATACCAAGTCACTTTGACGACAGGGAAAGATTCATATCCGGTTGCTGCTTTTCTACTACCGTTTTCTGCAACAATACTCCAGGAATCTTCCACGAAAAGGGGCTTTCCGATAAACTCGCCTACTTTGACCGTATCGCTCCCGTAAACATTCAGAAAGGCAGCGAACTGTGCGTTGGTAACGTCTTTTTTACTCAGGTAGAAGCGACTGATAGAAACCGTCCGGATGGGGTTTTCCCTCGCAAAGGAGGTATTTCCCATAGTAAAACTGCCGGATTTCACTTCAATCATATCCTGAGCACTAACAAAAGCAGAACAACAAACAAAGGACAATATCAGGAGGTAAATTTTCATCATTTACGAATCATTTGGGATAACCGAACATCTGAAGGGAGGCTATACCAACATTCAAAGTGCCATAAGTGGAATTGATCTTTATACGGAAATATTTGGCATCGGACTCGGTGAAATTCACGGTCTGCCAATCGGTCGTATTCTGCAGGGTGGCAGTACCGACGGTGGTATAGACTGAACCATCGGACGAAACCTGAATCTGGATATCTTTCGGGCCAATGCCTTGCACCGATTTCAGCAGAAGCTTATTGATGGCATTCAGACTCCACAGGCGGCAGGTGATATTTTGTGGAACGGCTACGGTAGGCAACATCAGTGATTGATACCACGTGCTGTCATCCTCGTCAATCATGGCAAACGGGAAATGTTCTGGCAACTGATTGTCAGCCAGCATGTGCTTGCCTCGGCTGATGATGCGGTAACCATCAGGGAAAGGTGCGACGGTAGCCGTCAGAATGTTGTCGACCACCTGAACGAATTGCGATTCATTGGGTTGCAAAGTCACCGGTATGTTTTGGAAACTGCCGTTGTTCCAAATGGAAACCATGGCTGAAACCGTTGTTGCTTGCTCGTTCTTGACATAGACCGAATAAGGGCTGTCCCCCTGTACCGCTTTTAAAGGCAAGGCACCGGTTTTGACAAAAACATAAAGTTCATTGTTGGCTGAACTGTTTGTCATGCAATTGAACGTCGCCGTTCCGGTTGAGTCCGTCACCGTAGTGACCCTGTCAAACACCGGCGCACCTTCGGGATACGAAAGCGCAACGGCTGAACTCAGGGTGGAACGGAAATTCGAAATCAGCAAATAGCGGCGGCCGTCGGGATCTTCCGCAACGGTTGCTTTCCAACCGGTAGCCACCGTCGGATACTTTTCCTTATCCGCCAGTTTTTGAGTGGTGGCTGCCGTCACTTTTGGATAAACGATGGACGAACGGGAAAAAACTATCTGACCGTTTGTAAAGGCTTTGGAGGTCGTGGAATAGGATCCGTAGAGCTTGGAAATGTACACCGAAGTGCTCAGTTCCTTTTCGCCGAAGGCAATGCCGCTGCCACCGTTCACAACCATACCGTAGACATTGTCCACATTCACCCAGTTCCCTGGTAACAAGCTGACCGTGCTGCCGTTGGAGGAAATGGTTCCGCCTGCATAATACAAGGTTCTGGAAGGTTGGGTCAGCACATCGGTCGTGATGCCCTGCATCAGACCTCCGTCTTTGGTCATCGTGCCAGCCACCGAACCGACCATATCTTCCTGATAAATGGTGGCGTTTCCGGGCGTGGAATAGAAAGAAAGGTATTTGAGCATGCTGCTAGTGGTCACGCTCAGTTTCCCGGTAGTCGAAAAGCTTTTTGGAAACATGGCAAATGTGTTGGATACCAGTGATGCATTGCGGGTATAACCACTCACATCCGTATAACCGGTAAAGTTGCCCATGTTGCCAACCTTGAACGGAAATACGATGTTGCTGTTGTTCATGTCGTTGGGCGAAACCATTCCCATGTACGATTTGTAGCTGGTGCCGTCCTGCGACTGAAACCAGGAAAAAGTCACGTATTTGTCATCGTTGTTGCTTCGAATGATGCCATTGTACGGCAAAAACTTGGTGGTTTCATGCTGTTTGCTGAAATTCGCCCATTTTGAAGCCACCATGGTGGTCGTTGGGAAATAGTCGTGATACAAGTGTGCAAAGACCAATCGGCGGGCAGTCACGGCCATGCGACGTTCGCCCACATCCGGGTTCAGTAGGAAAGAACCGTCGGTAGTGGTGGTCTGGCGCATTTTGGCGTACTGCAGCACCATGCTTTCCAGCATCAGTGCATCGGGATCGCGGTAAATGCAGGCTAGGGCTGAATAAGTGCCCAACTCATCGTAGATGTACATGGACCAGTCGTTGCCATTCGGCATGGCCAGAATACCGTCGGCCATGATGAATTCCTTCAACATGCTGTTCCAGACATTGCTGACGTTGTATTTCAGTGCATTGGGAATCGGGAAAGCAGGTTTTGCTTGATTCTGAACAGCCTTGAATGCCAACAATGATTCGGACATTTCTTGAATCGGAATGTTCAGATAGGAAGTGTGAAAGAAGTTGTGGTTCTCGAGGGCATAATCGGGGAAAAGGTTTCCACCGATGTGCCAATCGGCTATGGTTTTGCCGTCGACGACATCCTTGATGGGATCCTTGCGGTACATATCGGCAGCAACACTGTAGGTATTCATGGCAAACTGCTTGCATCGCAGGGTCCAGGCTTCTGCATTCTTTTCTTCGGGATATATCGCTGCAGCAATGGCCAGGATATTGGTGTCCCAACCGTTTTCTTCGGCCTTGGTATCCGAAGGGATGGCTGTCGGAATGGTGCGGGACAGGTTGTAATTGGCTTCTGCCATCACCATCGTCTTGATGGCGGCCTTGTCGGCAACGGTCAGTTCGTCTGCCATCAACCAAGAGGCGAAAGCGGTGGAAGTACACCACATCGACGACTCCCAGACAATGCCCCATTTTTTGCCGTCCGTGCAATTGATGGTTCCAGTCTTATGCGAATTGTAGGAATACCTTATGGCGGCCAATGCATGTTGTTTGACGGTTTCGAAGGTGATGCCGTTGGGAAGGGTTTGATCTTGGCATTTCTTGTAAATGAAGGCGTAAATCAGTGCATAATCGGCATTGGTACGGGCACCATGTTCCACACTTTGTCCATTTCCGAAATATCCGGCTGAAGCTACGTATTTGCTTTCAGCATAGGGCAAATGTTTGGCCAGCATTTCACGAATGGTTGCCTTGACAGTGGCTTCCGGAATCTGATTGTTTGTAAGGATAGCCGGTGCCTTTTTGATTACGGAAGGCACGATTTGGGCTGTCACAGCAACTGAAAATACCGTTAAATAAAAGGCTATGGAAACAAAGTTGCCGAAAAATCTTCTGATTTGCATCACTTTATACTTTAGTCTATAAAACGCTGCTAAGTTAATCAGTTAGTTGCGTACCTCAGGTTTAATATATGACAAAAAGACTCTAAAATTTGACCAACTGCCTAACGGATACGTTCAACTCCGGGTAATATTGAGTTGAATCTGCACACCTTGATGATTTACATCCATCTCAAAGGCCTTTTTCAAGAGCGTGGAAGCTTGTTGAATTTTTCCTAAACCCAAACGACCTAATCCTTGCAAATACAAGCAATGGATTTTGTTCCGATACGTCAAATCATCCTCCCAGATGAGTAAATCGGGCAATGAAACGGCAAAATAATCCATCTGGATCGTGTCATTCTTATGCTCTAAACCATAATTGATGAGCCGGTTGAATCGGGCCTCCGCTTCAGCATGACAGCCCAACTTCAACAATGCCATGCCTTGATAATAGATTTTGTCTGGTTTCTGATCGTTGTAAAAAAGAGCTGCAGCTGGTTCCGATTTTCCTTCTTTGGCCAAGCTCCAATACTGGAAAGCCTCCTCCCCTTTCCCGAGTGCTTCATAAGCACAGCCCAAGTAGTAATGGAAATCGTTTTCCTGTGCGCCGTGAAGCTTCCCTTCGCCCAGATGGTGAGGATACTCCAAACACTCATTCAACAGTTCAATCGCTTTGATGTAGTCCTTTTCTTTCATGAATTCTTTGGCCAGTTCCACCCGGCACAGTTGGTATTGGGCTGCAACTTTGCCTTCCCCACCCTCCCACGGATGGAACTTCCTGGCATCAATCAAGGCTTTGGCTTTGAGGAATTGACCTGTTTGATTGCATAGGGTGACCCATTCCAAATACAGATCATCGCGTTGTTCTACCAAATGCAGGTGTTTTTCAAGAATGTCCTGTCGTTCCTGATGGGGTCGGCAAAGTCGTTTGTACAATTGGTCCAGTTCCATGAAAACCCTGGCATCGGTTCGATCCAGTTTGAACGCTTTTTCAAGACATTTTAACGCCTTATCTTCTTGTTTCGTTTTGTTGAAATACGCCAATGCCAGGTTTCGGAACACGGTCGGAAACGTTTCGTCCAAGGCAGCAGATTTTTCCCAGCAGCCAATAGCTTCGGCATATTGGCGTTTGTCATACCAGAGATTGCCAAGGTAATAGGGTGCTTTGGCATCCTTTGGGTGGATCGTTTGGGCATATTCGAGCGCCAGAATGGCCTCCGGTCGATTTGGAAAACAAAAGTCTGGTTTGTGGGCGGCTGCTTTTGCCAAAACTTTGATGTTTTGAGATTGCATGCACCAACCTAGGTAATAATAGGTCATGGGAGTGGTGGTACAGACTTTGGCACCTATATTCAATAAACGAACCGCTTCTGTCAATAAACCTGCAGCGGCATAATCCAGAGCCACTTCCTCGTAATTGTGCATTTCACCGTGCATGAGTCGGTATATTTCGTCCAACACGGTAGCATCGTTTGTCAATAGGTATTGCTCAAAAAGGCAACCGAAGTTGAAAGGGTCGATTTCGAGGGCATCGGCTATCAACTTTAAAGCGGCAGTTTTTTGACCTTGATGACGCAGTATGGCTACTTTCAATGCGCTGGCTTGATGATTGTGACTGTTGCGAATCAGGGCTTTATCCACTTCAGCCAAAGCAACTTTCCAATTTCCAAAACGACAGGAAATTCGAGATAGTGCGAAGTACGCGACATCTTGCATGGCGGCATTCCAGCAGGCTTTGTAGAATGCATCATAGGCTTCTTTGTAACGGCCTTGATACTGAAGCGACAATCCCAGGTTGTAAAACGGCTCGCCGTCGTAGGGATTGGGATTCCGTTGCAACAGCGTTTCGATGGCTTTTCGGAAATAGGGTTCAGCCTTGGCGAATTTTCCACGACGAAGCAACCACAAACCCATGGCGTTGTTGTTGCGCACGTCACCGGGTTCCCTGCGAAGGGCTTCCTGGTAATAATCGGTGGCTACAAAAGTGGCATGACGGTATTGTTCCAAATGCAAGCCTGTGAGATAAAGTTGTTCGCTGGAAGCCACATCAGAGGGTTTCAAGGCGGGTTTGGCAGCTTCAGGAATCTTCGTTTCTACTTTTTCCTGAGGTTGCCATTCAAGCAGTAAATCTCCCTTTCCATCAAAAATGCTCAGTTTCAATTCTGTATATGGGGTATCTCCCACTTCCACTTCGCGAACGAACACTTTTTCGGGTATCAAGTCCTGTGTTTCCTCCAGAAAGCCTTCCAGCCGAATGCTTGCTTTCGCGATGAGCGAAGTGGCAAAAACTTTGACGACCGCCTTGGTTCCAACTTTCTCGAGGTTCAGCAACACCTCCGACGTGGCATTTTTAACCACACCCAGCTCTCGGTAAGGCAGGAAATATTGCGTGAAACTTTTTTCCTCAAAAGGTTGCAACCAGCTGAAATCGGGCTGATTATCGGTATAAACGCCGGCCATCAGTTCGATATATGGGCCGTCTTCGTCCGTTAAATTCCGGTCCCAGGCTTTGCCGAAATCTCCGTTTCCCCAGGTCCATTGTTTCTTCCCTGGCGAAACATGATGATCGGCCACATGCAAAACGCCGGCCTGTGTGTCGATTTCGTAACCACCCACGAAATTGTATTCTGAATTCACGGCCATGTAGGAAGTCGGCACCGGGATGTTCCTATAATTGGAAATATCGACTCCTGCCGAATAATCGACCTTATAGTAGGTACCAGTGGCAATCGGAAAAGTGGAAACATCCCGCTTGCCGTGATCGAAAACGGCATGTACATCGGGTGGAAAAACCGATTGGTAAAAGTCGTTGACCGCCACGGCAGGATTTGCCCACCATAGAAAGGTCTGTGGAAAAGGCGTCCGGTTGCTCAGCTTCGCGTTGATTTCCAACACTGCTTTCCCAGGTCGGAGTGTAAATCCGGCCAGCCCTTTTTGATGAAACATCCGTTCGATTTCGTTCACCCAAACAGTGGCACTGCCGTCTTCGTGTTTTTCGATGGTGTGATCGACCGGCAAAAACGTGCTGGGTCGATGATGTTGCGGCCAGTTGAATTCGATACCACCAGAAATCCACGGCCCTGTCAATCCGACCAACGCCGGCTTAATGACTTGGTTGTAATAAATAAAATGCCGTTTCTTGATTTTGTCCCAAGCCATCTGAACACGACCGCCCAATTCGGGCAGAATCATGATTTTTAAATACTCATTTTCCAGAAAGACGGCTTTGTATATTTTGTCGGTTTTAGTGTCGGCAATCTTTTCAATGACGGGATAGGGATAAACCACCCCACTACTGCCCTGATAAACACGCTTTTCCAGAAACATCGGATTCTTTTCGGGAGTTCCTGCTTCGTAGGTCGGAATGACCACTTCCTCTTCCCAAACCTTGACTTGCATGGCGATTATTTGACTAATTGTTTTTCAATTTCTTCCAACGATTTGCCCTTGGTTTCTGGCAACTTAAGCAGGATCAAGACAAATCCCGCCAAACAAATCCCGGCGTATAACCAGAAGGTACCAGCTGCACCTAGGGTTTTGTTCAGCAGTGGGAATGTATAAGTGAGGATGAAACAGGCTACCCAAAGGGCAAAGGTCGCAAGGGCCATGGCTGCTCCGCGAATCCGGTTCGGGAATATTTCCGAAAGAATGACCCATACAATTGGGGCCAGTGACATCGCATATATCCCAATGGCTGTGACAACCAATACTAAAACGGGGATACCTTTCAGCCCAAAAAAGAAGGCTGAACCCAGTAATAGATAATCAACAGCTAAGCCGATAGAACCAAAGACCATGAGTTTCTTGCGTCCCCATTTATCCACCGTAAACATGGCCACCAACGTAAAAATGAGATTCACGCTGCCGGTGATCACGATATTGAAAAGCGTATCACTTACGCCGTAACCTGCAGCGGTGAAAATTTCCTCCGCATAGTTAAACACGGTATTGATACCGCACCATTGCTGAAAAACTGCTAAAAAGATACCAAGCAGTAAAATGACAGAATAGGCAGGTTTGAAGAGTGTCTTAAAATCTACTTTCTCACTAACATCGTCCAGTGTTGCCTGGATATTTGACATTTCTTCTCTGGCATACTCCTCACCACCAATACGTTTCAAGGTGGGGAAAGCTTTGTCGGATTTGCCTGCCTTCATCAGCCAACGGGGACTTTCGGGGACAAAAAAGGTCAAGACGAAAAAAGCTATCGCCGGAACTCCGCAGGCGAAAAACATCCAGCGCCATCCGACCTGTCCATTCCAAGATGCCTGAATAAGCGCATCCGACGCACCGTCGGGCACTTTGTCTGCAATAAGTAAATTAATGAGTTGTGCTGCCAGAATTCCGATGACAATGGTCATCTGGTTGAGTGAAACCAATCTTCCCCGCCAATGTGAAGGGGCCACTTCTGCAATATACATGGGAGATAGTGCAGAAGCCAAGCCGATTCCAATACCTCCGATCATGCGGAAAACCACAAAGGTGGAGTAATTCATGGCAAAACCGGTACCAACGGAAGCAACCATGAAGAGCAAGGCAGAGACTAACAAAGGTCGCTTTCTGCCGAAGGCATCGCTCACCACACCAGAAATCACTGCACCAAGAATACAGCCCACCAGTGCGCAACTCATAGCCCATGCTTGCAGGTTCGCTACTGAAGCAATGTCAAAAAAACGTTCGTAAAAAGGTTTGGCACCACCAATAACCACCCAGTCGTATCCGAAGAGTAAACCGCCCATGGCAGAAACCATGGAAATCCCTAAAATGTAGGCTCCGTTGAACTTTCGCATGTTATCAGATTAAGAATGATACAAAGGAAATGGATTTAAATATACGGATTCATAGAATAAATGACGAATGATATGGATTATTATACGATTTATGTGGAAAGAAAGAAGATTTCCCTATTTTTGAAGTTCAACCGAAATCGAACCCTTTATGGCTAAAATGCAAAGCGGTTTCAAGGGTGAAAGAGCCATCATCCTGCCCGCCTCCATTGTTGAAGAATTTAAGCAGGATGCATTGGGATGCCTTTTGCATATTACCGACATTGGGTACTATCCAAGTGCTGATTTCCATTATCGTAAGCGATCTAAGTCGGAGGTTAGGCAATATGTCCTGATCTATTGCACCAAGGGAGAGGGCTGGTTTGAGACTGATGGCCTTCGACAGAAAGTGACCGAACATCAATATTTTGTGTTGCCTATAGGTAAAGCACACTCCTATGGGAGCAACAGCAAGAACCCATGGACAATTTATTGGATTCACTTCGATGGAGAAAAAGCTGGGTATTTTGCGGAAGGGCTTGATAAGCCTGTGCTCATTTCTCCCGAAAAGGATTCCCGAATCGAGGAACGGCTTCATCTGTTCGAAGAAATCTTTTCCACACTTAGAAATGGTTATCGGAAATACAACCTCGCATACAGCACCGTTGCATTATTCCATTTTCTAGGTTCACTTAAGTTTGTAGGTGCCTACAGGGCCAGCATAAATTCGAACCTGCCTCAACGGGATGTTGCCGATGAGGCCATTCATTACATGCGTGAGAACATTGGTAAACGAATCACGCTCAAGGAACTGTCAAAATTTTCAGGTTATTCCACATCGCATTTTTCCAGCCTTTTTCATCAGAAAACTGGATACTCCCCACAGAGCTATTTGACCCAACTAAAAATCCAGGAAGCATGTCACTTCCTGGATTTCTCCAACCTGAAAATCAATCAGATCAGTATGATGGTTGGTTTTGAAGACGCACTGTATTTTAGCCGAATCTTTACAAAAACAATGGGGCTTTCACCCACGAAATACCGTAACAAAAAGAAAGGTTAAGCGTTTTTGACGATGATCATCTTGATGATCTTGCCTACGTATTCAGCAGCGTCGGTGGTTCTTTCGAGCCCGTTCATGATTTCCTTGAGCTTGATGATTTCGATGCTGTCTGTTTCCTTTTTGAAAAGTTCAATGACAAACTGCTCGTAAACATCATCCGCTTTGTTTTCGATGTCGTGCAAATCGTTGCAATATTTTTTGATCTGCTTGGCATCTTTTTTCAGGACATCCAGTTCGTCAATGGCTTTTCCAATGCAAATGGCACCCTCGCGGATCAGATTGCAAATATCCAAGGCACTGGCTGGCATCTTCGCCGGATTGTAAAGTACAATTTTCTTGGCACAGCTGTTGATGTAGTCTGTCACATCATCCAAGCGGCTGGCCAGTTGATTGATGTCTTCCCGGTCGAACGGTGTGATGAAAGTGCTGTCCAGTTCCTCGAAAACGCGGCTGGATAAGGCATCGCCTTTCTTCTCCTGTTCCTTGATTCTCTTGAAATAGTCCGGCGCAGTTTCGTGATCGTAGTTTTGAATGAATTCGATCATGATATCTGAAGCGACCAACATGACATCGGACATTTCTTTCAGAATGGGGAAGAACTTAGGTTCTTTGGGGGTGAATTTGCTGAAAAAGGAATTGTTCATTGGAGTTGTATGTTTTATAAGATGTTTCCAAACAGAAAGAAGATCAATGCGGCGATACCGGCGCTAACGGGAATCGTCAGGATCCAGGCGACCAATAAACTTCTGGTGACCCCCCAGCGAACAGCAGATAAGCGTTTTACGGCACCAACACCGATAATGGCACCGGTAATGGTATGCGTCGTACTTACAGGGATTTTCAACGCTTCCGATAAGTAAAGGGTCAGTGCACCGGCGGTTTCAGCAGCGACACCTTCGAGCGGAGTAACCTTCGTGATGCGTGTGCCCATGGTTTTGATGATTCTCCAACCACCGGACATGGTACCCAATGAAATGGCTGTGAAACAGGAGAAGGCAACCCAGTCAGGCATCTGGCCTATGGAATGGATGCCCCAGTCAATGCCTTTCTGCGTATAGGCGGCATACAATGCTGCAGCGATGATACCCATTACTTTCTGGGAGTCATTCAGTCCGTGACCGATACTGAACAAACCGGAGGAAACCAGCTGAAGGCGTTTGAAGTAGGTATTGGCCTTATGCGGGTTCATTTTTTTAAAGGTATGCAGAATCAGGATCGTCAGTAAGGAGGAAATGATTCCACCGATGAGCGGCGCCAAAATAATGAACGAAGCAATCTTGATGATCACGGGTGCTTTGATGGCTTCAAGACCGCTGGTTTCATAACCGCTGGCCATCATGGTGCTCATGATGGCTGCCCCTGCAAAGCCACCGATCAGGGTATGTGAGGAAGAAGATGGAATACCAAGCCACCATGTAGACAAATTCCAAATGATGGCGGCGACGATTCCCGAAAATATGACCGGCAGTGTAATGTATTGCTCGATAACCGATTTGGAAACCGTATTGGCTATACCAAACTCACCAATGACATACTTGGCAATGAAGAATGCCAGAAAATTAAAAAATGCAGCCCATAGTACCGCTCTAAAAGGTGTCAGCACTTTCGTAGAAACAATCGTGGCAATGGAGTTGGCAGCGTCGTGAAAGCCGTTGATGTAATCAAAAACCAGCGCCAGAACAATAATGGTAATGAGTAGAGTCATTGTTTTTCGGTTGTTTGTAGTAACATTTGTTAAGATTTGTTGACAAAGGTCGGAAACAGGTATTACAATCCTGTTACAAATGAATGAAAGGGACGTGAAAGGGAAGTCGAAAAACAAAAAAACTGATCTTTTTTAGACCAGTCTCTTTTAAGATGTCAGAGCGAAAAACGGGACTCGAACCCGCGACCCTCAGCTTGGGAAGCTGATGCTCTACCAACTGAGCTATTTTCGCAATTTTGTTTGGTGGCACAAAAGTACGAATTCTTTGAAAAAAACAGCTGAACAGGTTGAAAAAATGAGTTTGAAGATGTAAATTGCGGTGACTTTAATGGAAAGCACTCTTTCATAGGTTTGTAACGCAACTGTAATACCCAATTGTCACCTTTGCAACGTTAAAATCCATCCAATTAAGACTTATGATTATGGTACTAAAGGTAGAAGCAGAACTTGAAGCGCTGAAAAAAGAAACCATCGAAATGTGGACCTTGGTCTATAACCAGGTGCAACGTGCCGGTGAAGCCATCCTGACACTGGACAAAGACCAGGCCCGACAAATTATCATGCGGGAACGCAGGGTCAATGCCTTCGAACTGAAGATTGACAGCGACGTAGAAGATATGATTGCGTTGTACAACCCAGTTGCTGTCCAATTGCGCTTTGTTCTTGCCGTCCTCAAAATCAATACGAATTTGGAACGCATCGGTGACTTTGCAGAAGGGTTGGCCCGTTTCGTACTGGACTTCAAAGGCCCTGCACTGGATCCTGAATTGGTTCGCAATCTAAGGCTGGCCGAGATGATCGATCAAGTCAAGGAAATGCTTCAGACGCTGTTTGATGCGTTGGAAAAAGAAAATGCCAGAATTGCCACCAAGGTTTTTGAAATGGACCAGAAGGTGGATGAGATCAACCATGCAAGCCTGCCTTTACTGACCGCCTACATTATTGAAAGCCCTGAATCCAATGCTTCGGATGCCCTGCAGATGGTCAGCATTTTCAGAAAACTGGAACGCATCGGCGACCATTGTACCAACATGGCCGAAGAAATTGTTTTTTATCTGGACGCCAAGGTGTTGAAACACCAGGGCAAAACCAAAGAACGTTTTGAGTAGTGAGAGCAGAGGCGAAGCTTGCTTCGACTATGCCGAGTCACGAAAAACGACTGTTTAATACAAATGAACGTTTTGAGTAGTGAGAGCAGAGGCGAAGCTTGCTTCGACTATGCCGAGTCACGAAAAACGACTGTTTAATACAAACGAAATCTAAAAATGAGCAAAGCCCGGATTTTGGTCGTCGACGACGAAGAAGACTTGTGTGAGATTCTCCAGTTCAACCTGGAAAGTGAAGGTTACGAAGTTGAAACAGCCAATTCAGCCGAGGAAGCTCTGAAAAAAGATCTGGCATCCTTTCATTTATTGATGCTCGATGTCATGATGGGTGAAATCTCCGGTTTCAAGATGGCCGGGATGATTCGGAAAAACGAAAAACTAGCCAACCTGCCCATCATTTTCATCACGGCCAAAGACACCGAGAACGACATGTTGACCGGTTTCAACATCGGTGCCGATGATTACATTTCCAAACCCTTTTCCATCCGTGAAGTAACTGTTCGTGTCAAAGCCATTCTGCGACGCACCATGGTTGTTGAACCGTCGGATAAAGAATCCATCCTGCAGTTTGAAAACCTGAAAATTGATACGATCCGAAAGCAGGTTTTCCTGAGCGAGCGGCCAGTGGATCTGACCAAAAAGGAGCTGGAGATGTTGTTACTGCTGGTTTCGCACCCCGGTCGCGTTTATTCCCGTGAGGATATACTGAGTGCGGTCTGGTCCGATGACGTCTATGTACTGGATCGTACCATCGATGTGAACATCACCCGATTGCGCAAAAAACTGGGCGATTTCGGACAACATATTGTCACCAGGCTCGGTTACGGTTACTGTTTCGATTATAAATAAAAACTATGGCTGAAACCATTCGAAAACCCTTTTTTAATTTCCATCGGAAACTCTTTCTGACCATCGTCTCCTTGTTTATGATGTTCGTCCTGTTCATCAGCATCTACCAGTACCGTCGGGAAAAAGCATTCCGCGTGGCATTGCTTACCGAACAATTGCAAAGCTACAACAACCTGTTTTATGAAATAACCAGTGAGAAAGGCGTCAATGACAGCAGTATCCGTAGCGTGATGGGGTTTCTAAAAGTAAGCGACTTGCGTGTGACAGTCATTGATTTCAATGGGAATGTACTTTATGATTCCGAGGCCAACCACCTTAAGAACCACTCCGACCGACCAGAATTCAAGGGTGCCATGGCCTTTGGCGAGGGCGTTTCGGTGCGTCGCCTTTCGGAAACCACAGGCAAAATATTTTTTTATACGGCAAAGCGCTATCCCAATTATATTATCCGAAGTTCCCGTCCTTATGACTCCATCCTTAACAAACAACTTCAAGCAGATTTAAGCTTTATGCTTTTCATTGCCACTATGATGATTGTTATACTCGTTTTGTTATACAATTCTACCAAACGCATGGGGAATACCATTGCGCAACTCCGGGACTTTGCTGAAACAGCCAATAAGAACCTTCCACTAGATACCTCTCTGGATTTTCCGAAAAACGAATTGGGCGAGATTTCCAGATACATCGTCGGTTTGTTTCAACGGCTGAAAACAACCCGAGACGACCTATTGGTGGAAAGGGAGAAACTCATCAGCCACCTGCAGTCCGCCAAAGAGGGGTTGGCCATCTATACCCCGGAAAAGAAAGAAATCATTGCGAACAACCTGTTCATCCAGTACCTGAACTTGATTTCCAACATACCGGCACAATCGGCTACTACAATTTTTGACCTTCCTGAGCTTGAATCCATCAATCATTACATCCGTGAAACGCAAGGTATTCGTACTCCGGTTTCACCATTGCAGAGACAGTCGGTGAATATTGACAAGAATGGCAGGGTTTTTCAGGTTCAATGTATTTTGTTTCAGGATAAAAGCTTTGAGATAAGCATTAATGACATCACCATAAACGAAGAAGAATCCCGCCTAAAACGGCAGTTGACCCAAAATATCGCACACGAGCTTAAAACACCAGTCAGCAGTATCCAGGGCTATATGGAAACCATTCTGGCCAACCCGGACTTGCCCGCCGAAAAACTGCATTCATTCGTAGAACGATCCTTTCTTCAGAGCAAGCGTCTGAGTGAATTGCTGCGTGACATTTCCACACTGACCCGATTGGACGAAGCACCCAAGCTGATTGAGAAAGAGGACGTGAACCTGTCACGCCTCATCCAACATATTATTAGCGAACAAGAAGCAGAAATCACGGCTAGAAAAGTGCTTCTGAAAACCGACATCGATCCAGACTTGACTGTAAAAGGGAATACCTCCCTGTTGTATTCCATTTTCCGTAATCTGCTGGACAACGCATTGGCTTATGCAGGTGAAGAAGTAGAAATTGGCATCACTTGTTTCCGCAATGACCAGGACCGTTGTTACTTCAGTTTCTACGACACCGGTGTAGGCATCGCCGATGAGCATCTGAACCGCATTTTCGACCGCTTCTACCGCGTCGATAAAGGCCGCATGCGCAAACTGGGCGGAACCGGGCTGGGACTTGCCATCGTCAAAAACGCCATTCAGCTCCATGGAGGAACCATTTCTGCCAAGAATCGGCCAGAAGGCGGTTTGGAATTTGTGTTCTCTTTGCTAAAATAATTCCTATATTTACAAAAAGTTCATCTTCAAAGCGTTTTATTAATTGAACTCTGAAATGTTCTTCTCTGAATAATATACGGGTGAGAGTCTACATTAAAAATATGGTATGCATCCGGTGCAAGATGGTCGTCAAAAACGAGTTGGAGAAGCTTGGCCTTCACTATTCTTTTGTGGAGCTTGGTGAGGCACTTATAGAGGAAGAAGCCACCAAGGAACAATTGACCAGTCTGAACGAATCGCTCCTAAAAAATGGATTGGAGATTCTGGAAGACAACAGATTCATACTGGTAGAGAAAATCAAGACCACCATCATTGAACTGGTTCATTATACGGACAATCAGATAAAAGTCAATCTCTCCAATTACCTAAGTGATAAACTAGGGTACAATTACACCTACCTGGCCAATCTTTTTTCCGAAATCAAAGGTACCACCATCGAGAGCTACTACCTCAACCATAAAATTGAGAAGGTCAAGGAGTTACTGGTATACGACGAGCTCAACCTCACGGAAATCGCCTTCAAACTCCACTACAGCAGCGTGGCACATTTGTCCAATCAATTCAAGAAGATGACCGGACTCACACCTTCCCACTTCCGCAATCTCAAAAACAATCATAGAAACACATTGGGTAATGTGTAAGCGTTGATATGGGAATTATGCAACTTATTTCCAAAGTTGTGTAAGGCATCCTAGGTCAAACAAAAGCAACTTTGCATTGAACATTTTATATGCTGAATTCGTTCGTTTATTCGAACAGTCGTTTTTCGTGACTCGGCATAGTCGAAGCAAGCTTCGCCTCTGCACTCGCTACTTAAAACGTTCGCATACTGGATTGTTCAATGCTTAATTTTTATGTACTCTTTTAAAAATCAACAGTATGAAAATGTCCTTTTTTCTGGTTTTACTCGCACTCGTATCCGTCAGCCTTCAGGCGCAAGACAGAATTTCTATCGGTGCAAAGGCAGGGTTGAACATCTCAAACATTTATGATTCCGAGGGAGAAACCTATTCCGCAGATGCCAAAACTGGCTTCGCAGCCGGCGGTTTCCTACACATACCCCTCGGTGGTTTCTTTGGCATTCAACCGGAAGTAATGTTTTCACAGAAGGGATACCAGACTTCTGGCAGCCTGCTCAGCACGTCACGCACTTCCAACTTCCTTGACTTTCCAATTTTGTTGGCCATCAAGCCTCTTGGATTGGCCACGCTGTTGATCGGCCCGCAATATTCCTACCTGCTCAAACAGACGACCAATGTCGTTACTCCAGTTTCAAACACGACAACGGTTGATGAATTCACGAATGATAATATCCGTAGAAACACCTTGGGTCTTGTCGTGGGTGCTGATGCCAATCTTCTCCAATTTGTGATCAGTGGACGGGTAGCATGGGATTTATACGACAACAACGGTGATGGAACATCTACCACGCCTCGATATAAGAATGTAAATGGTCAACTTACCCTAGGGCTCCGATTTTGATCGAGTACAGGTTTTAAATAGTAATCACAAATTAATACACAACATTATGAATGCAGGAAATGTAGTTATCGGCGTTGTGGCCGGATTGGCCACAGGTGCTTTATTGGGCGTTTTATTCGCCCCGGACAAAGGTTACAAGACTCGTAAAAGAATTGGTCGTGAAACCGAAAAAATCACGGACGACATGACCGATAAGTTCCAGGAATTCGTGGACAGTATCACGGACAGGTTCGATAAGGTAAAAGAAGACGTTACCAATTTTGCTGAAAAGGCAAAGTCAACGGAAAAACAGGTCGAAAAGGATCTGAAAACAAGTAAGGTTTAGTAGGTTTTAGGTTTTAGTTTTAGGTTTTAGGTTAACAATAATTCTGTCAATTATAAAGCAATGGAAGACTATGCAAGATTGTTCGAAACTCTTTTGGAAAGAGTTGCCGATTATTTCAAGACCACGGTCGAGTTGGTAAAACTCAAAGCGGTTGAGAAAATAACGGATCTGATTTCTTCGTTGATCCCCCATGTCTTTATAATTGGCATAATTATTTCGGCCCTGCTTTTCCTGAATATCGGCCTAGCGTTATGGTTGGGTGATATTCTTGGAAACATGTACTACGGATTCTTAGCGGTAGGTGCGTTTCACGGAATACTGGCCATCGTCTTTCGACTTTTCTTTTACAAAGGGATCAAGCGGATAGTCAGTCGTCAGCTAATTAAAGAACTTCTAAAATAGAACGATATGATATCGAATGCCGTAGAACTTAAAGATGCCATACAGAAACTGGAATCCGACAAGGTTGTTCAGGTGTTTCTGATGAGGCAGGAATTTGAACATGCGTACGAAAGCATCAATCCATTGAGCCTGATCAGGGATAATCTGGAGGTTTCTCCTTCGTCGAAGTTCCTTGGGAATAATATGATCAGCACATCAGTTGGTTTGGCCACGGGTTTTCTGATCAAAAAATGGATTATGGGGAAATCCGACAATCCAATCCGGGGGATACTCGGATCGGCTGCGCAAATTGGAGCCATCAATTTGATGGCAAGATATCAGAGCGCCATTGAAATTGTTGGACGGACGTTGCTTCAACTCTTCCTGCATAAAGACAAAAAAACGGATGTCGCTGTTTGATAGAAACCTTTCTATTCCCTTTTACGCAAAAATGACCATCTATTTAGTTGGTCTTATTGCGTTATGCACCATCTTACACATCACTCAGGATATCGTCGTTCCGCTTGTTTTTGCTGTAATCATTGCCATCGTACTCAGTCCGGTCGTGGATTTTTTGGTGCGCAAGAGAATGAATCGCGTCCTTGCCATTGTACTGACCATTTTGCTGGCCCTCCTACTTATTTCCGGTTTGATCACCGTCATTTTCTATCAAGTCAGCCAGTTGACCGATTCATGGCCGGAATTGATAGCGAAAATATCGGCCATGCTGAATCAAACAATCAGCGAAGGCTCCGCCTATCTCGGGGTTAATCCTCAAAAAATCCACACATGGATTGCAGAGACTCAGAAAGAATTGACTAATTTCAACGGCACTACCTTGGGACAAACGCTGATGACTGTCGGAAGCAGCCTAGTCCTATTTTTCCTGATACCGGTCTATATCTTTTTATTCTTGCTGTATCAACCCATCATATTGGAATTCATTCATCAAATAGCAGGTGATGACAGCAAATTGCAGATCAAAGAAGTGGTCTCACAAACGAAAGCAGTGGTGCAACAC
>Ga0209125_1001871_pt1 | contig 17975 bp, 15 predicted proteins | sample BarGraIncub1131A_FD_184503 | JGI IMG/M metagenome (GOLD analysis project Ga0209125, IMG submission 184503) | Arctic peat soil microbial communities from Barrow, Alaska - Barrow Graham LP Incubations 11-31A (SPAdes) (version 2) | ecosystem: Environmental > Terrestrial > Soil > Wetlands > Peat...
GCACTTAGCCTGCAAGCCAAGGAAGCCGCGCCGCTGGCCGAGGACGAGGCCGTCGAGAAGCGCATGGTAGCCATCTCCGACGAACTGCGCTGCCTCGTCTGCCAGAACGAATCGCTGTCCGGTTCGCACGCCGAACTGGCCAACGATCTGCGCCACGAGATTCGCATGATGATCAAGGACGGCAAGAGCAACGCCGAGATTATGGATTTCATGGTCAGCCGCTACGGCGACTTCGTGCGCTATCGCCCGCCAGTCAAGGGAACGACCATCTTGCTGTGGTTCGGTCCGGGAGTACTCCTGATCGTTGGCCTGGCCGGCTTGGTGCTCTATCTGCGTCGGCGCAACAGGGCCGTCAATGACGCGCCGCTCAGTCCCGACGAACAAAAACAGGCCGACCAGCTGCTCGCGACGGACGCGACCCAACGCCAGCCAAAATGATCAAGGCATTCACTCTGCGCGCTCTCTCTCCCACAGCTGCTTTCCCGCTTGCGGAAAAGCAGTGCATCGTGAGTCGCCCGACGACTTCCACGGTAACTAAAGACGCTTAACAATGACCGTATTCGTCATCCTCGCGGCGCTACTCTTAATCGCCGCCATCGCCCGCCTGCTGCTGCCCTTACTGCGTGCCCCCAAAACATCGGCCGCGGCCAGCCTCGCCGAAGACCGGCGCGAGGCCAACCTTGCCGTCTTCCGCGACCAGCTTGGCGAACTGGAACGCGAGTGCGCCGAAGGCTTGCTCTCCGCGTCCGATTTCGAGCAAGCGAAAAGCGAGCTGCAACGCCGCCTGCTCGAGGAAGTACACACCGAAGAAGTCGGGGAAGCGGAGAACGTCGCCACGCCGGCTAGTCGCAAGACGGCACTCGCCATCCTGCTCATCGTGCCGCTCGCCGCGGCCGGCATGTATGCCTGGCTCGGCAATCCGGGCGGCCTCGATCCGCTGCAAACGCAAGCGCAATCGAGTGTGGGCCCGCAACAGATCGAAGAGATGGTCGGCAAACTGGCGGCGAAGCTGCAGCAAAATCCCGACAATCCGAAGGGCTGGGTCATGCTGGCACGCTCGTACAAGGTGCTCGGGCGTTTCGCCGAGGCCGCCGAGGCCTACGGCCACGCCAGCGCGCTGGTCGATCAGGATCCTTCGCTGCTCGCCGACTATGCGGAAGTGCTTGGCCAGATGAACCAGGGCAGCCTGCAAGGCAAGGCCAGCGAGCTGATCGCGCACGCCCTAGAGCTCAATCCCGACGAGCCGCAGGCGCTTTTCCTGGCCGGCGCAGCGGCCAGCGAACAGCGCGACTTCGCAGCAACCGTCGAACACTGGTCGCGCCTGCTGCCACAACTCGAAGCGGGCTCGGAAGAAGCGCGTTCGCTCGAAGCGGCGATCACCAATGCGCGCAAGGTCACGGCTGTGTCCGGCGCGCCGATCAAGGAAGCAGCCGTCACCAGCCCAGGCATCAGCGGGGAAGTCACCCTGAGCCCGAAGCTCGCGGCGCAAGCCAAAGCGGACGACGTCCTTTTTGTCTTCGCGCGAGCCGAAGATGGTCAGCGCATGCCGCTTGCCGTCGTGCGCAGCACGGCCGGCGCCCTGCCCTTGCGCTTTACGCTAGACGATTCGAAGGGTCTGCCCAACGGCCGCAAGATCTCCGAATTCAAGGCGGTGCGCATCGAAGCGCGGATCGCCAAGGCCGGCATGGCGCAGACCTCGAGCGGCGATCTTTTCGGCAACTTAAGCGGCGTCAAGCTCGGCAGCCAGAGCGTGCGCCTGACCATAGACCAGGTGCAGCCCTGATTTGCCCGCAAGAGCCGGGCTGCGGCCTTGCTCTTGCGGTGGCAGCGTCGTTCAGGATGGCCCCACCACCCGATTGGCCCGATGAATCACCTGATCAAGGACAGCGCGCCGCTCGAACTCTACGCCTGGCTAGAAGCGGATAGCGAGCTGCCGGGCTGGGACATTCTGACCAACCATCCCTTTGGCTCGTCGCTGCCCGACGACCAGCTCACCACCGTACAGAACTATTTTGCCGAGTATCATCTGGAGTACGTCCGCCAGCGCGACTTCCAGACCTTCCCCAGTCGCCTGCACGCCCTGCTACTCTTTGCCACCCGCGTCGACGCGGAAACCTTCCGCAGCAAACATCCCGCCCGTGTTTTCGGCAAGCACCTGGTCCGTGCCCGCAGCCACGGCACCTACGTGTGCTCGTTCCACGACGCGAGCTGGCTCGATTACCTGCGCCTGCCGCACAGCCTCAGCCTAGCGGCCCTCGAGGAAGTCGTTAATCACTACTGGCGCGGCACGCTGGTCGAAGAGGTTGGCCTTCGCTTTATGGATGAAGCATGGTGCGAACCGCCAGTCATCGAAGCCCTGTTCCAGGGTCAACTTGAACGCGTACAATCCGACGCCAGCAGCCACTGGCTCCCCGGATTCGCCTGAATCGACGACGCTCAAACGCGCGGAACGGCGAGCCCGGGCAGGACGGCCCGGACATTGGCAGAGGTGGCGCGCAGCAGTGCTTCGAGAGCAATGCCGCGTAATTCCGCAAGCTGCGCGGCGATGCGCGGCAGGTATTCCGGCGAGTTTCGATGGCGGCCGATGAAGAAGGGCTGCATATCCGGCGCGTCGGTTTCGAGAACAATGGCGTCGAGCGGCAGGCTGGCGGCCAATTGCCGGATGCGCGTCGAGCCGCTAAAGGTCAACGCGCCGCCAAAGCCGAGTTTGAAACCGAGCTTGATGAACTCCTCGGCTTGCTGGCGGCTGCCGTTGAAGGCATGTGCAATGCCACCGCGCACTCCACTTTGGCGTAATCCCTTTAACACCTGATCGACGGCACGCCGGACGTGCAGCAGCACCGGCAGATCTGCGCTGCGGGCCAGCTTCAGTTGCCCGACGAAGAAATGTTCCTGCCGCGGCGCATCGAAACCCGCAACAAAATAGTCGAGGCCGATCTCGCCGACCGCAACCGGCGGATGCGGACCGGCGGCTTCGCGCGCCAGCCACTCGCCAAGAGCCACTAGGTCTTGCTCGCCGGCCTGCCTAACGTAAAGCGGATGAATGCCGTAAGCCGGCGCACAAGCAGCGTAACGCGCACAGCAAGCGCGCACGGCGGCGAAGTTGGCAGCCTCGATCGCCGGGACGACGATGCACGACACACCGGCAGCCGTGGCGGCAGCGACGACCGTGTCGCGGTCTTCGGCGAACTCGGCGGCATCAAGGTGGCAGTGAGTGTCGATCAGCATGGCGCACGCTGAGCCGTTCAGCTCTTGCCGAAAACCGGCTTACGCTTCTCGAAGAAGGCGTTGAGCCCCTCGGCAAAGTCGGCCTGCACGCCACACGTCGCGAACGCTCGCTGCTCGGCCAGGAGCTGCGCCGCCAGCGAATTGCCGAGTGAGCCGTTGAGCAAGGCTTTCGTCCGCGCCAGCGCTTCGGCGGGCCCAGCGGCCAGGCGCTGAGCCAGCTTCAGCGTTTCGCCCGGCAGCTCGGCCAGCGGCACGACACGATTGATCAGGCCCAATTCGCGCGCCCGCGCCGCGTCGAAGCGATCGCCGAGCAGGGCAATCTCCATCGCCTGCTTGAGCCCGACCTGGCGCGGCAAGGACCAGGTCGAACCGCCGTCGGGCGACAGTGCGATGTGGCAGTAAGCCAACGTGAAGTAGGCATTGTCGGCGGCAACGACCAGGTCGGCGGCCAGCATTAGCGACAGGCCGAAACCGGCGACGGCGCCGTGCACAGCAGCGATCACAGGCTTGTCCATGCCTTTCAGCGAGAGCACGGAGGCGTGCACCGCGGCGATCATCGCCTCGAACTGTGGCTGGCGTTCCTGCGTCGGCACGGCCAGCTGTTCGCGAAACCACTTGAGATCGCCGCCAGCCATAAAATGCTCGCCGGCACCGCGCACGACGACGGCGCGTACCGCCGGATCGAAAGCGGCACGGGCGCTTGCCGCGCGCAGATCGTCGATCATCGCAAGATTGAGCGCATTGAGCGACGCTGGGCGATTCAGGGTCAGCGTGGCAATGTTGTCGCGCACTTCGTAAATGACGGCACGCATGTGGGGCTCCGACTTCATCGTCATAGGAAGCTGAAGTCCGGTTCGGGAACGCGCCCGCCCACAATGTCGGCCAGGGCAGCGGCGGAGCCGCAGGACATGGTCCAGCCGAGCGTGCCATGGCCGGTATTGAGGTAGAGGTTGGGCAAACGCGAACGTCCGATGTAGGGCACGTTCGACGGCGTTGCCGGGCGCAGGCCGCACCAGAACTCCGGCTCGCCCGTCGGATGCAGTTCTGGAAACAACTCTCCGACACGTTGCATTAGCGCTTGGCAGCGCACCGTGTTGAGGTCGGTGTTGAAGCCGTTGAATTCAGCCGTGCCGGCGATGCGCAGACGCTGGCCAAGACGCGAAAAAACGAGCTTGTGCCCGTCGTCGGTGAGACTCACGCTGGGCGCGACACTCGTTTCGCCGAGCGGCACCGTGGCCGAATAGCCCTTGGCCGGATAGACCGGCAGGTGGATGCCAAGGGGGCGCAGCAAGCCCGGCGTGTAACTGCCGAGCGCAGCAACGTAGGCGTCGGCCGTGATCAACTCGCGGCCCGCGCCGGATATTATCTGCACGCCAGTCAGTACGCCGCCCGCGCTAACCAGTTTCTCGATCCCGGCGTCGTAGCGAAAATCGACGCCACGCGCGGCGCACAGGCCTGCCAGATTTTGCGTAAATTGATGCGCGTCGCCCGATTCGTCGGCCGGAGTGTAGTCGCCACCGACGAGCAAGTGACGCACAGGGGCCAATGTAGGCTCGATGGCGACACATTCGTCGACGCTGATTGTGTGCCGCGCGCAGCCGAAGTCGCACATCAATGCCGAGGCTTCGACGGAGCCGGCAAATTCACGCGGGTCAGTGTAGATGTGTAGGATGCCGCGTTCCAGGTGATCGTAGGCGATTCCCGTCTCGGCACGCAGCGCCTGCAACTGGGCACGGCTGTAGAGTGCCAGGGAGACGATATTGCGCATGTTGGCGCGTGTTCGCCCCGGCGTGCACTCGCGCAGGAAGCGCAAGCTCCAGTCGAACAGCGCCGGGTCCCATCGTAGGCGAAAAAGCAGCGGCGCATCCTCGCGCCCCATCCACGCCAGGGCACGCAACGGCGCGTGCGGGTTGGACCACGGCTCGGCGTGCGATACCGAAATCTGGCCGCCGTTGGCGAAACTTGTTTCCAGGCCGGCAGCGGGCTGACGTTCGAGGACGGTCACCTGATGACCGGCTTTGGCGAGATACCACGCGCTGGTGATGCCAACGACACCGGCGCCGAGAACCACAACCTTCAAGAAATTACTCCTGTTCGCGAGCGATCCGCACCACTTCGGGAACGCGACGCAGACTTCGCATCAACTGGGCCAAATGCGCCCGGCCAGAAACCTGGATGGTCAGGTGCAAGGTGGTGTAGAGGCCCGGATTTCGCTCGTCCATGTTGACTTGTTCGATGTTGGACCCCGCACCGGAAATCTCGGTTGCGATCTTGCCAAGCACGCCGCGCGTGTTCTTAGCAGTGATGCGGATCCGCACGTCGAATAGTTTGCCGGGCTCCGGCTCCCACTCGACGTCGATCCATTTCAAGGGCTCGCTGCTGTGTGTTTTACGGATCGCCGGACAATCGTGGGTGTGAATGATCAGGCCCTGCCCCTTGCGAATCGAACCGATGATTGGATCCCCGGGGATCGGCTGACAGCACGGCGCGAGCTGAATGGCCATGCCTTCGGTACCACGGATGACCAGCGATACCGGCGCGCTGCTTTCCGGTTGCGGGGCATCTTCGTGCGCCAGCAGCCGACGCGCGACCACGGCGGCGAGGCGACGGCCCAGCCCGATGTCGGTGTAGATTTCCTTCATCGACTTGTTGCCCGAGTCGCCGACCAATTCTTCCCAACTCTGCACCGGCACCTCGGAAGGATCCACACCGAGCGCCCGCAGTTCCTGGTTCAGCATGCTTTCACCGAGTGACGCCGATTCCTCGTGCTGCATGGTCTTCAGGAAGTGGCGGATCTTGCTACGCGCGCGACCGGTCTTGACGTAGCTCAGCCACGCCGGATTCGGGTTGGCGTGCGCGGCGGTAATGATCTCGAGCTGGTCGCCGTTGGCCAACTCGGTGCGCAGTGGCATTAGCTCGTAGTTGATGCGCGCGGCGACGCAGCGATTACCAATGTCGGTATGCACGGCGTAGGCGAAATCGACCGCCGTGGCGCCGCGCGGCAAGGCCATGATCTTGCCCTTGGGCGTGAAGACGTAGACCTCGTCGGGGAAAAGATCGACCTTGACGTGCTCAAAGAATTCGGAGGTGTCGCCGGCAGTGCTCTGCAATTCGAGCAGCGACTGCAGCCACTTGTGCGTCTTCAGTTGCAGGTCAGCGCCTGACTCCTCGCTGTCCTTGTAAAGCCAGTGCGAAGCGACGCCTTCTTGCGCGACGTGATGCATCCCCTCGGTGCGAATCTGCGCCTCGACCGGCGTACCGTACGGGCCGATCAGGGTCGTATGCAAGGACTGGTAGCCGTTCGCCTTGGGGATGGCGATATAGTCCTTGAACTTGCCGGGCACCGGTTTATACAGCGCGTGCAGCGCGCCAAGCGCAAGGTAGCAGGTGGGCACATCGCGCACAACGACGCGGAAGCCATAGATGTCGAGTACCTGCGAGAAGCTCAGACGCTTGTCGACCATCTTGCGATAGATCGAAAACAGGCTTTTTTCGCGCCCGAACACCTGCGCCTCAATCCCCGCCTCGCGCATCTTGCCCTGGATGCCGTCGAGAATGCGCGACAGCAGTTCCCGGCGATTGCCGCGCGCCGCGCGTACAGCGCGCTCGAGCACGCGCGCGCGCATCGGATGGATATGCGCAAAGGAAAGATCCTGCAACTGGCGGAACAGCATATTCAGGCCAAGCCGGTTGGCAATCGGCGCGTAGATTTCCAGCGTTTCGCGGGCGATGCGCCGCCGCTTGTCGGCACGCACGGCGGACATGGTCTGCAGATTGTGCAGACGGTCGGCGAGCTTGATCAGCACGACGCGCAAATCGCGCGCCATCGCCATCAGCATCTTGCGGAAGTTCTCCGCCTGCGCTTCCTGGTATGAGCGAAACTCGATCTTATCGAGCTTGGAGAGGCCATCGACCAATTCGGCCACCGGCTTGCCGAAGCGCTCGGCGATCTCGGTCTTGGGGACCGCCGTATCTTCCATCACATCGTGCAGGAGCGCAGCAATCACTGCCTGCGCATCCATGTGCCATTCGGCCAGCGCGCCAGCGACGGCCAAGGGATGGGTGATATAGGGTTCGCCGGAGAGGCGCGTCTGCCCGCGATGCGCCGCCTCGCTGAACAGGTAGGCCTCGCGGACGAGTTGGATTTCTTCGGGGAGGAGGTAGCTTAGGCTGTCGATAAAGACCCGAAAAGCCGGGTCCTCGTCGGGGGCAAGATGCAAGACCTGCGACTTTTCAGTATCTGAGGCAGACGGTGCATTGGGCATGCTGGCGGTGGTGGCAGCCGTATTCATGATTGCACACCACTCTATCTGCCGTGAACGGTCAAGCCTGACCGCGGTTGAGGACTTCCAGACCAACCTTGCCGAGCCCGATTTCACGCAGCGCGATAACCGTCGGTTTGTCCCGATCCGGATCAACCAGCGGCGTCGCCCCGTTGGCAATCTGGCGAGCGCGGAAAGTGGCGGCCAAGGTCATCTCAAATCGGTTCGGAATGCGATGCAGACAATCGTCTACGGTTACTCGTGCCATGTCAGTCTCCTACGAAGAATCGGAATGCGTCAGAACAAGTTTGCGAACAGGGCGGAATGGCGCTGGCGCTGGGCCGCATACTGCAGACGCGAGGCGCGCACCACTGCCAGCAAATCGGCAAGCGCCTGCGGCAAATCGTCATTGATAATAACATAGTCGAATTCACGCACACGCCGCATCTCGTCTTGCGCGGCGGCCAGTCGGCGACTGATTACCTCGGCGCTGTCGGTGCCGCGTCCGGAAAGGCGATGCTGCAGTTCGTCGAGCGACGGCGGCAAGATGAAAACGCCAATCGCCTCCGGAAAAAGCTTGCGCACCTGTTGGGCGCCCTGCCAGTCAATTTCCAGCAGCACATCCCGCCCCGCCGTCAGCTCGGTCTCGATGCCGCTTTTCGAGGTGCCGTAGTAATTTCCGTGCACCTGGGCCCATTCGAGAAAATCGCCCCGCGCGATCTTGTCCCGAAAGTCCGGAACGCCAACAAAGTGGTAGTCGCGGCCATTTTGCTCACCCGGACGCGGCGGCCGGGTAGTATAGGAAATTGACAGGCGGATGCCCGGATCGTTCTCGAGCAACAGCTTGACCAGCGTCGTCTTGCCGGCACCGGAAGGCGCCGCAACGATATAGAGGTGTCCGATCATCGGGTTTCAGTTCATCACGAATTCAATGTGAAATTGTACCCGTGCGACTTGTTCTATTGCGACCAGCGCTTCGGTCTTATCATTGATTTGAAAACAGGAGACCGCCCGATGCCCCAAACCAGCCTGCCCGATCTACTGCTCGACCACGACCAAATTCGCCGCCGCTCGATGCAATCATTGTTCGAGAGTCTGGATAATCTCTGTGAAGGCACGGTGGTCGTTGACCGCGACGCGCGCATTGTCTGGATCAACGCGCGCTATGCCCAGCGCCTGGGCGCCATCTCAGCCGTCGATGCCATCGGCCGCGCCATCGAGGAAGTCATCCCCAACAGCCTGATGCGCGAGGTGGTTACCAGCGGTCAGCCACTCCTGCTCGACCTGCTGGAAACACCCGACGCGACTTTCGTCGTCACCCGCATTCCACTGAAAGATGAGCACGGCAACGTGATCGGCGCCGCCGGCTTCGCGCTATTCGATCAAGTGCAGTCGCTCAAACCCCTGTTCGCCAAGTTGGGTGGCATGCAGCGCGAACTCGCCACGGCCCAGAAGCGGCTGGCCGAGGAACGGCGGCCGAAATACACTTTCTCCAACTACATCGGTTCGAGCCCCGTCTGCATGGAAGTGAAGCGCCAGGCACGCCGCGCCGCGCAGCTCGACGCGACGGTGCTGCTGCTCGGCGAAACAGGCACCGGCAAGGAGTTGCTGGCACACGCCATCCACGCCGCGTCGACGCGGGCGGACAAGGCGTTTGTCGGCGTCAACGTGGCGGCGATTCCCGATAACCTGCTCGAAACCGAGTTCTTCGGGGTGGCTCCTGGCGCCTACACCGGCGCCGACCGCCGTGGGCGCGAAGGCAAGTTCCTGCTCGCCGACGGCGGCACGCTGTTCCTCGACGAAATCGGCGAGATGCCTCTGCAGCTCCAGTCCAAGCTGCTGCGCGTGCTGCAGGAGCAGGAGTTCGAAGCGGTCGGCTCGAATCGGGTGGTGCGCATCAACGTGCGCATCATCGCGGCCACCAGCGTCGATTTGCAGCAACGGGTCGATGCAGGCAGCTTCCGTGCTGATCTGTTCTATCGTCTGAACGTTCTCTCGATCCGCCTGCCCCCGCTGCGCGAGCGCAGCGCCGATCTGGAAGCGCTGTGCGAGCACATTCTCGAGCAGATCGAGCAGCGCACCGGTCTGGCGCACCGCGAATTGACCAGTGAAGCCATCGCCCGCCTACGCCAATGCGCCTGGCGCGGCAACGTGCGCGAACTGCGCAACGTGCTGGAAAAGGCGACTATGCTCTCGGATAAAACCCGCCTTGACGCAGCGGACCTCGAAGGCATCGTGCCCGCCAGCAGCCAGCGCGCGGCGGGCGCCGGATTCTCGCCGAGCGACAACATTTGCCCTTACGCCGACGCATTCGAAGAATTCGAGCGACAGTTGCTGACCAACGCCCTCTCGGCAGCGCATGGCCGGGTCGAGCAAGCCGCCAAAATGCTCGGACTGGCGCGCGCAACGCTTTATCGCAAAGTACGCACGCTTGGCATTGCATCTCGCGCTTGATACAAGTCTCATCTCAGAGACAAACCAGGTGTCGCCTGCTTCAGGCGCCCGCTTCGCGCAAAATACAATCTCACGGCTGCGATAGACAGCCGTCATCGGCCCTACCGACGATCATTCATTCGTAATAACTCTTCTTAATAAACAACAGATTGAACAATCTGGCATATCCCCTGCTCTAACCTACACAGCGCAAGGCAGCCGCAGAGCTGCCGTTCGCGAGATCCAACGAGGAGGGGACATTGGCAGTCAAGCGAATCACGCGTCTGGCCGACGATCTTGCCAGGGAAGCACGCATCCGCCCGGCAAGGGAAGCTGAACCTGACGTACCGGCAAGTGCCTGGGGCCTGACCGGTGTTTCCCATATTTCATTTCCATCCTGCATGACCCGTATTTTTTGCCCCTCCGGGAAAGGCGCTGGCACAAGCAGCTGCTTGTCCTCCCTCGGACTGGGTGCTATTGCGCGTCGACAAGAACCCGAGAAGGAATGACATGCCGTTATCCACCCATCCACTGCTGACCAATCCGCAGCAACTGCCAGGTAAGCGCAACAAGATCGTCAGCGCTGCCGAAGCCGTACGCCTGATCCGCGACGGCGATACGGTCGCCAGCGGCGGCTTCGTCGGCATCGGTTTTGCCGAAAATATCGCGGTGGCGCTCGAACAGCGCTTTCTCGGTGCCGATCCGCAATCGCCAGCCGGCAGCCCGCGCAATTTAACCCTTACTTACGCCGCCGGCCAGGGCGACGGCAAAGAGCGCGGCCTCAACCACCTCGGTTACGAGGGGCTGGTGGCACGCGTCATCGGTGGCCACTGGGGCCTTGTACCGAAGTTGCAGCAACTGGCCGTAACCGACCGCATCGAAGCCTACAACCTGCCACAGGGCGTCATCACCCACCTTTTCCGCGACATCGCGGCGGGCCGGCCCGGGCAGCTCTCGCGCGTCGGCCTCGGGACCTTCGTCGACCCGCGACACGGCGGCGGCAAGATCAATGAAATTACCAAGCAGGATCTGGTCGAACTGAAGATCATCGACGGCGAGGAGTTTCTCTTCTACAAGACCTTCCCGATCCACGTTGGCATCATTCGTGGCACGACGGCCGATCCCGACGGCAACATCACTATGGAGAAAGAAGCGCTGACGCTCGAAGCGCTGGCCATCGCCATGGCCGCGCATAACTCGGGCGGCATCGTCATTGTGCAGGTCGAGCGCATCGCCGAACGTGGCTCACTGAACCCCCGCCAGGTAAAGATCCCCGGCATTCTGGTCGATTGCGTGGTGGTCGCCGAGAAGCCCGAATACCACATGCAGACCTTCAGCGAAGCCTACAGCCCGGCCTTTGCCGGCGAGATCCGCGTACCGATGTCATCGATCCCGGCAATGGGGCTATCCGAGCGCAAGATCATTGCCCGCCGCGCGGCACTGGAACTGAAGCCTAACAACATCGTGAACCTCGGCATCGGCATGCCCGAGGGCGTCGCCAACGTCGCCGCCGAAGAGAAGATCATCGACCTGATGACGCTGACCGCGGAACCCGGCGTGGTCGGTGGCATCCCCGCCGGCGGCCTGAGCTTCGGCGCAGCAACCAACGCCGAAGCGATCATCGACCAGCCCTACCAGTTCGATTTCTACGACGGTGGCGGACTGGATCTGGCCTTCCTTGGCCTGGCGCAAGCCGACCAGCGCGGCAACCTCAACGTCAGCAAGTTCGGCCCGCGCCTGGCCGGTGCCGGCGGCTTCATCAACATCAGCCAGAATGCCAAGAAGGTGGTTTTCGTCGGCACCTTCACCGCGGGGCACCTGGCCGTAGCTATTGCCGACGGCGAACTGAAGATTCTCAAGGAAGGTGAAACGGCGAAATTCGTGCCCGTCGTCGAACACCGCACCTTCAGCGGTGAGTACGCCTTCAAGCGCAGCCAGCCGGTGCTCTACGTGACCGAGCGCTGCGTCTTCCGCCTGATCGAAACCGGGCTCGAACTGATTGAGATCGCGCCGGGCGTCGATCTGGAACGGGACATCCTGGCGCAAATGAGCTTCCGTCCGGCCATCAACCCCAGTCTAAAGAAGATGGATGCGCGCATTTTCCGCGACGAACCGATGGGCATACGCGAAGATATGCTGGCGCTACCGTTCGACCAACGCTTCTCCTACGACGAAAAACACAATCTCTTCTTCGTCAATTTCGAGGGGCTTAACGTACGCAGCCAGGAGGATATCGAGCGATTGCGCAGCCTCATCGCCGCCCGGCTGGACGCCCTTGGCCACAAGGTCTATGCGATCGTCAACTACGACAATTTCACCCTCAACCCCGAGCTACTTGACGCCTACATGGATATGGTGCGCGACGTCGTAGCCCGCTTCTACATCCGCGTTACCCGCTACACCACCAGCACTTTTACCCGCGCCCGCCTCGGCGATGCGCTAGCGCAGCGCGACGTCACCCCACTTTTTTTCAACACCTCGGCCGAAGCCCTGGCCCAACTGCAGAAACCGACCGAATAACACCGACAGTTCCCACGGAGGAGAAACAAAATGAGCTTTCTGATCGTACTCGCATCCCTGTGTTTCCTGATGTTCGTCGCCTACCGGGGCTACAGCGTCATCCTCTTCGCGCCGGTGGCGGCCCTCGGCGCGGTGTTATTCACCGACCCGACGCTGGTCGCGCCGATGTTCACCGGCCTCTTCATGGACAAGATGGTCGGCTTCGTGAAGCTCTATTTCCCAGTCTTCCTGCTCGGCGCCGTCTTCGGCAAGGTGATCGAACTGTCGGGTTTCTCCAAGGCCATCGTCGCCTCGGTCATCAAGATGGTTGGCAGCGAACGGGCGATGCTCTCGATCGTGCTCGTCTGCGCCATCCTCACCTACGGCGGCGTCTCGCTGTTTGTGGTGGTCTTCGCCGTCTATCCCTTCGCCGCCGAGATGTTCCGCCAGGGCGGCATCCCCAAGCGACTGATCCCCGGTACCATTGCGCTGGGCGCCTTCACCTTCACGATGGATTCGCTGCCCGGCACGCCGCAGATCCAGAACATCATTCCGACCACGTTCTTCAAGACCGATACCTGGGCGGCCCCCTGGCTCGGCCTCATCGGCGGCCTCTTCATCCTGGCGGCCGGCCTGACCTACCTCGAATGGTGCCGCCGCCGCGCGGCCGCCGCCGGCGAGGGCTACGGCACCGATCTGGTCAATGAGCCGGTTCCGTTCGAGGACGAAAAGCTAGCGCATCCGCTGATCGCCATCCTGCCGCTGATCCTGGTCGGTGTGATGAACAAGGTCTTCACCATCACGATTCCGACCTTCTATGGGAAAAGTCACTCCTTTATCCCGGCGGCCGTCGGCAAGGCCGCACCGGTCGTGCAGGAAATCTCGAAAATCACCGCCATCTGGGCTGTGGAAGCCGCGCTGCTGGTCGGCATCCTGAGCGTCATCGCCTTCGCCTGGAAGCCGGTCATCGGAAAATTTGCCGAAGGCAGCAAGTCGGCGATCGGCGGCGCCTTGCTGGCCTCGATGAATACCGCGTCGGAATACGGCTTTGGCGCCGTGATCGCCGCCTTGCCCGGATTCCTGTTCGTCGCCGACGCGCTGCGGGCGATCCCCAACCCGCTGGTCAACGAAGCGATTTCGGTCACCGCGCTCGCCGGCATCACCGGCTCGGCTTCCGGCGGTATGAGTATCGCGCTGGCCGCCATGGCCGAGACCTTCATCCAGAACGCGCAGGCGGCGGGCATCCCACTCGAAGTGTTCCACCGCGTCGCGGCGATGGCTTCCGGCGGCATGGATACGCTGCCGCACAACGGCGCTGTGATCACCCTGCTCGCCGTGACCGGGCTGACGCACCGGCAGGCCTACAAGGACATTTTCGCGATCACGTGTATCAAGACCATGGCGGTCTTCGTGGTAATCACGACCTTCTACCTGACCGGAATCGTCTAGACAGCGACTGCTGTCCAGCAGCAACACAACCCGGGCCGCGCGCCCGGTTTGTGTTGTGGCGCAGCCCGCTCAGGGGTCCTTTGACTCCGGAAGTTTCTGCTGTTCGACCAGGTCGGCAACGCGACTGCCGCTGACCACACGCAGCAGAGAGAGGGCCGCTTCGAAGCGCTTGACCATGTCTTCCAACTGGCGCCGGTAGAGAGCATTCTCGCCACGCAAGGACGCATTCTCGTCCCTCAATCGCGCCAATTCGGTAACCTGTTCGGCGTCCACGGCTATCCTTTCATCGATTCTTGCGCGCGCTGCGCACGGAAACTCGCAGGGACCGTTCCATCAAGCCCTGCGTGGGCAACCGGAAGTAGCCGCAGGTGGCCGGCCGATCTGCAGTACAGTAGCCCAGCTCGATCAGGCAGACCAGCCGATCCGGCTCGCCAGCGAGCGGAATCGCGTAATCGCAATCGGCGCAAACTGGCGGCTCTGTGGCAGTCATGGCATGGACGAGCTAAGTATTAAAGAACAAAATTGTACGGTCCGTGCGTTTGTCTGAATAGGAAATAATCGATGTCGCTAAAAAAACCCTGGCTGCCCGTTTTCCTGTCGCTTGCCGTCCTTTGGTCAACGAACGCCGGCGCCGCGCCGATCAAAGTCGTCGGCTTCGATGATATGTCTTGCCAAGCATGGATCAAATCGAAAGACGACGCGGATCAACGCAAACTCTACGTCTTCTGGATTCGCGGGCTACTGACCGGGCACAACTACGCTAACCAGAGCCAGCAGGTATCGGTGGTCTCGAGCGGCACGGTGGAGCTCTATGTCGATCGCTATTGCGTCGAAAAGCCACAAGGCCAGTTCAGTGAGGCCGCCCTGCGCATGAGCGACCAGTTCTCTGGCCGCAACGGGGCAATTACCAAGTAGGCAGCGCCCGCGTCTGACGCGGCGCCACCAAACAAGAGACCGCCCCCCGTCGCGTCGAAAGCGGGCCCTCGACTCGAGGATTACCTTGAAATCTAATCCGTCGTAAGAGACTCGAAGTCCTGCCGCCACGAGACAGGAGCTGATCGACTCTTGTCGAGGGGACGCGCCTCACGGACTTGCCTGATCGTCGCGAGTCGATTGATCCTGCGTACCATGCAGGACTAAGCATCGTGTGTAGGCATGGTCCCGATGAAACTAAAGACCTGCGCGCCCGGTCCCAGTATTTTGTCCATCTTGCCGCTTGAATCCAAGTCTTTAAGAGGAGAGCAATGATGCGCGCCGAAGATGAAACCCGAACAGGCAGAGATCGTCGACTGTTTGACCTAAATTCCATAGCCCCCATGGAAATCAATCGAAGATGGGGAAAGAAACGGCGCGCATCCGCAGTGGATGAGCATGCAGTCTACGACTCAGAAACAACAATCCACGAAGACCTTTGGGCGCTTTCGCAAACCGCATCGCGCTGGTAGATCCAGGCGGCAATCGCGCAGTTGAGAAACCTTTTGATGGCCCAGCAGCGGGCCATCAAAACAGGATCGGGTAAGAGGCGAGGTCACCCCCGCCGTCCTCCCACACCACCGTAGGTATGGTTCCGTAAACGGGCGTTCCTGCCTACTGGGCACACTGAGCATATCGCCTGAGCCAGTTTCGTTTCGTTCGTCATGTCACCTGTCGTCCAGTGGACACCGCCGCTCTTGGAACTTCCGGCTCCTCCAGTCTCTGGTAGCGGGCCCGGCGTTGACTCGGGCATCAACCTTATTCGCTCAGAGCGCAGGCGCAACTATCCGCTCATAACAGGTTCTGCCCTTCCCTGCCCCGACCTCGGCAGCTACTACGGCGTCTGCTAAGGGGATGGTCGCCCCTCCCCGGAACGGCATCAGAGGCCAAAGTGGCGTACGAAATTTTCCACTGACCGAGAGAGGCGACCGAAATGAAGATGGCGACGGTCGGCATGGATCTGGCATGAAGATGGTTTTCAAGTCAATCGGGTTGATTCGAGGGGCGAGACGGTCATGAAGAAGGGGTTAAAACGCGCTCAGATGTTGCCGTCGTTCGCGCAACACGCCATGCCTAGCGCACGAAAAAAATCCCGCTCCGGGGAGGAGCGGGACTCAAGGCCCATCGTCGGAGATGGGTATCAGGGAGTCAAACATTGCTAGCGAGGGGGATTCGCTGAAGCAACGGCCCCATTGTAGAGAGCCACAGGAGATCGTCTGTTGCGTTTGCGTGCCGATACGTGAGCAGATGTAAGGGCTATTGCAAAGTGTTGCAGTGCTGGCTTTCGGGCAATGATGGCGCTCAACTATTCGGGATTGGCCTGCGTTTCATGCGAGGAAGCGCAAGCGCGCAGGCCGAGGCGATAGCTCGTGCCTCTCCCCTGCTGATTCCCCAGAGACTGATATCGCACATCCGTCATTAGGCAGCGCCCTAAGAACGCCAGGTCGCGGCGCTCGCCCTTCACAAGTTGACATAAAAAAATCTTAACTGCTGCCTTAGAAAGCATTGCCCCAGAGAGGCAAATGCAGTTGTAAAGTCCAACTCGTCTCCTCCAACCCTCCTCCGGATTGGATTTAGCCCGCCACGTGCGGGCTTTTTTTAATTTGCTATTTGCCAGAATCACACGACGGCCGGACGGCCAAGCCACACGGGGTCTCGCATTACGGCCGTAGGCGGGTAGGTTTGTTGCGCCAATAGTGAGACGTTGCGAGTTTATTGATTCTATCGGCTCTTGCCGGGCCACCAAGAGAAACTAGCTGTTGCAGCCGACCTGCCCCTATCTGTCTGCTTTCGTGCAGAGGCGGACAGAACCCGCGCTGGTCGTCATGCGCCTCTTAGATCGTTCTGGCTCATGCTCCGGTGCATCCCGGCAAGCGGGATGTCACAAATCTTAACCACCTGGTACAGGAAGGGATCCATGTAGGCCTAAAATCGCTCAACTTTAGAGAGGAATACTGACATGAAAACGAACACATTATTGATGACGATTTCCGCGGCCATGGCATTGCTGCTCGCCGGCTGCGTCGTTGCCCCTCCGGCCAGACCCTACTATCGGGAGCCGGTCGTGGTTGCTCCACCACCGCCGCGTGTTGAGTATGTTGGGCCACCTCCGGTCGCTGGCTATGTGTGGCTAGGCGGTTTCTGGAACTGGCAGGGCGGGCGCCATGAGTGGGTGCCTGGGCACTGGGAAGAGCCTCGTCAGGGGCACCGTTGGGTTCCGCACCAATGGGAGCGAGAAGGTGACCACTGGCGGATGAATGAAGGCCACTGGGAGCGGCGCTGAGAGCCCTAATCTGGGGTAGTCAGATGCGCGCCTGCCTACTGTCTCTGCTATTCGCCTCCATTTGTAACGGCTGCGCCGTGGTGGCTGTCGCCGACGCTGCGGTGATCGTGGTTGCAACAACAGTAAAAGTTGGCGCGGCCGTCGTTGGTACGACGGTCGATGTTGCCGCAACTAGCGTCAAAGCTGTTGCCGGACGCTCTGATGACTAGTTGCGCGACAAGCCTCGTCCAAGCGATTGGGTTGCGTAGCAAGCTCTAAGCGAGCGCGAAGCTAGCCCTTGGGGCTAGCCGCCGAGCTTGGTCGGGGAAGGATAGCGTGGATCGCGCCGCATGGCCTCGGGCCACGGTAGCGCCGTCCTTGCCTTTGCCCTCAAGGCGGTGTTTGCTGTTGTTCGATGTCCTGGCAAATGTTGCTGATCGGCGCGCCGCCGCACGATGATGCGAAAGAGGATGGCGACCAAAGCACGCCTTTCCAGTACCTGTCTCGAATATCGGGCCGTTCCTTGCGCAGTAGCCGACTGGAACGCCACCAGGAGTTGCTCTGGTCGTCTTCACCATCCCTCTCGGTCAGATGCGCTTTGAAGCCAGCACTGACCTTGCCGAAGAGGGCGCAAAGCCGCTGGACAGCATCCCCATCGAATACTTTGCGGCGATATTTCGCCACAAAAACCAGGTGGACGTGCATTTTAGAAACACCGTGCCGGCCCGGTCGAATGTCATTGTTTGTGGCCATAGACAAAACGATCATTTAGCCATGAACCGCTTGCAAGCCGACAAATACGACAGCCCAATGGCGAACAGCAGCGCAATAGGCGTCGCTTTGCGGGGTCTTGTCGCTTCGTGTTTAAC
>Ga0209125_1001872_pt1 | contig 17966 bp, 16 predicted proteins | sample BarGraIncub1131A_FD_184503 | JGI IMG/M metagenome (GOLD analysis project Ga0209125, IMG submission 184503) | Arctic peat soil microbial communities from Barrow, Alaska - Barrow Graham LP Incubations 11-31A (SPAdes) (version 2) | ecosystem: Environmental > Terrestrial > Soil > Wetlands > Peat...
TGGGGTGAACTAAATAATTTAAAAAGGCGGCCCCGAAATTGGCGGCAGTTAAGAAAAAAGTTCCGCGAACAAATTTGTCTTTAAGTAATTCTTTAGGGTTTAATTTCATAAACAATCAAGGTATTAGTTTCAAGTAGTGGTTTTACGTAAGATAAATTATTAAGCCACAGATAAGATGAAAAATCAACTTCTTTGGCCAAGATGATATAACGAACATGGAGCGTATTACTTTTGCCTTGCGAACTTAACCAATCACTAATTATTTTTCCATCGGAACTTAAACTATTATCATAAATACCGCCCCACTCCATATTGGTGCCACTAATAATCGGACAAGTGAAATAGGCTGAAGCGGGATTGGCGATAATCTTCCCTACCCAATTAAAACTCAGATACATGTGCCAAGGCAGAAATAAAATCTTATCAGAACAGCCGTAGGACTGGGCGGAATTATTAAGTAATAAATTATTAACTTGAGCCCAGTCGCTAGGATAAGGGGTGGCCACAGCTTGGCGATTAAAACCCCAGAGCAAAAAAGGGGCACCCATCATAATTATCCCCGCCAAGATAAAGCCGCTGACGATTCGGTTGTTTTTTATAACTTTTACCTGGCCGAAACGTGAAGCACCGAGCATTAAAAAGTATAAATAAATCGGAACAATGATGGCTACCCATTTCTGCGGCTCTCTTAAGCCTTTATATAATGGCAAGTGATTATATAAGAACCAGGTCAGCCCCTGAGTCAAATTAGATTTAATGCCAATCGCTAAAAACACCGCTAAAACAAAGATGGAGAGTAAACTAAGGCTTAAAACTTTATTTTTTCTAAAACTTAAATACAAACCATAAATTATTAGCGGGCTTAAAAAGATAAAGCTTTTTTGCCAGCCGGGGACTTTAGTTAAATCATTATAACGTAATTGATCTTTACCCCAGAAGCCAGACATTAGCAAAACATTGCTTAAAGTCTCTGGTCCATCTTTTCCGGCGGTTTGAAAGGCTACTAAATCTTGCTGGCTAATTCCCTGCTCGACAAAGTTGGTCATAGGTGACGCTTGGAGTGTTAAGGCCACTAACCAGTTAAGGTTAAGCACTAAAATAATCGCAATTGAAACGGCTAGCGATAAATATAATTTCTTATTTTTAAACACAGCCACAAAAAATAATATATAAAATGGCAGGAGTAAAAAAATAAAGTGAATCGAAAACATCAAAGCAATGGCGGTAAAGATAGCGGCCGGATAAAGATTTTTAAAATCTAAGGCCTGCCAGGCTTTATAGAGATAAGCCAGAATAAAAAATGCGCAACCGTAAGAAATTAAAACCCCGAATTGGCCATAAAGGGCCCGGTCATAAACGAAAGGATTAAATAAGGCAAAGAGGCTTAAGACAAAGACTAAGCCCGTACTAATATTTTCGGAAATCGTTTTAACAAAAAAACGTCCGCCAAGTAATATCAAGACCAAAACTCCGGTAATAAATATTTTCTCAAGAAAAGCGATGGAAAATATAAAGGACAAAGCTTTAACCAGTAAATTAAACAGAAACCAAGAGCTCGTCCAATCTAATTTAATATTAGGTCCCCAGACATTATCGGTAAAAAACAAATACCCTGATTTAAGAAACCAGGGTAAAACGATTAAAATAATGACTAATGCGGATAGCCAAAAATCAGAAATTAATTTTTTGATTGTTGATTTCAGATAATTAAATTTATTGTATTTGTTTAATGGAAACAGTCGTCGCGCTTTGATTAGTGGTGCTGGAATTTGGTGGAATAACAATAGCGACACCATTGCCAACGGCCGCATTAACGCTTAAGAATGAATTAGCAGTTGTTGTTTGAATAATAACATCACCGGCTACGGCTCCATTGGGAGATTTGCCAATCATCGTGTATGGCAGTGGTAACATAGTGGGAATTGTAGAACCAAAATATAAAACCACACCCCCGTCTGACGGATAAACCATTTGGTAGTTTATTTCATAACGCCCAATATTAGCTAAAGTAAAAATAGTACCTCCTGGGGGAGCCGTAGTAACATCGATAATACCCGATGTTACTAAAATAGGCTGTGTATAGGTAAATGCCTGACCGGCGGCAATCGATCCTGGCTGAGACCCTAATTGCACATATTGCGCGGAAGAAATAGTGGCCACGCCAGAGGGGCCCGCTGGACCGGTTGGACCAGTTTCCCCAATCATCCCAGGAGTGCCAGTAGCTCCCGTTGGACCGGCTGGACCAGTTAAGCCAATAATTCCGGCGGTACCGGTGGCGCCTGTTATACCAATATCGCCAGTTAAGCCAATAATTCCGGCGGTGCCAGTGGCTCCAGTAGCTCCAATGTCACCAGTTAAGCCAGTCGCCCCCGTGGAACCAGTCGCTCCGGTGGAACCAGAACCGCCAATAATTCCAGCTAGGCCAGTAGCACCAGTCGCACCAGTCGCACCAGTTAAGCCGGTGGCGCCTGTCAAACCAATTTTGCTGATTGAATTAGTCGGGCTAATTAGATTAGCCGGAGCAACACTAACTATTTTACAATTATCGGTAATTAGATAATTATTTAATTTAATTCTAGTCGCTTCATCAAAAATTCCGGTGGCTGGTAAACCGGCTTTTATTTGAAAACGAGTGACCGCCTGTTTAGTCAATTTCCCAAAATAACCAGTCACTAATCCTTCGGGATAAAGACCGGAAATGTTTTTAAGAGCGGTTTGCAACTTACTAACTTCATTACTGCTGACTCCTATTTTTAGAGTTTGATTAATTAAAATCGGAGATACTTCACATAATTGTTGTGAAGCCACATTTTTTAAAACTGGTAGGGCTACTTTTGGTTGTGGTTGAGGGGTAATTTGTTCTATGACATCAGGTCCGCCGCCAGCATAAACAGTGCTTAGAGGTAAAGAAAAAATGACAGAAAATATCAAGAAATAAATTCCTGAATTTATTTTGTTACGCATATAATCAAAATTAATGACTTGTAATAAAAATTGAACAATTAATTATTTTAATTATAGCACATTTTTTAAAATTTAACTGACTTTTGCGACTTCGGGTTGTTGGCAGTTTTTTGGGTCCAATATATATAGTGTTTATATAAAAATTATCATTTATCTAATAATTTATTGTTTTTACTTTTTAACCTATCTTCTTTGTTTCGCTTGGCCTCAATATGCTTTAAATCTTCTTCTGGTTTTAAATATTCCGGTTGAATACCTCGAGAAATAAGTGTTTCGCGAGTGACCTTACTATTTTTTATTACTTCATTATTCATATTCTCTTTTCCTAAAATATTTTTATCTTTAATATTGTAATCAGTCATGGCTAGCGCAAAATCCTTAGCTTTTAGCTCAACGTGAGTATCAAAATCAGCCAGTGGCCTGCCGGCCGGTATATTTCTCATCTTTTTTAATTTTGCCGCTGAAATTCCACCATAAAGAGCCTCGATGTGCTTATTTTTAAAAGTAGCAAATTCTGCCTGAAATTTAATACCGCGAGAATATACCGTTGACTCAATTTTCTTTTCAGTTTCTTTTAATTTTGCTCTAGCATCCAATCTTTTATCTTCGTAATCTCTTTGCTCCATTAATTCCTGTTTTCTAGTCTGGGTTGCAAAATAAGTTTGAGCCAGAGCAATTTGCGGTTTGCGAGAGTCGCCGTTTTGCGCAATTAGATAACATGCGTAACGAGTCAAAAAATAATCTTCTTTCGGTCTACCTCCAGAACTTTTTGCCGGCGCCGGCAAAAAGTTTTCTTCAACAAAATGATTACTCACTTTACACGATTCTTTAGCTCGATCAATGGCCTCTGTAAATTTTCTCCAGGTGACATACCCTAACACCGACATAAGATCACGAGCGGACCAAAATTCCATCATTTCTTGGTCATTGGATGTTCTCTTAATCGTTTCAAGATTTTCTTGAATTTGCATTAATGCTTTGTCCATAAATTTTAAAATTAATTTTTTATTTGCCCATTATAGCAAATAAATATCGCCTAATCAAGGCTAACTTTAGATAAATTTTCTCTTAATTTTTAATAAATAAAACCTAAAGACAAATCTCAAATTTCCCCAAACAAATCAATATTTTTTAATCAAAATAACCTTATACCCAACTTAGAATAACAAAAGAGACTCGCAAGAGCCTCTTAATATTTTTGTTATTACCTAATTCAATCTTTCTTAAGCCAAACCTATAATCTTCCAGCCCCCATAGAAGCAATCGCCCAGTGCCATCCCAGACCCTCAAGCGGGCACCTAAAGCCTCCGCATAGTTCCCTTTTATTTCTTACTAATTACCCCCTCCAGCCACTCCGTTAAATCAGCAGTTAACAGCAATGATCCATCCGGCGTATGACTGACACCAACATTAATTTGTTCCGGTGAGGCCGTCCAGATATTTATCGTGGAAACGCCAAACATTTGCATCAGCGGACCGCGAGTGCAAGTGACATTCTGAATCTTATCAAAAAAGATAGCCTTTAGCTGTTTCGTAAAAATGCCGGAGTAAATTGTGATTTTCCCAGTTTCAACCTGAAACGAGATTGAAGAATAAAATATGGAAATAAAAGTACAGACGGGCAAGCCAATGATTATAAGCAACATTAGAAACAAGATGAACCACTGCTCAAAACCGATTATTGACATAAATATCGAGAATAAAAATATCGGAAACAGCACTTTGGTGTAGGCGTAGTATTTAACTTTTGAGGGGATGGTGATTAGTTCTTTGGTTGTGGGCATAGTTTTATTTATAAAACTTACTTTTTTAAAGACGTATGGCATTCAGAGCATTCGAAACCTTCTAGATCTTCTTCGTTCAGAGGCTCACAATTATCATCAATATTTATACCGAAAAGCTCTGGCCCTACCAACTGTTCGGGGGCACACAAATCATAGGAACCTTCATGTCCACAATTTTCACATTTATATATTAACTTTTTTGACTTATTTAAAAAATCCTTTTCTAGTTTTATCATATTTTTAAAATTAATTATTACTTTGAAAAGTTTCAATTTTATAGTTTACTCAAAACAAACTCTTCCGCTACCACTTTATACATATTCAACAATTTATTAAATATATCGCGACAGTATTCATCAACGTCTCTGCCGTTTGGCAATTTAGGCCTGACAACTTCTTCCGTATCTGATTTAAAAACAAAATTGGTGAATCCAGTTAAACTAGAACGATGGGTGATTTCATTTCTCATTTCATTCAATTCTCTAATCCATTCTGTGGCTTGCAAATCAAAAAAATCAGCCATTTTTCCGTCTCCGTTGCCTCTCATAAGATTTACTGTATTATTCTTATCGTTCGCGCTTAATTTTAATGACTCACAATCACGCCCCTTATTTTCATTTAAATACGGATAGAGATGCTTTAATAATTGAATAATAATATCCAAATTACTTTTAACTTGAAATAAAAAAGATTCCGTTTCATATATTAAAACTTCATTTTTAATTTCTGCCTCCGGACACATCTTATGGGCTACCATCTCCGAATAGTCTTTTAATTCTTCTGCTGTTGGACAAACGTTAGTTTCCTGTTGAATCATCGCCAAAGAATACCTGACACCTATGGCTTTATGACGACAGTCATCAACCTTTACTCTAAGTATATTTAATAATTCTATTCGTTCTTGAAATCCGCCTTTAATATATTCTTCCATGCTAGCGGGTGGCGTATAACTGCCATCAATAGCATCAAATAGTTTAAATACATTAAAAATCTCTTCATAATATGCATCCATACGTCTATCTGAAAAAAATATTTTTTTACCTTTTATTTGGTAATAGCTCATAAATTTTCATTAAATTTGAAGATTTTATAACCTGTAATTAGGATTATAGGAAATAAAAACTAAATTTTTGTTTTTTGATATAAACCGTGGCAGTTAAGAATAGCCTCTAATATATCTTTTTTATTTTCTATCTTATTTTCAAGAAAATCGTTAACTATATTAAACAGCTCAACTGTTGGTATTAATCCAATTTTTTGACCTGGAGCCGCTTTTGTTGAGTGCTGAGCAAATAAATCTTTATCTTTTGGCGGTCTATTTTCTAAAGGTTGTAATCTGTAAGGATTTCCTACTAATAAAGCAATGGTATTTTCTGGGTCAATTGAATCATAAAACTTTCTGTCAGCAATTTGTCTATAATCTTCTTTATGATTTATTCCACCCTCTTTACCTTTTACTTCTATAAAAATCTCCTTTTTATCATATTCACCCACTAAATCTGTGGCACTTTTATCTTTATTTTCTAACTCTAATCCCAGTAAACCAAAAAATCTTTTAACAATATTCTCAAGAGGGAGGCCAGTTTGCCATAGCAAATCTTTCCATTCATCAAGTTCTCTATAACCAACTTCTAACTTTTCCAATTTACCATTTTCTTCTTCTATTTTACTCCTCTGTCTGGCAATTTCTTCATTTAAATTTGTTTGTCCAAATACATTAAGTGATTTAATCTGTTCTGGTATTGGCTCTATACTTCCAGGAACGATTTCGAAATCAATATTTAGCTGTGGCAAAATTGTATTAATAAAAAATTGAGAAAATTGCTCGATATTCTTTGGTCTTGGCAATATAAAGATATGTCCATTCCCAAACTTTTGATAAAAAGAAATGATTTTATCACCTTTATTTTTAGCAATATCTTGTGAGTCGCTACTTGGCTTGTTGTTAAAAATAATATTATAGTTCATTGCTGCTTCCCATTTTTTGAAATCTTTAATAAACGGTAACGTGCCATAAAATTCAAAGTCTTCACCCGAGAGTGCCTCAGGAACAATATGAAGTCCAAACTGCTCAGACAACCATTGATAATTATTTAAATTTGTAGGCAGGGTAGCGATGTCCCCCGCAAAACATAACAACACACCCCCTCCCATAACTCTATTACCAATATGATGTTTATTTGTATAGATTTTCCTAATGACATCGCCTTTAACGAGGTTCAAATCTGTAATAAATAAATCATAATCGACTATCCCATTTTGCATTGACGCCCTAATATCATCGCCTAATATCCCATCAGTCGTTAAATAATCAGGAAATTGTGATGGCGTAAGTCCAGATTTTAATAAAAATATTTTCATACATTTAAATTTATTTCTTGTAATTAGAGTTAAAGGAAAATGAAAGCTTGTTAATTATTCATTGTTAGTATATTAATCATCTTTTCCCTCTTCCCTGTCTATTATTAAACCTTTCCTCTTCCTCACAATCCCCCACCACAAATAACCTAAACACCCCATCAAAGTCATCCCCGAAATAAACAATCCAATATAGAATAATCTCTGGGGCCAGAATTCAACCACCAGTTCCATATCATAGCTGCCATCAGCATTCTTAACGCAAAGTGCCTTCCCCTCTGGCGCCCCACAAAGCTCATTAGGATTAATATTCCAAGAATTAGCATAGCCATTCACCATTAAATGATTCTGGTTATCATCCACCGGCTTGCTCAACCAAGTTTCATAAAATCTTCCCGCCGCCAAATTATCGTTTTGGATTGTATCCTGAAAATTCTTAGAAATAAAATCAATCTTATAATTCTCGTTATAATCAAAGACTTCCCTGTTATCCACCCATTTAACATGCTTAATGGTCTCAGTCTTTAAATTGCCCAGCGAAGAAATATAACCAGAATTAATATAATTCTTTAACTCTTCGGCGCTGGCTTGATCATCGCCGTTACCGTCAAGTATCTTATAATCAGTCTCATCAAAATTTAAAGGACTCTTCTGATAATCAACTAAATAACTCTTCCAACCATCATGAAAAGATTCAGAAAAGACTAAAGGAAAGTTTTCGGTAGCATGATGAATGATAACTCGATATTTTATTGGATTAATTTTTTTGAACTCAACGATTGGTGTGTTATTAACAACTTCTTTTTTAAGTTCATTGGAGTTAAAAGCGAGTTCCGAAGAAGTGGCTGATGTATCAACTGCAGTACTAGTCTGATTAGCACTATTAAAATAAATAGCTGATCTAATTTTATAATCCGGTTGCGAAACTATGGCCGGCAAAGTTTCTATGCTTTGGGAAGAGGTGATTAGAGTTTGGGGGACGTAGAAATGAGGCAGCAAGTTTTTCTGAGGAACTCTAAAGATATCAAGTTGTCCAACGGAATCAATGAATATCAGTTGTTTTATATTTCTCAATTCAGAATTAATTTTATCAGAATCTTTTAATACTTTATTATAATTACCATGGATTGAATCAATATCCTTTTGGTTAATAACAAATTTAACATTATAAAGTGAGGCTAAATTATAAATTTTATTTATCCCATTTTCATCAGCCTCACCTAAGATTTTCATGCTATTCTCCATTGAGTAATTCAGGCTAGAAATTGTTTTATGTTGAAATAAAATACTTGTTGGATCCGTAGAATCATAACCATATTCCCAGTTAAAACCAGCGTAGGATAGGGGTCGCAATGGCAAAGCTAAATTTCTATAGTCTTCTTTATCTTTATTGAAAAACAATGAAACATCTTGATAGTAATTAGGGACCTTTGTTTCAGAAGAAATTATATTTCCCCTTATCTTAATTGGATCCCTAAATATTGCACCAGTTAGCAATGGAAAATTGTAAATGCCTAAAAAAATGGTCAATAAAATGATTGTAGCAACTAATGATTTAAAATATGAAAATCTTTGCTTGAGGTAATTCCAAAAAGAAGTAAATGAAACCCCAAATAATATACTAGAAGAAATAATTAATATTATGGCAAATTTATTATAAGAAGACCTAAAAGCTGAAAAATAAGGTACATGTTCAGACAAAAATAGATAAATGTATCCAAAGGGTTTGCTCGTCCCTTTCATTAAAAATATTCCCAACAATGAGAGCGCCAAAAATAAACACATTATTGACTTAGATTTTTTAAGATCTCTAACTGCATGTACAGAAAAGAAGATTATAAAAATAAAAAGAAAAGATCCGAGAAATATTAAATAGGGGGAATTGAAGAACCACAAAAACCAATTTGATTGCTTATAAACCCATAAATCATAGCTATAGCCAAATGGTAAAAGACGAAAAAAATCATAAAGCCTAAAAAAATTATTACTTATATAATTTAATACTTGCAAAGGATCTTCCGGCAGAGATGCTCTAATAAGATACTGTTTTGCTAAATTAAAAAATGGCAATATCCAATAAATGTTAATCAGTACAGATATCAACGAGAAGTTAAACAAAAATATACCCAGTTTTATATTTTTATTTTTATAATAACTTGTATTTATTATATAAAAAACAAAAATTATTAATATCAGAAATGTTGGCGCTACAAAAGCTGGATTAACAAAAACACTCTGATATAATATATATATAAGAGGCAACATGCCAAATAAATAAAACTTCTTATTAGTTTTAAGATATCTATTGACCACGCAGAAAAGCAAAGAGCTAAACGGCAGAACATACGTAACAAAAGTCAGGCCACCAAAATATAAAAAAGATGAGAGGGGATTAAACACAAAAAAAAGTGCAGAAAAAAAAGCAATTTTTTTGTTATCTTTTTCCTTGTAAAAAAGGTCTTTACAAAAAATAAATACAGACACTAATGAAATTAAAAATGATAATATGTAATCAAGCGATTGTATAAACCAATATGAAAAATTAAAAAATCTTAAACACGATTTAAAACAAAAATATAAAAGATATAATTGAGACGACCCATTGGCAATTCCTGTTTCTAAAAAATCTCGCCAAGCATACCATACAATGTGTAAAGAATATTTAAAATTGTATATTAACCCCAAATCTAAATCCCCTCCAGTGAAAGGAAGCTTTCCCCCAAACCAAATCAATGGCGTCAAAGAAATTAACAAAAATGTAAAATAAAACTTATATTTTTGTATTAAATTATTAATTTTAATTTTCATGATTCGGAAATTATTAAAACAGAAATTAAATGTATTTATTTTATTTATGTTGATTTAAAAATACCTTCTCTAAAATATCTTCCACGAATTTATCCAAGTCTAAATTATTTTTATAAACAACTTCTAACAGTTGGCCATTGTGAACATTTTTTTCCATTCCGTAGCTTAAAATTACTGACTCCGATTGAATAGCGTCTGGATAAATTATAACCTTTACACATTTTGCGATAGATACAAGCTCACACATACCGCTTCGTATTGAGACAAAATATCCACCCATATTTATAAACGGCACTATTTCTAATAAACCTAACTTTAAATTTACTGACTTTTTATGAACTATGCTCTCATCATTAATTACCACATCAAGCCCCATAGTTATTAATTTTTCAATAAAAATATTCCACAAAATATCCGGAAAACTGTTCAAGGAATTTGCTCCTGGAGCAATTAAAACAGTTAATCCCTTCCTAAATTTATATTTATCAAAAATCCGACTTGCTGATTCAATGGCACTTTCTGGAATTATTGGTATCTCTTCTGAATTCCCCTCAGGTAAGGCAAACATGTTTTTATAGACATCAAAATTATTTAAACTATTTTTACCAATTTTTTTAAAATCATTACGATTCACAAAATTTGGATGAGCAATTACTATATTTCCCGGTTTAAAATTAAAATATTTTTTAAAAAATAGTTTTAAAATGTTTAAAAAACCATTACGCGGCATTTCTGTGAGAAATATTTCTTTTCTTATATTTGGAAATAATATTGGAATATCTTTTTGCGATGGTTTTATAATAAGCTTTACTGAAACAATATTATTTTTTAACAAAAATGCGTTTAACATGCAACAAATACAATAGAGATCACCTATTCCATATGGACAAACCAGCCCTAATTCATCTTTACCGATTTTTATATTTTTTATCCTATTCCATCTAAAAAAGTCAACAAATATAAAAAATGGCGTTTTAAATAAATTTTCTTTAATCATATGGACTACTCAATATTATTAACAAATTCGATAGCCTTAAGAATGCATATATCTGAATTATAATACTCCCATTCACCCCATCTTCCAACTCCAAAAAAATTTTTTCCCCTAAGATGATTTAATATACTATGAATATGCTGATTTCTTCTAATTGTCGGTATGGGGTACGCATATTTATTAATATGTTCATATATTGGAGATTCACCACATTTCCAAGGATTCCCCTTTCCGGGCCATCTTTTTTCATTTGTCTCAGTATAAATTCCGCTTTTGTCGCTATAAGGAGCAAAATTATGAATATAAAATTCTCTATGATTTTCAATTTCCAAGGATGGCTCATACAGCCAGTGCCAATTATGTAAATATTCTCTTTCCCAAAGAGACACAACAATAGAACTTGCTTTAAGATTAAATATATCTTCCTTTAAATCATCAAACCCAATAAACGCGTTAGCTATTGATTGCCACGGAGAAGTATTAATGATTTTTTTTACTTCATATGTATTATTAATCAGCCAATGATCACCTAGATATTCAATAGAAGTTATATCTTCATTTAATATCGTATTCTCCCTCACATAGGCGTAAATTGAGTCAAATATCCTTTGAAATCCACCAGATTTTGGATAATAGAACCCCTGATGACTTGGCATTTTTTCTTTATCAGAAAATTTTAACAGACTAGAAAGTAGAATCTCTTCAGTATTTATCTTCGGTATTTTATAAAGCCAGTCAATATCCATTTCAGATGGAAGAACACCCCAAATCTTTCTATTATAGGGAATCATATATTTATCACTTATCTCGGTGCCCAGCTTCCAGACGCACCATTGTTCATAATTATCTGGCTCTTTGCCTCCAAGTGATTCTCCGCTTCTTATCGCAGAAAGCAAAAATTTAACTAATTGCTTTTCGGGCAGTTGCCATAAATTTGATTCGATTGGATAATCAATAATATTATTTTCCAATCTTATTTTTGAAATTCTTTCAAAATAATTAAATTCACTTTCGGGTATATGCGAAAATATAAAATCATATACTTCTTGGTGTTTGCTACACAAAAAATGCCCCCCTCCAGTATCCAGATAATGGTTATTAATTTTTTTTGTTTTACATAAGCCACCAGCCTCTGATTCTTTTTCAATTATCAAAAAATTATTTATACCCTTTTTCTGTAATAATCTTCCTAATGTTACTCCCGTAATTCCGCCACCAATAATAAGATAATCTAGCATATTTTTGGGATGAATATTCTTAATGCCAAAGTTTAATCATATTCAATCTTAAATAATTAATAAAAATAAGTTTGCAGTTAATTCTTATAACTTTTTTTCTAAGTTGTTTTTTAAAAATAAATACTGACTAATACTTTTTATAAAAAACCGGTTAACGCCTAAATTGACTTCACCTCTTAAACCAACCCAAAAATTATCTACAATAATATCATCAAAACCACATCTAAAAAAAAGATTATGTAATTCCTTGTTGGTATATTCCCTGATATGAATCAATTTACCCAAAATACCATCATCGCTAAGCGTAAGGGGGTATTTTATAGGTTTGCCAATAAACTTATACAATAAATTAGAAAATCTATTTCTATTAGGAGTGGCTATTAATAATTTACCATTTTTTTTCAGGACTCTTCTAATTTCTCTTACAAAGTTTTCATCATCCTCGACATGTTCAATAACATCGAAACTTACAATTACTTCAAAATAACCATCATTAAAAGGCAATCTTGAGCCATCGTATTGTAAAAATTTAAAATCATTTTTAAACTGATCAGTTCTAAAATCATTAATATCAACCCCGTAAACTTCATTATTGTTTATATTAAAAATTTTAGTATAATTACCATTGCCACAACCAATGTCTAAAACTTTAGAATTACTGACTTCCATGGCAAATTCTAATATATATTTTTCATAGGCTACCATGCATTTATCTTTTTTTATCATAATTATTTATTTAAAATTTCAAAATGATTTTCAGAAATCTTTTCCCAGTCATATTTCTTTACAAAATTATTAGCTTTTATAATTATATTATTTTTTTCATTTTCATTTTTTAGTAATTTTATAATATCTTCAGCAAACATATTAATATTATTTTCTTTTATTTGTATAATATTATTTTCAAAAATTTCATCGTATACCGAAAGATCCCATGAAATTACTGGGACACCACAAGCCATTGCCTCAGCTATGGCAATTCCAAAACCTTCTTCGTGGGACGGAAATAAAAAAATATTGCTATTTTTTATTAAAGAAAAAGAGTCGTTATTTTCTAAAAAACCTAGTATATCAATATTATTTTCTAATTTTTTTTCTATTATTTTTTCTTTTAATTTATTTTTTATTTCGTTGCTACCGCCGCCAATTATAGCTAATTTAGCATTCTTTACATCGCTTACGACAACGTTCCAGATATCAATTAAATCGAATATTCCCTTGCTAGGATTCAATCTAGCTAAAAAAGTAGCATCATATTTATTTTCATTTTTCTTAACCTCTAAATTTTTAAAATAATTATAATCTATCCCTGGTGTATTTATAATAATTTTATTTTTATCAAATCCTGAACTTATCAAGTAATCTCTAACTTGAGTGTTAATGTTAATTATATAATCAGCTTTTCTTGTAAAAATAAATGAAAATTTTTGTAAGTATTGAGCAATGAAATTTCTAATTTTATTACCAGGTCTTTTTCTCCAATCGGGATAAATGTGGAAAATACACTGAAACCACTTAGTTTTTTTATGAAAAGTTTTATATAAAAAGGCTGGCAATACGTCAGGAAAAAAATCAGAAGCGGAATAGATAATGTTTATATTTTTTAACTTTAAACAAGAAAAAGCTTTAAAAGTTCTAAAAATATAATTAATTAATAAATTTAGTTTATCAAAAAGTTCATTAGAAATTTTAAAATTAACATCTTTTATATTTCCTTCTTTAATAACTTTTTCACCATCAGTATTCGTATAAATATAAAAATTATTAAAATTATTTCTAATTCTATTGAAGATTTGGATAAGCATTTGGTCACCACCACTCATCCCTTTGCCATTATTCCAAAAAGAATTTAAAAATATTAAGATGTTTTTTTTATCCTCCATTTAATTATTTTTTGCTTAATCTTTCTAAGTCAGCATCAACCATCGTTTTAACTAACTCTTCAAATTTAACCTCAGGTTCCCAACCTAATATATTTTTGGCTTTATCTGATTTACCTTGCAAGGTAAATAATTCCGCTGGTCTTTTAAATTGAGGATCTATAACAACATATTTTTCCCAATCAGAAATTCCTACGTGATTAAAGGCTATTTCACAAAAATCTCTGATAGAGTGGGTAATTCCGGTAGAAATTATATAATTATCTGGTTTTTCCTGTTGCATCATTAAATACATAGCCCTAACGTAATCACCAGCAAAACCCCAATCTCTTTTACTATCTAAATTACCTAATCGTATTTCTTTGGCTAGCTCTAATTTTATCTTAGCAATACCGTCAGTTATTTTTCTGGTAACAAATTCTTTGCCCCTGATAGGACTTTCGTGATTAAAGAGAATGCCATTGCAGCAGAACATACCATAACTCTCTTTAAAGTTATTAGTCATCCAATAAGCGTAAAGCTTAGCAATTGCATAAGGACTTCTTGGGTGAAATGGGGTTTCTTCATTCTGTAGCCCATCAATACTACTGTTACCAAACATTTCTGATGTAGAGGCTTGATAAAACTTAGTGGTTGGAGAAAAAAACTTAATAGCGTTTAATAAATATAAAACTCCGAGAGAATTTACTTCGGTTGTTAGTCGCGCCTGATCCCAAGAAGAAGCAACAAATGATTGGGCAGCTAAATTATAAACCTCATCTGGTCTAATTGTCTTAATAATATTAATAAGAGAGGCCTCATCGGTCATATCACCTTGAATATACTCAATTTTATCAGCAATTTGCAGGTCAGTTAAATTGGAAAAATTAGGATTAGAATATCTTCTAATTAACCCATAAACTTTGTAATCTTTTTCTAATAATAATTTAGCTAAATATGGACCATCTTGGCCAAGAATTCCCGTTATTAAAGCTGTTTTCATATTTTTTTATTTCTTATTAACTAAATAAACAACTCCCACCATCCCCCTCAAAAAATACATTCCCAAAGTTAAATCAAGTCGTGATAATAACTTTTTCCACTTACCGTTTTCTAAGAAAACTCCAAAATAGCGATAATACAGACCAAACTGTTTCTTTATATCATTATCGTCTTTGCCCCATTTATTTATATATTCTGTGAAGCTTTGCGCGTAGTAGCCCTTTTTACTTAAATATTTTTTTAAATTAAATTCCGCTTCATTATGATATATCACATCCCGATAATCACTGGGGTCAACGCCCCTGATTTTAATAAAGTCGGCCAGTTCCCAATTTTGCGAAAAAACTTCTGGCTTTTCTTGGATAAGACCAATTTGGCCAATTTGTTTAATCTTCTTATCAATATCCCAGTCTTCGGGGCCGCTCATACTAATATCAAAGCCACCAACGGCCACAAATTTATCTTTTTTAAAAAACCTGGCACCATCAATTACTGTACCGTTATAAAAGGTTCGTTCAAAGCGCCGGCATTTAGAGAAAAACGACCGGCCTAATACTATTTCCGGGATGTGCAGTGCAGCAAAATTTTCCCTACTTATAACCTGGACGCAAGTTTTGACTAAATCAAACGATAGAATCATGTCGGCGTCAATAAACATGACACACTCCCCATTACTCTTATCAATCATGCCGTAATTTCTTTGAGCACTTCGTTCTGGCCCTTTTTCGTAAAACTTATTAGTGTATTTTAAAGCAATTTCCTTAGTTTTATCGGTTGAAAAATTATCCACCACAATAATCTCTATATTTTGATAGCTTTGATCTAATATTGATTTTAGGCAATTTTCAATATTCGGCTCTTCATTTTTAGTGGTAATTACTACCGAAACTAATGGGTTCATAATTTTATTTTCCAAAATCCATTAAGTGGCCGAGTACTTTCACTCCGGCGCGCCATAAGAATTTTACATCGCCCCAAGTTCTGATTGAGGTAATTTTATTTAAAATAAATTTAGGAGTCATAAAGGCTTTATATAAACCTTGGGTGAGTTCTTTAACCTGTTCAGTGGTGAGTGGGCATTTCATGACTTGTTCCCTTTGGTCAAAGCGATCATAATCGGTGAAATTTAATAAATTATTCTCCTGACAATATTTATATAAAGGCGTCCCCGGATATGGAATCAAAATCGTGCCCTGAAGTGTGTTAACGTAATTTTTCTTAAATAAGTCCTTGGCCAAATCAACCGTTCGCTTGGCATCTTCGTATGACTCCCAAGGATAACCAATCATGGCGGTGATATGCGGCTCAAGTCCAGCTTCTTTACACATCTTTAATCCTGGTTCTATTTCGGCCACTTTTAAATTCTTATTAATTTTGTCTAGCGTATTTTGATTGGCCGATTCTAAACCGAATAACACAAAGCGAAAACCGGCTTGTTTCATCAGCTTCCATGTCTCCGGATTAGTGATGCCGTTAATCCGCATATTACAGCTCATGGTGACTTTTTTATGGTATCCACGTTCAATCATCCCCGAACAAAATTCTTGTAACCAGGCGCCAATTGGCAGCGAGCCAGAGTCTTCCATTATTTCTTTGACTCCCAAATCAATTAGATGGCCAACTTCATCAAGGGCCAACTTGGCACTTCGAGTTCTAAAGTTCCCTCCTGGGAATAAAGTTGTCCAAGAACAAAAGGTACATCGGCCCCACCAGCAATCACGACCACTCATCATATAGGTGCCGGGGGTATATTTAAAATTACCATTCTTGTAGGCATACATCTGCCATTTGCTAAGTTCTCTGTCAATTTCTGGCAAAGTATTTAAATCGTGTAAATGATAATCTTGTTTTAGACCGCTATTACCACCTTTAAAATACCAACCAGGTTCAAGTTCAGATTCACCCTTCAAATATTTCACTAAATTTAAAACGCCAAAATCATAGTCGCCACCGGAAAGCACATAATCGACTTGGGATTTTTCTAAACTTTCTTCTGGTTGGGCTGTTACATGATCGCCAAGCAAAACTATTTTTAAAGCCCAGTCAGCTTTTTCTTTCAATTCATTAATAATCTCCCAGTGTTTTTTTACGACTGGCGTTTTGGTTTCAATGACAATTAAATCTGGTTTAGCTTGTATTATTCGGGCCAACCACGTTTCATAACTTAAACCCTCGGCGATACCATCATCCCAAACGACATCTTCCCCGTTTTCTTTCAGTAAAGTGGCTAGATAAGCTGGAATGACGGGGTAAATATAAGTTGGACTATTAAACCATTGGAACTGGCGATTCTGCCCTAAGAGCGGAATGCCTTTTTCGGAAATAAGTGGCGGATAGGAGATAAAAATTTTCATAGATTATCGTAATTTACTTTGCAAATTTTTTGTAAAAATAAAACCCTTTAAAAAATTATAACCGTAGACTAGATGTGTTAAAAAAATATAATAAATAACATTTAGACTTATCAGAGCGTTTTGCTTGACATCGAACATGGCTTTAACTAGCGCGAGCAAATATATAAGCCAACCCAATAAATATAATTCTAAAATTACTTTATTAAAAATGGCGACAATTCCACCAACGACGACAAATATTAAAAATAAACTGGGAATAAAGTATTTTAATTGGCGCGAGTTCTCAGGATATTTTTTTGCAAAATAACCTCGATGTAAGCCATAACCGCTAATTTGTTTTAGATGTTTGACTAAACCAGCGCGACGGTGATGATAAACTAACAGTGCTGGGTCATAAATAATGCTTTCGGGATATTTCTTTATTAAATCTAAACATAATTTAGTATCTTCGCCGGGCCAATATTCACTAGCAAAACCATTAAGCTCAGTAAATACAGTTTTTCTAATGGAAAAATTCACACTTGGCCAATCATTAACGATTCTTTTCTGTCCTTTGGAAATATATCGTTCGGGTGCACCACCGGAAAGCGAACTCAAATATACGG
>Ga0209125_1001873_pt1 | contig 17962 bp, 18 predicted proteins | sample BarGraIncub1131A_FD_184503 | JGI IMG/M metagenome (GOLD analysis project Ga0209125, IMG submission 184503) | Arctic peat soil microbial communities from Barrow, Alaska - Barrow Graham LP Incubations 11-31A (SPAdes) (version 2) | ecosystem: Environmental > Terrestrial > Soil > Wetlands > Peat...
ATTGCAACAAACATCAGTTTTTAATTAAAAGAGAAATTGTATTAAATTTATTTTTCATCTATATTCTCTGCTTTATAGGAATAACTTTATTCCCTTTACAATTCAAAGCTTCTATACATTTTTATTTGCCCATAATACTATACATATAGTAAGGTACATAAATGTAATAGTAACAAAAGAAATAATCTTTAATATTTTTTTATCCAATCTCATTCCTATTACCGTAGATGCTAAAAATACTACTTCCAGAAATGGAAAAAGCAATATTAACATATTTTCAAAGGTTATATTATTCGACATTTCCCTCCTCCTTATATTTATCTTAGCTTCATATTCTAAATTTAATCTGGCAAAGTAAATTATGACAATGATGTTTCGCGTATATATAATCAGTTTGCTACTTTTTTCATTTTACTATCCTACTAAATTGATGATTTTAATTTTAATTTTCAAGATGTTTATTTATAAATGCGATTATTCAAAAGAGAGTATATACAAAAGGAGGATATTATGAAAAATTTAAATAAAGTATATTGTGAATTTTGTGAAGAAGATACAAATCACACTACTAATAAAGAGAATGAAACAATTAATATTAATGACCTTTTGCAAAATACATATAAGGTTTCGGGTACAGCTGGCATACGTAAAAATAGGCCATATGCTGGAATTAATATCCATCATGTGGCTTTTTTTTACTTCACAGGTAATGAACAGATATTCTATAGCATTTGGCACTTTTTTAAAATAAATTACATAATCACCAAGGCACTTTATGTGTCTAGTGAAATATGGACTAAGAGCTGCTACATCAGAATTGGTAAACTCAATAATATAATTTATACTTTTCTACTACATCAGTAAATTTCTTTAAAACAAAGGTTTCTCTGTATATGGTTTTTTCATCCTGAAATAAGCTCCTGCCAAATCTAAATAACCCATCTTGCTCTTTGTGAATTATATTAGGTATTTCTCCTACGTCAGAAAAAATATTTTTGCCAATTCCAAAAGGAGTATGAAATCCAAATTTATAATCAGGTATTTGTGGACTTCTTATTTCTAAATAAAACAATGAATAGTAGTCTTTTATAATATTTACAGTACAATCTTTACAGCGTAATATTTGTTTTATATTATTTTCAAAATACTCCCATTTAGGAATGTACATGAATTCTCTTTCACTGCACCAGTACTCATAGTGGTTTTCACAAAACGATAAATCGGTGTATTTATCGCAATCTTCAGGCCTGTAAAGTCCTAAAGTTTTAAAATTAGATTTTAATAAAAGTTCTATTCCTTGATTTTTAAGTTTATAAAGAAAATTGACCTGTATTAAATATTCATCTTTTTTACTTTTAGCGGCAAATGCTTTTAACTGATTTTCTTTAGCCCACCTAGACACCCAAACAATCCAAAAAGCGAGTTCATAAGTAACTCCTAATTTTGAATCTATTTTATACCAGGATGCTAATAATTTCTTAAATTCTTCTTTGAAATTCTCTCTAGTCTTATCATTTAGATTTTTAGTTTCTTTCCCTTTTTTTATAGCTTCTTTTTTATTTTCTTTTTTATAATTATTATAATTTTCTTTCCAATTCTCAATATCTTTTTCCTTAATACTATAAATATGTAACCTATCATATAGAGGACTTTCAAGATATTTTCCCCATTTAGAGAATTCTCTATATCCAATTATGTTAAGTAACCCTTGTTCTCCCCATCGTTTTCTTTCTAATTTAGTACAGTTTAAAATTTCCTCAACTTCTGATGATATTAATGCAAATTGCTCTTTATAGAGAATATATAACTTATGTTGCAGAATCTCATTATCTTTTAGTAGATTTACTAGTTCAAATATTAAATCCTCTTTCTTAATTTTTGTTTTTGGATCTTTCTCTAAAAAAGAAATTAATTCATTTTTAGATATTTTGTGTGTGAGTTCATTTATTGATACATTTAACATACTTAAGCTCCTATCACCACAGTTTTAGAAAAATTCTTTGATTAATATGCTCATAGAGTTTTTTGTAATAGTTAAATATTAAACAAAAAACACAAGTTATATTCAATATATCTTGTGTTTTTCTATATTATTGTAAAAACATATTCCTCAAATCTATTAGACTTTATCATTTAGTAAGACCATTTGACATAAATGTAATTAGTTTAATCCACCCAGAGATACAAAGCATGCACCAAAAAGTAATAATATCAATGTCAAAGGTATAATTGTTACAAGAAGTATTTTACCTGCTATCGGGTGTGTCCGTCGTATAAATCTAACTGACAAAAATGTTGCACCGGATATTAGAATAAACATAATAATAGAAATTATTCCTGCTTTACCAATATAAAGTGTTGCAACCATTGATATAATAAGTAAAAGAGATAATCCTAAGCCTAAAAATATCTCCCCCCAAGGGCCTTTTTTAGGCGGTGTATTAAAATTAGGATCTTGATTATTTAAAATATACTGTTCATTTATATTGTTATTAGGTTTTTGATTTTGTGGATTTTTATTACTCATATTGCTACACTTCCCTTCTCATAAATATGGATTTTATATATTTTCTATTGATAAAAAGCAATCCTACTATACAAAGTATCTGAAAGTCCGTTAGAAAAATAAAAGATACTTTTTCAACTCTTATAAATTCTAATAAAAATCTGAAACTAAGATACCCATTTAAAAAAATAGAATAAAGCTGTCCTGGTTTTACACCTTTCTTTTTTCTTAAAGATAAATAAATTACCATAGCAATATCAAAAATTATTTCATATATTTGAGTAGGATGCCTCAATATATGATCACCGAAATCAATGCCCCATGCTATATGTGTTTCTTTTCCATAACAACAACCTCTGAGTAAACATCCTACCCTTCCAATTGCCATGGCTACTGCTATGGGGATAGCTAATTGATTGCCCATTCTTTCCTTTATATTAAATATTCGCTTTGCTATTAATATACTAACGCTACCACCAATTAATCCACCCACTATGGTTCTACCTTGCAGCACAGCATTAAGCGAATTTGTATTAGAATTAATTTCATTCCAGTACATAAATATAAGAGGTAATTTTGCACCTATTGTTCCTCCTACTATACCAAATAAGGCTATATAAAAAGCATTTGAACTTTTAATACCATCTTTTTTAAGTTGCCACACATATATTCCAATTCCTACGAGTAATGCTGAAAATAACATTACAGGGTAAGATTCAATGGGAAAGTCACCTATTTTAAAAAGCACAGGCTTTAGCCCCCAGGCTTCGTTTGGAGAAGGTGTTATTGGGAAAGGAAAAGATTTAAAGAAACCAATTTGACTAAACATTATTTCACTCCCAATCCTATTTGCTCTTACACTGCTTAACTTTTTTACCAAACCTACAGCACTGTCCATTAGGATTATTAAGACAACTATAGAGTTTCATAGCACCGCAAAATCCAAAAGATGCCGATGTCTTTAAAACGGCAAGTATTCCAGTTAATATCCATCCACTCAAAGGATGAATAAAATAAAGAAATACAAGTGCTATTCCAGACATTATAGTACCTACTATATGAGCAAAACAAACTGCTTTTTCGTCTAAAATTTCTATCTTAGATGGAAATATCTTATTAATTGTATAAGTATAAAGAAAAACTAAAGGAGCATTTTTAACTTTTAATATTGCTGATAGTAAGAGTATTAAAAAACCTAATACTACTAATAACTTACTTTGAAATATCAATGATAACCAAAATATTGAGGCCACTGTATATTTACAGAAATTGAATGCTCCACGTGGAACTGCGACAGGTCTACACTCTTTCATATAATCACCCCTTTATTTTAATTATTTTCGGGAAAAACATGCCTGTTCTTCTTTTGTAGTCATTGTATTCGGGAAAAGTCTGAATTAATAGGGTTTCTTCTTGTTTAGCCCTATAATACATAAAAGGTATAAATATAAATGTAACTGCGAGGAAACATAATATATTTCTATATACAAAACATGCACCGTAAAACATTAGCATAATGGAACCGTATAGTGGGTGCCTAACTATTTTATACATTCCCTTTTGAACTAAGGTATGTTCATCATATATTTTTATATGATTAGCCCAATTACTGCCCAAATTAAACCTACCCATTATATTCATAACACAACCACTAACAATGGCGAAAGTCCCTATGATTATAACTGTATACATTAAGTTATTATTATATATTGGAACTATACCTATTTTAGTCATAAGGATTAAATAAAAAGCAAATAAAAATAATGTCATGGTACCTGTTTCCACTATAGACTTCTTTTCTTTTTTTATATGTTCATCTCTAGTATATAGTGTAAAGTCTATAAGTATTGAAACAAACAAAGCCAATACACTACAACATATAATTAGCTGAATTATAAATGAGAACATATCTGGAATTTTAAACTGTAACATTATGTGCACCCGTTTCTATGAATAATGTTATATGCTGAAAATGGTATTTTTCGTAGATCCTTCGTTACCACATGAACACATTCCTTTTGCATTGATCTAGTATCAAAATTGTAAGCATCAACAAAAGAACTTACACTAACTCTAAATGTATTTTCATCTACATATTCCATCTTCTTTTGTTTTGATTTTATGAAAAAGTCTAATGGAACAATTTGTCTAAAGTCTTTTAGGAATTTGAAGCAGTCACAAGTGGTTTTTATATCTGTTATGCTTCCACCTGCATTTTTTAATGCGTCTTCAATAGTAAATACAAAGGTATTATTAATAAGGTGAAGATATTCCTCTATCTTTGCATTTCTTGTTATTGGAATAAAGCCACCCTTTGATGTTTTGTACATATAGGTGATAGCTACTCTTTCTGAATCACAGGGAAGTGGGATAAAGTCATTTAGTTTGAGCATTCCAGCAGATTGCTTCTCCATTCGCTTTAATATTCCTGAAAGTGTAACTCTATTATTTCTATCTATACCGACAGTTCTACCAAAGAAGGCTGCTGGTTGAAAATTAATACCACGAACATATGGTGTGTTTATACCAAAAGTAAATATCTCCCCTACTTCATCGTCATTTACTCCAGCAGTAATTGTAGAAACCAAAGTTGTAGGTATTTTATACTTTGATAAATGTTCTAAAGCCTTTTTCTTAAGAGGTAATAGATTTTTACCTCTTAAAATATTGTAAGTGGTTTCTTTAAAACCATCAAATTGAAGATAAACTTCAAAACCTCCAATAAATTGTTGTAACTGACGAGCAAACTCTTCATCTTCTGCAATCCTAATACCATTTGTATTTAGCATCACATATTTAAAGTTTTTAGCTTTAGCCATACTTATAATTTCTATAATATCTGGATGAATAGTTGGCTCTCCACCACTTATTTGCAAAATCTCCCCTTGACCATATTCAGAGTCTATAAAAAAGTCCATCATTTTTTCTATTCTATCTAATGATAAAAACTCTCCTTCTCCTGCATTGGCAAAACATAAGGGACATTTCAGATTACATTTTGTAGTTATTTCTATTAATGCTATGCAGCCATGTTGATCATGTTGTGAACAGATTCCCAATTTACCACAATCGAAGGGACATCCCTTTTCTACTTTTGAATAAACCTTCATTGGTGTTCCAGGTTTATCATACTGTTTTTTCTTTAAATGATAATCAGCAACTTCCTCGAGTAACTCCATTTGCTCTCCGTGAGTAGGACAATATTTTAGTAAATAAACCTTCTTATCTTTTAAAATAACCTTTGCGGGAATTATCTGAAGGCATTCTGGACACAAACTATTTGTAAATTCATAAAAAATATAGTCTCTGTTCATTAATTTACCCTCCTCTATTTATTGACGCAATTTGTATGATAACAAAATTAACATTGCTATAATATTCTAGTTAATTTTATTATACACAAGATTAATTTATATATCAAATATTCAACATAATTGCATTAAAATTACTTTCCAAATTTTCTAACTTAATAATTATTCAATGGTTCAATTTTATGGATTTATTAATAAATTTAGTATATAATTATCATTGGAAATCCATTACAAATTTTGTAGATATTAATGTATTATAGATTTAAATATATTTAGAAAACGTGTAAGGCAATTAATAATTACTTAGTACAATCAAAGGAATATGGGGGTATAATTTAATGAAAGTTTCAATGTCGAGTTTTTTAATAAGTCAGAAGCCTGTTTTAAAAAAAATAGTAGGTATTCTTTCTGAAAACTATAAATATGTATCAATTTTAGGAACAGATACTAAAGGGAAGTTATATAACGTACAAAGAACTGGTATAGATTTAACTGACTCACACTGGTGTGAACGTGGCTTTGTTGTAAGGATTCATAACGGTGTAAATTTTTCTGAGTTTTCTTTTAACGAAATTAATGAGAACAGCTTAAATAATATAGTAGATGAAATACACTTAAATATGGCCAAAACTCTTGAAAGTCTAAAAAACGCCTCAATAACTGTAAATTCCTATGATTTAATAGAGGAAACACTAATCAAGAAGCAGTTTTTAGGTGAAGTTACTACTCTTCCCTCTACTTTAACATCAAAAGAAAAAATTGAGAAAATGTGTTTTATAAGAGATTCTGCATTAAGCTATTCAAATTTACTTGTAGATTTTAGAGTAGCGTATCATGAAGTGCATGTGTCAAAGATATTTATTTCTAATAATAAAGAACTAGAACAATCCTATATATGGAGCGAAGGATATTTGATAAGTATAGTACGTAGAGATGATAATACTAAATACGCGCATGCATCTTTCTCGGGGTTAAAGGCAGTAGAATTACTTGATGAAATGAAAAATGGTATCAAAAAAATAGTAGCTACTAGCATAAAACTTTTAGATGCGAGGAGCGTAATACCAGGTGAATATGAAGTAATATGTTCTCCTGAAATATCAGGGTTGATTGCCCATGAAGCCTTTGGTCATGGAGTTGAAATGGACATGTTCGTTAAAAAAAGAGCAAAAGCTTTAGAATATATAGGGAAGAGCGTGGCATCAGAATTAGTTACTATGCATGACGGTGCTGCAGCTGCTCGAAATATGTCTTCTTATTTGTTTGATGATGAAGGAGTACTCGGAACAGATACTATTGTTATAGAAAAAGGAATACTTAAAACAGGAATTTCCGATATATTATCGGCCCTTAAGCTTGGCACAAAACCTACTGGCAATGGTAAAAGAGAATCATTTGAAAGGAAAGCTTATGCAAGAATGACTAATACCTTTTTTACTGCTGGAAATGATACTTTAGAAGATATGATAGCTTCTATCAAATACGGTTACATTTTAGACGGCACCATGAGTGGTATGGAAGATCCTAAGAATTGGGGAATCCAATGTATGATACTTAAAGGTAGTGAAATTAAAGATGGTAAATTAACGGGTGAAATAGTTTCCCCTGTAATTATGACAGGATATGTGCCCGATGTTTTAAAATCCATATCTATGTTATCAGAAACTGTGGAACTTTCTGGTTCTGGTGCTTGTGGCAAAGGTTATAAGGAATTTGTTAAAGTATCAGATGGTGGCCCATATATCAAAGCAAAAGTGAGGTTAGGATAATGATAGAAAGATTAAAAAAACTGATTGCTAAATCTGTAAAATCAGATAGTTTAGAAATGAATAGAATTAAAACAGATAGTTCTAAAAATGATAGCTTTAAAATAGATGATTTTAAAATAATAGAAAATAAAATAACTGCTAGCGAGCTTTTCTTTGTAAAAAAAGGTTTAGATATGTATAGAACTAAAGATGTCCATAATTTTAGTATAACAATTTACAAAAATTTCGAAGAAGAAGGTGTATCGTATACAGGCTCCTCATCTGCTATAATCCATCCTACAATGAGTGATGAAGAGATACTTCAGGTTATTGAAGAAGTTTCTTTAGCAGCAAGCTTTATAAAAAATAAATATTATCCTTTGCTAGAGCCATCCCATAAAACTCAGCCCCAAATAATAAGTAATTTTTCCGAAAAACCACTTAACGAATGGCTTTCTACATTAACTAGCGCAATATACAATTCAGATACTTGTGATAGTGGAGGTATAAATTCTTCTGAAATCTTCCTTAATAAAGTTTATACACGTATTGTAAGTTCTACGGGAATTGATGTATTTTACACTACATATAAGGGAGAGTTGGAGTTTATAACTAATTGGAAGGAAGATACTGAAGAAATTGAACTTTATAAGCACATAGATTTTTCAGAAATGGATTATGCTTTGATAGATGAAAAAGTAAAAGAGATGCTTATTATTAGCAAAGAAAAGGCTATTGCATCCCCCACTCCGGCACTTGGAAAATACAACATATTACTTAATGGAACGCCAGTAATTGAATTGCTAAACTATTACGTGTCACAAGCATCTGCTAAAACTGTGTACAATGGAATGTCACTTGCAAAACTTGGTGAGAATATTCAAGGTGATGACGTGCAGGGTGATTTGATAACTCTTACCTTAGACCCTTTTATGAAAAACTCAACCAAATCTTCCCCTTATGATTCTAATGGTTTTCCAGTGAATTCCGTTAAGATATTTAATGGTGGTGTTTTAAATATGTATCATGGTGACTTGCGTCATTGCCATTATTTAAATGTTGAGCCTACAGGCAATATATCAAACTTTGTTATAGAAGGTGGAAGTTATTCAATAGCAGATTTTAAAATGGAGCCATACCTAGAAATCATAGCATTTTCTGACTTCCAAATGGATACTTTAACAGGAGATTTTGCGGGAGAAATTAGACTAGGTTGGTTTTTTGATGGCACAAATACTATTCCAGTAACAGGAGGTTCCATCTCAGGTAATATTAAGAAACTGCAAAAACAAATGTATCTATCAAAAGAATTGCAAAAGGATAATAATTTTATAGGACCTAAAATTGTTAAACTTATAAATGTAAATGTAACTGGAATAGAATAATCTTTTACTTTTTATGAACATTTACAGTAGCACTATCATAGAATTTAATAATAATAATTTTATGGAGCTTTATATGGATCATCTTAGAACAAATCAATATTCAAGAATAAATGCTGTTAGATATGCACGGACCTATGCCTTGCATCCAAACCCTAGCTTTAGGTATTTCCCACTTATTAATAATGAGTCTAGTGGAGATTGCGCAAACTTTATATCTCAATGCCTACTAGCTGGTGGAGGACCTATGACTTTTAGGGGCTCACATCCTTGGTGGTACAGAAAGAATAATACATTTAGTACAAAAGATGACACCTGGTCTGTGACCTGGACCGTGGCACATTCCCTTTATTGGACTTTAAAAGTTAATCAACAATCTAATGCTTCAGGAATTAAAGGTCTTGAAATATATGATAATAGCTTGCTTGAATTAGGTGATTTAGTGTTTTTTGAAGGTAATAATGGAAATATATTTCACTCTGCCATTATTACCTCTTTTAGTTATGATCAGCCCTTAGTTTCTCATCATTCCTTTGAGGCTCTAGATATAAATTATAAAAACTCTTGGCCAGCTAAGCGGGTGCATTTTTTAAAAATAAGCATATAATGATAAGTTCAACGTTACAAATTTAAGTATTGTAACGTTGTTTTTTATTTATCTTGAACGTTGTATTTGCACTTAATATTACTTATAATTGTATCAAAGCATAAATTTGGAGGTAAATAAATGGGAAAGAACATAATAGTAGAGTTTATAAAAAAACATAAAATATCATATTTTATTGGCATTCTATTTATGTTTTTAACATCTTATATTCAGTCGTTTTTCCCTAGAGTTCTAGGGGATACCATTGATATATTGGGAAGGTCTAATTTCACTTTCAATCTTATAAAAATCAAAATAGTATACATACTTTTAATTGCTATAGGTACTTTTATAAGCACTTATGCATGGAGAAATCTAATTGTAGTAAATGCTAGAAATCTTGAATGTCATCTTCGTGAAAAACTATATAGTAACTTGCAAAAATTATCTCCTGAATTTTATATTAAAAGGAAAACTGGAGATTTAATTGCCTATGCTATAAATGATGTTTCTGCCGTAAGAATGACTTTGGGGCCAGCAACAGCCATGATAATAAATGGCATTGCTCTCTGTAGCGTTTCTATATATTCCATGTCAAAGATTATGGATCTAAAATTCACTTTGATGATACTAATACCAATTCCCTTTATCCTATTTTTCATGCTAAAAATAGGAAAACTTGTTCAAAAGCGATTTAGAGTTGTTCAAGAGAACTTTGCCTCTATCTCTGGCAGAGTTCAAGAAAATATATATGGAATTAGAGTAATAAAATCTTATGTACAGGAAGATGCGGAGGGCGAGAAGTTTGAGATATTAAATGATACAATGATGGACGCCAATATTAATATGGTAAAAGTATCATCTTCTCTCTCCCCTGTAATTGAGATTTCCTTTAGTATAAGCTTTGTTATGAATCTTATTATAGGTGGAAACATGGTGCTAAACGGAAGTATAACTCTTGGAGATTTTATCGCCTTTAATGGATACTTGACAATGATTATGAGACCTATAATTTCCATAGGAAGAGTTATAAACATAGTTCAAAGAGGTATTGCATCAATAAAAAGATTAGATGAAATATTTAATGTAAGCCCTAAAATTCGCGATGGAGTAAAAATGATAAGTACAGCTATCGGGGGTGAAATAGAATTCAAAAATTTGAGTTTTTCTTATACAGGTTCTGACAAAATAGCATTGCAAAACATTAGTCTTAAAATACCTAAGGGCTATACCATTGGAATTACAGGGAAAACCGGTTCAGGTAAAACCACCCTAGTAAACTTATTATTAAAGCTTTACATGTCATCACCGAATCAACTATTTTTTGACTTTGTGGACATAAATGACTACTGTCTAGAAACACTTAGAACTAGCATTGGGTATGTACCTCAAGATAACTTCTTGTTTTCTGCGTCAATTAAAGATAATATAAAATTTTTTAAAGATATATACACAGATGATGATGTTGAAAAGGCTGCACAAGTAAGTTCTATTTATGAAAGTATTATGGATTTTCCTAAGGGATTTGATACCATACTTGGAGAACGTGGTGTTAATCTATCTGGTGGTGAAAAACAACGTATTTCTATAGCCAGGGCCATAATTCGCGACCCATCAATACTAATCTTAGATGATTCTCTTTCAGCAGTGGATACTATTACCGAATCCAAATTACTTGAAAATATAAAAAAATCGAGATTTGGTAAAACCACAATAATTGTCGCTCATAGAATTTCCACAATAAAACATGCTGATTTTATTATAGTCCTAGATGAAGGTAGAATATGCGAAAATGGAACTCATAATGAACTCATAAAGCAAGGAGGGCTATATTATGAAACCTACAAGTCTCAATATAATGAAGAGCAAAAAAAATCTCAATGGGAAGCTTCATAAAATCAATAGTATTAAAAGGCTTTTAGCATTAACAAAACCATATCTTAATAAGATAATTTTAGCTGCACTATGTGTAATGCTTGTAAATGCTGCAGAACTTTTAAAACCCTATATACTAAAGCTTGTTATTGATGATTTTTTGATAAAAAAAATACCCCAAAATGGTATGTACTCTATAACATCTATGGGACTATTATATTTTATTGTAGTTGGTGTTGGTGGTCTTTCTTCTTTTACACAGGTGAATATAATAAATAAAGCTGGTCAGGAAATTATGAAGAATTTGAGGAGAAGAGTATTCAGAACAATACAATTTCTTCCACTATCATATCTTGATAAAACCTCCTCTGGAACACTTATAACTAGAGCCACAAATGATGTTGAAGCACTAAGTGAAATGTATACCGATGTAATTATTAGTTTATTTAAAGATGTTTTCTTACTTATAGGTATAGTGTACGCTATGCTTGCCCTTGATGTAAAATTAGCTCTTATATCATTTTCTGTGGTTCCTATGATGTTTTTCATTATTTTCCTTATGAAAAATAAGATTAAGAAAAATTTTACTAAAATGAAAAATTTAATAGGTAAAATTAATGGATTTATGGCTGAGAATATTTCAGGAATGAAAATCATACAAATATTCGCAGGTGAAAAAGAAAAAAATAATGAGTTCCTAAAATTAAATGGAGAGTATTTGAAAAGCACGTTATTTCAAGTTAGAATGAACAGTATATTAAGACCAGCAGCGGATGTTTTTCAAAGCCTTGCAGTAGCAATTATATTATGGTATTCCATGAGTAAAATCGCAAATCATATTATAGAAATAGGAGTACTTTTCGCTTTTACAACCTATATAAAACAATTCTTTAATCCAATTTCCGATCTTGCTGATAACTATACTACCATTCAATCTGCATTAGTTTCTGCAGAAAGAATTTTTGAACTCCTAGATGAGGAAGATTCTCTAGAAGATTTAGATGAAGGCAGAAGCATTGAAAATTTACAGGGGGATATAGAATTTAAAAATGTATGGTTTTCCTATAATAATTCAGATTGGATATTAAAAAATGTGTGTTTTAAAGTTAAAAAGGGAGAAACAGTTGCCTTTATAGGAGAAACCGGAGCAGGAAAAACTACAATAATAAGTCTTATAAGTGGTTTTTATAATATACAAAAGGGTGAGATACTAATAGATGGAATTAATATAAAAGATATAAAAAAGAAAGACTTAAGAAAAGCTATATCAGTTGTACTTCAAGATGTATTTTTATTTTCAGGAGATATAAAATCTAATGTTATTTTAAATGATAATATAAGTGAAAAGGCCTTCATTAAGTCCCTTAAAACTACTTGTGCCTTAGATTTTGTAAATGGATTACCAGGAGGTATACATTCAGCTGTTATGGAAAGAGGAGCAACTTTCTCAGCAGGTCAGAAGCAGCTTCTATCATTTTCTAGAGCCCTTGCTCATTCACCTTCTATATTTATATTAGATGAAGCTACTGCAAATATAGATACACCTACTGAAAAGTTAATACAAAAGGTTATTGAAGAAATGGCTCAAGATAGAACTACACTTATTATTGCACATAGATTGTCAACCATACGAAATGCAGATAAAATAGTGGTGCTAAAACATGGAGAAATTTTAGAAGTAGGAAATCATGATGAACTTATGAGTAGTGGTGGATATTATAAGGAAATGCTCCAAGGTGATATAAAGGTTGCAAACTAATATAAAAACGGTATTTAAAATGATTTCCTGATCATTTTAAATACCGTTTTATAATTTATTTCAGTAACATTATAGTCTTGTTAAAATAAAATAAAAGTTAACTCCCTTCTCTGTGTTTTCTACTCCACAACTACCATCATGAAGTAGTATTATATTTTTAACTATTGAAAGTCCTAGACCAGTACCTCCAAGTTTCCTAGTTCTTGATTTATCAATTTTATAGAAGTTATCCCAAATCTTACTTATTTCTGAAACATCGATTTTATTTCCGCTATTTTCAACTTCAACACAAATGGTATCATCGATATTTTTCATTGCTACAGTTATAGATCCCCCCTCCTGAGTGTGTCTTATCGCATTAGTCATATAATTTGTTATTACCTGCTCTATTCTGTTCCAATCTGCACATACTTTAATATCTTCAATGAGATTTAATCCTAGTTTGATTTGTTTTTCATTAAGTAATGAAGTAAATTTCTTTGTAACTGATTTCACAAGTTCATGAAGAGTGAATTCCTCTTTAGTCAATTTAAAGTTTCCAGATTCTAGCTGAGATAAATCTAACATATCTGATACTAAACTATTCATTTTTCTTGATTCATCCATAATTACATCAATGAAATATTGTTTTTCTTCTCCTTCTAAAACATCATCATTTAAAGCTAGAGTATACCCTTCTATAAGGGTTATAGGTGTTTTAAGTTCATGAGAAACTGCGGCTACAAAGTCTTTGCGCATCTCTGTTAATTTTCTTTCTTTTTCAATATCCTTTTCTAATTGTGTATTAGCATCTGTAAGTGAGGTTAATGCACCATTTAAATTTTCCGATAGAAGATTCAAAGAAGTAGCTAAAGCGCCTATTTCATCCTCACTTTTAACCTCGCATTTTTCAGTAAAGTCCAGTCTTGCCATTTTAGAAGCCGTTTTAGTGATTTTTATAAGAGGTTTTGCAATCATATTTGAGTAAAAGAAAGAAAGAAGTAAAATAGTAATTAGTGCACCTATATAAAAATACAAATAAAATTCCTTTATAACTTGGACTGCTTCATTTACTGGCTGTAGTGAAGAAAACGCATATATAGTTTCATCTTTCTTTTCATCATATAATATACCTGCTACACTTACTGCCATATCAGGTTTTTGCTCTGTAATAAAAATCAAGGGGTTTCCTTCTTCTTTTAATTTAGTAATACCACCTCTTCTTTCTATTTCATCAGTCATTATTTGGTTAATAGTTCTAACTGACCTAGAGTCTTTTTTTTCATCAACTGTTTTTGTAAGATATTTTAAATTCCCTAAACTATCTCGTATAATTATTTTATAGCCATTTTCTTCTTCAAAAGAACTAATTAAGCTAATCTCATCTTCATCCTGTTGGAGTAAAATATATTCGCTTTTAAATTTAACAAGGTTATGTTCAAGATCATCCTTTTTCCATTTCATATAAAACTTAGCAAAAAACGCAGATTGAACCATTAAATTAATAGTTATAAAAATTATAAAAACTATAGAGGTTATTGCAAAAAGCTTTATTGTAATGCTCTTTTTACTTTTCATTTTTCACCTCAAATTTATAGCCGGTCCCTCTTATGGTTGCTATAAGATAAGATTTTTCTCCTAATTTTTCTCTTAATCTTTTTATAACAGTATCCACTGTTCTTAAATCTCCAAAATAGTCAATACCCCATAGTGCATCTAATATTTTTTCTCTACTTAATACAATTCTTTTATTAATTATAAAATAATTTAAAAGTTCAAATTCTTTCGGGGATAAATTAATTTCAACATTGTCTAAAGTAACCTCATGACTTGAATTATCAACTACTAGACCATCAAAGCTATTTCCATCATTTAGAATATCCTCAGTGTTATGGGTCCGTCTAATAATTGCTTTTACTTTAGCAACTAGTAGCTTTGGAACAAAGGGCTTAGTAATATAATGGTCTGTGCCTAGTTCAAATCCCAATAATTCGTCGTCCTCCTCAGATTTTGCTGTGAGCATTATGACAGGAATATTAGAGGTTTTCCTTATTTCCTTGCAAACATCCCAGCCATCCATAACCGGCATCATTACATCTAAAATGATCAAATCTACTTTATTTTTATTAAATATATTTATAGCTTCACTACCATTTTCCGCTTGTAAAATATTATATTGCTCTTTTCTTAAATAAATGGACACAAGATTTCTAATTCTTTCTTCATCATCAACTATTAAAATGGTTTCCATCATAAAATTTGCTCCTTTATTAAAAGTTAGTTACAAATCAGTGTCATTTATAAATTTAAATCTAATTGTTAACTTTATCTTATATTATATAATAATACCATCAATAATCATAATTTATTAAAATCTTAACGAATATATCCTTTATATATATAATAAAGTTATACCATGGCACTTAAGTGGCAAACTTATTAACAGTTTATGAATGAGTACAAATCAGGCTATTCCAAACATCCTTAATCCAATTATTATAATTGCACTATCTGCAAGAATGTGAACTATCCACGAGTTAATAAAATTTTTAGATTTGGTATCAAGCCAGTTAAATATAAAGCCTATACTAATTAATCCTATTAATGCTAAACCTACTAATCCAATATTAAACCATGTTTTAAAAATTGCAATATGATATAACCCGAATAATAGTGAAGAATATATGTATGCACACTTTTTTGATTTTAACTCATAAAGGTTTAAAAAGATGAAGCCCCTAAAAAAATATTCCTCTAAAAAAGAATTTCCTAAGGTTATATACAATCCAACAAAAATAAAATTTGCAGCTGTAATTTTTGATTTGCTTTGTAGGCTTTCTGATATACTCTGCAAATTTATAATATTCCTCAATACATAATAAGAAATAAGTATTATAAGGAAAGAGAGTATTCCAAATAAAAAACCCATTTTTAAATGATCTTTATCTATATTCTTATAATTTATAGTCAGTGAAAGTTTTTGCTTTTTAATGATTTTATTGTAAGCGTAAGGAATAAAAATAAAGAACGCGATTTTAATTGCAGATTTAACTACATAATTTACTACTAGTACCTGCTCTACAAAGTATAGTAAAATGCAAGCAACTAAAGAGCTTAAAATTATATACTTTTTTCCCATGTTATTGCCCTTTTATTAAAGCGGCTTTATTTCCATCTCTTTGTAACTCTTGTAATACGCTAAAATGTATGGATACAATTTCTTCATGCTTTTCTGTCCAATTACTCTCGTTTAGCAAAGTGGGTATTAATTTTAATACATATATAAATTGTTTCTTCTCTTGCTCCATTATTATTTTCACCCCTTCTTATTGGTTTATTTATTCTAATGCAGCGAATATTTTTTCGAAAAAAGTTTATTAAAAACAGTAAATCGCGAGAAATATTGTCTTATATTTCCAAGGAAATAATTGCAATAAATTTATCCCAAATAGCTAGAATTTTATTTAATAGAAATAAAAATTTATGCAGTTCCTCTAATGATAAGCTCTGTTTCAAAGTAAACTTGTTTTTCAATAGGTAGCTTTCCATTTATTACATCTATTAAAATACTGCAAGCTTTTTTACCCATTATATATATAGGTTGCGCTATTGTTGTAAGTTCTGGTTCTATAACCGCTGATATTTGAATATTATCAAAGCCAACAACGGATATATCTCTTGGAATTATATATCCATTTCGAAGTAAAATCTTCATTCCTCCCAGTGCCATCATATCATTACTATAAAAAATGGCATCTAAATTGTGAAAGCAACTTATTATTTTTTCAGTTGCTATTACACCACCTTCAACATTAAAGTCTCCTTCAAATATATACTTTTCTTCATATATTCCATAATTCTTCATTGCATCAATATAGCCTTCCAATCTTTGCTTTGATATTTCTAAATTTTCTGTTCCTTTTACAAAAACTATTTTACGCTTTCCCTTTTCATATAAATATTTAATACCATCTTTTACACCCTGCTTGTTTAAGCAAAATACCCCATAATGATCTTTATATGATTCAATATATCTATCAACCAATACAAAAGGAACATTGTTGTTATTTAGTAGGGTTATACTTTCATTACTTTTCCCACCAGACATAAAAATAACGCCATCTATAAGCTTACTTATAAGAAGTTCAATATATTTTTCTTCTTTGTCAATGTCATTATCTGTGTTACATATTATTAAATTATATTCTAATCTCTCTGCCTCATCCTCAATAGCTCTTGCCATTTCTGAGAAAAAGGGGTTTGTGATATCAGGAAGTATAATTCCTATAGTACCCGATTTTTTGGTGCTAAGGCTTCTAGCTATGGAATTAGGAATATAGCTCATTTCCTTTGCTATTTTTAATATTTTTTCCCTAGTTGCGTCGCTTATGCTAGCATCCTTTTTATTCATGACCATGGAAACGGTTGCCTTTGAAACTCCAGCCATTTCTGCTATATCCTTCATTGTCACCTTATTCATAATTCTCCTCCGATTTTTATTAAATATTCACAATTGATTAACAATCTAGCATTTAATAAATTTATAACCCAAATGATACCCCACCTGGGTTGTAAATTTATATTCTATTATTATTGGGAAATAATATTTTAATTATTATTTTTTAAAAAGCTGAAGGTCTACTGGAATTTCCTTTGGCACTGTTTCCCCTTTTCCAATTTTAATAGCATTGTCTACTGCAACCGATCCCATTAAATCAGGTCTTTGTGCTACGGTAGCTGCCATTTCTCCACGTTGAACTGCTGTTATTGCGTCAGTATTACCATCAAATCCTACAATAATGACATTTTTATTCTC
>Ga0209125_1001875_pt1 | contig 17954 bp, 10 predicted proteins | sample BarGraIncub1131A_FD_184503 | JGI IMG/M metagenome (GOLD analysis project Ga0209125, IMG submission 184503) | Arctic peat soil microbial communities from Barrow, Alaska - Barrow Graham LP Incubations 11-31A (SPAdes) (version 2) | ecosystem: Environmental > Terrestrial > Soil > Wetlands > Peat...
AATACGATTTGCTTTCTTCTGCCGGTGGCTCATATCCTCCCTCCATAGGTGGCTATTATTTCACCTATGCAAATCAGAACAAGATAGATTATCGTGGTTTTGATTTTACTATCAGTCATAACAATCACCTTGGAGATTTCAACTATGGCGTAAAATGGATCGGATCTTTAGCAAAACGTACCTGGTTGTATTATTCAAGTGATTCAGAGAATACGCCCGATTATAGAAAACTGACCGGTAAGGAAGTCGGCTCACAGCTTGGCTTTATTGCTGAAGGCTTGTTCCAGTCTCAGGAAGAGATCGATAACTCAGCTACGATACCAGGATCAGCTGTTCTTCCAGGTTGTATCAAATATAAGGACAGAAACGGTGACGGAGAAATTACGTATGCTCAAGATATGGGCTATGTAGGCAAGAGTGCTTATCCAAAGTTCCAGTCTTCTCTGAACTTAAATGCCAATTGGAAAGGTTTTGATTTCGATTTACTGTTCCAGGGAGCATTGGGCCGTACTGTCGCTTTGACAGGTGTTTATTCAGCAACCGGTTCAGCAGGCGTAATGGATAATACGTCATTTACAAAAATATTCTACCATGGTGGCAACTCTCCGGTTTTCCTGGCAGAAAATTCCTGGACCCCCGAGCACACCGATGCAGAATTCCCTCGTTTGTCCCTCGCTCCTATAAGCAACAATAATGCTTATTCCTCTTCTTTCTATTACAGATCAGGGGATTATCTACGCCTGAAGACATTCCAGGTTGGTTATTCTCTTCCCAAAGGGACGATTACGACCTGGGGCATCAATAATCTTAGGCTTTATGTTGAAGGTTCGAATATCCTGACATTCAGTGGACTTACCAAATATAACATAGATCCTGAATCACCAGGTGTAAATAATGGATACTATCCACAGCAGATGACTTTTTCTTTTGGTGTTAACCTAACATTATGATTCAAGAATGATGAAAAATATATTCAAAATAACGATTTTGGCTGCTATTGTAGCCGGATTCAGCAGCTGTAACGATTGGCTGGACGTTCCATCTACAGATAATCTGAACAATGTGGTTATCTGGGAGGATGAAGCAAGTGCTGACCTGTATGTCAATGGGTTCTATACCTATTTGAACAAATATGGCCAATTTGGGACGTTGCAGTTTCAGGGCAGCCTGACAGAGAGTCTGACGGATGCTTTCAAATATGGTTCCTATGCTCTGGGTAACAAAGCCGGACACCCGAACAACTATGTGTTCAATCCAACTGTAATCACATCTGCCGGTTGCTTATATAGCTGTTGGGGTGATGCTTATGACGAGATCAGGCGATTGAACCAATTTCTGAACTCCATGGAAAAATTTTCCAAGGCCTCTGAGGAAAAAGAAACAGAATGGAAAGCTCAGATTCTTTTCTTCCGGGCCTATGTTTATTTCCAACTCGCAAAACGTCATGACGGGGTAATCCTTTACACGGACTTGAATCAGATGCAGAATGACAAGGCTCGCAGCACAAATGAAGAGACCTGGGCCTTGATTAAATCTGATCTGGACTATGCCATAGCCAACCTGCCTAAATCATGGTCTGCACCTGCAGATAAAGGCCGTGTCACCAAATATGCAGCCTGGGCTTTCAAATCCCGTGCCATGTTGTACGCAGAAAACTGGCAGGAAGCATATAATGCTGCAGACTCTGTCATAGTGTCAAATAAATACGAATTGATGCCTAATTATAAAGATGCTTGTGCAGGAAAGTACAACAAAGAGTCTATCCTCGAATTTGATTATAATGTTTCTGGCCCATACCATACCTTCGACAAGGATTATGTTCCGTTGAGCGATGGCTATGAATTTGGAGGATTGGGTACCCCGACACAGGAAATGGTGGAATGCTATGAAAAGGCTGACGGAACTAAAATGAACTGGACTCCTTATCATTCTGCAACAACAACCCGTCCACCTTTTGAATCCCTTGAACCACGTTTTAAGGCTTCCGTCATCTATCCGGGATGTACCTGGAAATTGCACGTGATGCAGAATTCTGTAAATGGCACCTATGGTACATTCATGGCTTACAGGGCAAATCCTTATTCTTATGGATTTACCACAACAGGTTACTACCTGAAAAAACTGATGGATGAATCACATATTGACATCAAAGGTGTATACAGTACTCAGCCCTGGGTGGAGATCCGTTATGCGGAAGTTCTTTTGAACAAGGCGGAAGCTGCCTACCGATTAAATAAGATTGGTGATGCACAGAGTGCCATGAATGAGGTTCGCGCCCGTGTCAATCTTCCAGATAAAACATCGACAGGTGCAGTATGGTTTAATGATTACAGAAACGAACGTAAAGTGGAATTGGCTTACGAAGGACAATTGTTCTGGGATATGCGCAGATGGAAGCTGGCTCATATAGAGTATAACAACTATCGTTGCCATGGCTTCAAGATTACCGGCGATAATTACGAATATATTGACGTAGACTACCAGGATCGTAAGTTCCTGGAGAAAACATATGTTCTTCCTATCCCTGATGCTGAATTAGAGAACAATTCTCTGATGCTTCAATACGATGAATGGTTATAATAATAAATATAAAGAATAATGCAATGAAAAATAAAATTATATCATTGATTGCTATTGCTTCAATTGTGCTTGGCGGATTTGGTTGCCAAGAGGCTGAAGACTTGACCCCTTCCATTTCGCGTTTGGGCATTAATGGCATCACGGCATCTTTCTATGGCGATGAAAGCTCTGAAAATGCATTCACCAGTGAAATAGACTCTGCCAATGGGATCATTACTGTTGTATTCCCTTATAACTATCCTAGGATGTCAAACACTGTTTTGACAATGTCTGATTTGTCAAAAATGAGGGTTTCTGCAAACCTGGATGACAATGTCAACATTTCTCCGGCTATCCTGTATATGGATTTCACAAAGGAAAATCACATCACAGTGACTGATCAGACTAAAAAGAAGAAAGGATATGATGTTGTTGCGGCAATCCGTAAGAGTGCCGAATGTGCCATTACAAACTTCGAATTGGCTTCTCTTGGTCTAAGCGGAGTTATTGATGAGGCCAACAAAAAGATTTCCCTTATCTCAGTTGATCCAATTGGTTCTGCTTTGGCTACAGTGACTGTATCACACGGTGCTATCATGTCGCCGGATCCGACAACGACAGCTTTGAATTATAACAATGATGTACAGATTACCGTGACAGCTCAGAATGAAACAACTTCAGCTGTTTATACGGTGAAGAAAGCTGTTCCTTCCAAGACTGACTTCGGAATGCGTACCGGTAGTGCCAAGATCCTTTGGTCTAAGAAATTGAATACCGACATTGGTATCACTACCCTCAACATGACCGGCGGCATGGCGGTAACGAAAGACTATGTCGTGTTGAACACCAGAGGCCTGAACAGCATTTACCTGGATCGTAAGACAGGCGAGAAGGTCGGTGAGATTGATTTGGGCGCAAACAAGGGTAGTTTGATTAACTTCTACAATACCTGTGATGACGGTGACAATATCCTGTTGTGCAATCTTGCTCCCAATGCAGGCGCGTTCAAAATTTTGAAAATTAAAGGTGTCACAGGAATTCCAGAAGCATTTATCGAATGGAATGGTGGTTTGGCTATCGGACGAAAATTATCCATCAAAGGCAGTCTTGACGGGAATGCCATCATTACAGCTCCAATTCTTGCTGCCGGATATCAATTTGCACGTTGGCAGGTGATAGGGGGAGTCCTTCAGTCACAAACTCCGACAATTGTCACAATAACTGGTTTTACCACCAATTGGAACAACAATTGTGATATCGTCTATACAGATCCGACAAATTTGAACAGTGATTATTTCGTTGCGTGCTATTCTGCTCCTTATCAATTCTCATGGGTGAATGGCTTAACCAATACAGTCAAGGCTGGTGGAGCTGTTATCAGTTCTAATTGGATTCAGAATGCCACAGACTATACTGTATTCAATAAATGCCCTTATGCAGCAAGTAACTCCGTCAACTCATTCACCTGGGGTAGTGATGATAAAATCTATCTGTACGATGTAAGTTCATCTTCCGGCCTTTCAAACACTGTCTGGGATGCACCAATTGGTACATACGGAAGTAAAGATAATGGTGGTGGTGCTAATGGAAATGGTACCGGTGACGTTGCACTGAAAATTTCAGACGACGGATACTACATGTACCTGTACTTCATGTTTACCAACGGATGTGTTGTTTGTGTACGGTACGACTGTATTTCTATGTAATTATTTTTAATTATAAACCAATTCTAAATACCTGCACCTTAACAGGTGCAGGTATTTTTCCCTTTTATGAAAACAATCAAATTCATAGCATCTTACGCTCTCATCTTATTGACAAGTTCCATTTTATTTCTAAATGCATCCTGTAGTGGAGATGATGGTCCTAATTATGAATTTCCGGATACAATCCCAACAGTGAATAGTAATAAACCGCGTTTCATTTGGATTGACGCGGCAGCTAATTTTAATGATTTTGCCAACAGTAAGGAAAATATTGCCAGAGATCTGACTTTGGCTAAAAATGCCGGTTTTACTGATATTGTTGTGGACATACGTCCCACAAACGGTGATATCCTTTTCCAATCTTCGGTAGCCGGAGTTCAGCAAGTAGCATGGTTGGGAGCATGGGTAAACGGCGTTTATTCGAAAGTAAATCGTACTGCAACCTGGGACTATTTGCAGGCGTTCATAGATAAAGGACACGAATTGGGACTGAAAGTACATGCAGGTTTCAATACCATGGTTGGTGGAAATGGCAGTACATTGGGTAATCAGGGAATTCTTTACAGGGATAATACCAAGAAATCCTGGGCTACTTATGAGAACTTGTCTACTGGCATTACGAACACAATGGATCAGGGATCTGGTACAAAATTTTTTAATCCCGCAAATGATGAGGTCCAGACTTATATCTGTAATATATTGAAGGACCTTGCAAAATATGATTTGGATGGCATAATCCTTGACAGAGGCCGTTTTGACGGAATCCAAGCTGATTTTTCAGATATTACCCGTCAGAAATTCCAAAATTATCTTGGTGGTGTTACTATTCAGAATTATCCGCGTGATATCCTGCCTGAAGGTGCAACGATGAGCAATGTAATGGCGATGAGTACCTATCCTACCTATTTTACCAAGTGGTTGGAATTTAGGGCCAAGGTGATGTATGATTTTATGGCGAAAGCACGTGATGCCGTCAAATCCGCCAATTCAGAAATTAAATTTGGTGTATATGTCGGTGGTTGGTATTCCAGCTATTATGAAGTTGGTGTCAATTGGGCAAGCCCGAAATATAATACAGCGTCCTATTACAAATGGGCAACTGTCAGCTATAAGAACTATGGATTTGCCGCTTTGTTGGATCAGTTGTTGATTGGAGCTTATGCTTCTCCTCAGAATGTTTATGGTTTTGGAGAATGGACGATGCAAGGTTTCTGTAAACTGGCAAAAGATAAGACAAAAGGAGATTGTCCCATGGTGGCAGGTGGCCCTGATGTTGGTAACTGGGATTCGTCCAACTCTGTAAGTCAGGATGATGAAAATCAGGCAATCGTAAACTCTGTAAAAGCTTGTATAGATGCATGCGACGGCTATTTCCTGTTTGATATGATTCACTTGAAAATGGCGAATCAGTGGGAATATGCAAAAGAAGGTATTGACCTTGCCATCAAATAATATTATTAAATAATTAATAGCTGTTTATAATGAGGCCAAATTTATATATTCAATTATTTAATCTTTAAATCAATTATTTCATGAAAAAGAACAAAATCACTTTTTTGAAAGGGAAATCAAGGTACTTGATTCCTTTCTTGTGTGCTTGCTTTATTTTCTTCTCAGGTAGTGCATATGCACAAACAACTGTAATACAAGGGAAAGTAAAGGATGCCAAAGGAGAAAATTTGATAGGAGTAAGCATTAAGGTAAAAGGGGTCAACTCAGGCGTAATGACTGATGTAAATGGAAATTTTAAACTTAATGTTCCGAAATCGAATGCTACACTTGAGTTTTTTTACATCGGATTTTTAAATCAAGAAATCGCGCTAAAAGGGAAAACAGTCTTAAACGTAACTTTGCAGGAGGATATGAAGTTATTAGATGAAGTTATGGTAGTGGGTTATGGTACTCAAAAGAAATCTTCCATGACAGGCTCTGTCGCACAAATAGACAATAAACAATTGATGCAAGCTCCTCCGGCAAATATTTCTACAATGCTTGCTGGACGTTTGCCAGGTTTAACTGCTGTACAATCATCTGGAAAACCAGGTTCTGATGATGCAAGTTTATTAGTAAGAGGGTCTTCCACTTTTGGAAGTACTTCTCCAATGGTGATTGTTGATGGAATTCCACGTAGTTTTAATAACCTGGATCCTAATGAAATTCAATCTATTTCAATTTTGAAAGATGCTTCTGCGGCTGCTGTTTATGGTATGCAAGCTGCTAATGGTGTTATCTTGGTAACTACAAAAAAAGGTTCTAATCAAAAGGCATCAATTACTTATTCATATAGTTCTGGGATAGATGAAAATACCCGCTTCCCTGAATTTCTGGACGGTCCTCAATTTGCATATTATTGGAATAAAGCCATGGAATTGGATGGAAAAACTCCAACTTTTACTGAAAGTATGCTTAACAGCATTAAGGCAGGTACGGACGGATTTGGAAATACGAATTGGTTAAAACAAATATTCAAAACAGGTACAACTCAACACCACAATGTTTCAGTAGATGGAGGTAATGACAGAACAAAATATTTTATTTCTGTCGGATATTATGATCAAGAGGGTAACGTTAAAAATTTTGGGTTTAATCGTTTTAATTTCCGAAGTAATGTAGACACTAAAATTACTGATGATTTGTCTCTCAACTTAAACATTGGTGGACGTCAGGAAAATAGAAATAATCCAAATACAGATCCTTCTACAGTCGTGTTTAATGCCATTCAAATGTATCCGTTTTTACCAATGGAATACGACGGAATGGAGGTCGCTTCAGTACCTCAATATGGATTATTAAATCCGGTAGCATTATTGAATAATTCTGGATATTCAAAATCCGAAATGAATGTATTCCAAAGTAATTTGAATTTGAAATGGAATGTACCTTTTGTTAAAGGATTAAATCTGAACGCATTGGTAAGCTATGACCACGACTATACAACAAGTAGTGCATTTTCAGTACCTTACCAATTAAATGTGGCAGCTTTAGGTTATGATAAGATAACTTATACTTCTCAATATGCAGCAGGTTTTAAAGATCCGAATACCAATGAGTATGAATCAACTTTATATGAAGGATTTAGTAAAGCAGAAAGGCTTACTGGCCAATTTTCAATGAATTATGCAAATAAAATTGGTTTACATGATATTACCGCATTATTCTTGTATGAATATGGTAAGTATAGAACTCATGGATTTGGCGTAACCGGTCAAGGCTTTGAATTTGATGATATTCAAGAATTAGATTTAACTAATAGAATTATCAATTACGGGAAAGGATACTCGGGTATGAGTACATCCACTCCCCGTGCCGGTTATGTTGGACGTATTACTTATGCCTATGATAATAAATATCTTGCAGAAGTGTCCGGACGTTATGATGGTTCTTATAGATTTAAACCGGAAAATCGTTGGGCATTTTTCCCTGCCGTTTCTTTAGGTTATAGAATATCAGAAGAAGACTTTTTCAAAGACGCTGTTCCTTTTATGGATAACCTGAAATTTAGAGTATCTTGGGGTAAATTAGGTAGTGATGCAAATGTTGGAGCTTTCCAATTCTATAATTACATCAAACCTATTAGTGCAAATCCACAAGTAGTCATTGGAGGACAACAACAAAAAGCTTATATGACTGATGTTGTTCCTAATCCGGATTTGACATGGGAGGTCTCAACTAATTATAATGCAGGTTTTGATGCCTCATTTTGGCATGGGTTACTTGGTGTGGAATTTGATGTTTTCTATAAAGTTACAGAAAATATTTTGGCTAGCCAATCTGGAAATTATCCTTCATCTGTGGGAAATTATTTTCCTAGTACAATTAATTATGGTATTGTTGATAACAGAGGTTTCGAATTGGCACTTACAAATAATTCACAATTTGGTGAAGTCAACTTTTCCGCACGGGGAAGTCTAAACTGGGCACGAAATAAAATTATTCGTATAGAAGATTCGGATATACCCGCCTATCAAAGAAGCATAGGAAGAAGTTTAGGTGAAAAGGATGGATTTGTTGCCTTAGGATTATTCCAAAGTCAGGAAGAGATTGATAATTCTGCAGTTGTTGGTTCCAATACATTACCTGGTGATATTAAATATAAGGATTTGAACGGAGACGGTAAAATTGATTATGATCAAGATAGAACCTGGATTGGACACAGCAGTATTCCGGAAATGACGTTTGGACTAAATCTTGCAGCTTCATATAGGAATTTTGATTTTTCAGCTTTATTTCAAGGTGCTGCTATATGCGATAATGCTTTAATGGGAAATTATCCTGGTATAGGTTGGGATGATACGCAATTTACGCGTACTTTCTATAATGGCGGTAATTCTCCGGTCTATTTGATTGAAAATAGTTGGACTCCAGAGAATACGACTGCAAAATATCCACGACTAAGCACTCAATATCGTTATAACGGATATGCAAATACAATGTGGTTGTTTGATGGGTCATATTTGAGGTTAAAAAATCTTCAAATTGGTTATACCATACCAAAAGTAGCCAGCGATATGATTCATGCACAAAGAATAAGATGTTACATTGCAGGAAGCAATCTTTTAACATTTAGTCACAATCCTTTCCTTGATCCTGAAGCACCGGATGTGACAAATGGGTATTATCCTCAACAGAAAAATTATACAGCTGGATTAACGGTAACATTTTAAAAAAAGAAAAAGATGAAAAAATATTATAGCGTTATAGGTGTTGTGGTGGGATTACTTTCATTCTTTTCATGTAGCCTGGAGGAGGTACCCTATGACAAGTACTCAGAAAAAATTATATGGAGCACGCCTGAAAAGGCTAATCTGTATTTGAATGGGTTTTATACCTATTTTTCAAAATACGGTCAATTTGGCTCAGCTCAATTCGGCACACAAGGTGTGTTAACCGATGGAATGACGTATGCGTTAAAATATGCTTCTACGGTGCCAGCCTATGGTACACCTAATGATTATGCATATTATCCTGATAATATTACGTCTCAGCAAAATTCTCTGGATGTATGGCCCGGTGCGTATGACCGAATCAGACGTATTCACGAATTTATGGATGGATTAAACAAATATGCCGAATTTGATGCAAGTATAAAGACAGATCTTGAAGCACAAATTCGATTTTTCAGAGCTTATATCTATTTCCAGATAATGATTCGTCATAATCAATTCATTATTCTGGATAAATTAACCTCTGAAAAAAATAATCCTCTTGGTTCAACGGAAGATTGTTGGAAATTTATAGAAACGGATTTGGAATTTGCAGCAGAAAATCTTCCTGTAACCAGATCCAGTTCTGATGCAGGAAGATTGACAAAAGGAGCCGCTTTAGCTTATTTATCAAGAGTAGCATTATTTGCGAAACAGTGGGCTAAAGCTAAAACTGCAGCACAGGATTGTATTAACTTAAAAGACGAAAATGGTGCTTTGGTTTACGAATTAAATAGTAGTTATGAGGATTCGTTTAGAAAATCCTATTTTTCGGGAAATAAAGAATCCATAATAGAATTTCAATATGCTTCACCCAACATCACTCATGATATGGATTTGTTATTTGCACCTGGAGGTGATAACGGGAATTCAGCTAAAGTTACATTAGCCGGACCGACGCAGGAAATGGTGGAATTGTATGAGTTGAAAACCGGAGGATATCCTGATTGGAGTCAATGGCATAGTACTACTACTGAGACACCACCTTACGATCAGTTGGAACCACGATTCAAGGCTAGCATTCTTTATAATGATGCTACCTGGAAAGGAAGAAAAATTCAAGCTTATATAGATGGCGTTGACGGGTTTCATAATTATGGTGATTATCAACAATCTAACGGAAATACTGTAACAGGATATTTCTTGAAAAAGGTTTTGGATGAAAACAAAACGGTTATTGATGGTCAAAGTGTAACCCCTTATATTGAAATTCGTTTGGCAGAAGTTTATCTGAATTTGGCAGAAGCTGCAAATAATTTATCGGACGATGCTACTGCAAATAGTGCGATCAATAGTGTAAGATCAAGAGTCGGATTGCCTTGGGCAGATAAATCAGGTACTGATTTGGGAAATGCAATCAAGCATGAACGTAAAGTAGAGCTTGCTTTTGAAGGTCATATATTCTGGGATTTAAGACGTTGGGGGTTAGCTCCTGTTGAATTAAACGATGTTAGCTTCCATGGATTGAGAATTACAAAAACAGGTGGTACGACATTCCAATACGAATACGTTGTTGTGGATGATCATGATCGAAAGTTTCCAGAACTTTTGGGAAAAACATTTCCACTACCTCTTTCGGAATTAAACAATAATAGTTCAGTAGAACAATTACCTGGTTGGTAATCATATAACTCATATAAATATTTATGGATATGAAAAAATTTAAATATTTTCCTATAGCATTTGTTCTCGCATTTACTGGTTGTATGCAACCCGATGAACCAGTAATTACGTCGGACAACTTATTACGAGATATTAAACTCTCGGTTCCCGGAGTCGAAGGAGCATTTAGTCCTGAAGAACAAGGACCTTATGCAAATGATAGTATTGAAATCGTTTTTGAAGGGGATCCTAAAACGGATTTGACCAAATCGAAAATTACGATTTCAATGCCAAACAATGCCGTTTGTAAACCTGCTTTCGGAGGCTATCAAGATTTATCAGAACCTTATCAATTTAAGGTTATCGGATATGATGGAACAGAAAAAGACTATACAGTTTCTGTTCGGATTATTCCTTCTGTTTTCCAGGTAAGAACATTATACACAAAATCTGCAACAGAAATGGGCTTCACGGATGGGGCAAACAGGGCAGTTGCTTTAAGCGGAAACTATTTTGTTGTCCATTCATCAACAGGAGTCTTTAACTATTATAATGTAGCTGATGCCTCCCTTGCTGGAACACTCTCCATGAGTGGGATTGGTTGGTCTACATTAACAGCACCAGCTATGACAAAAGCATTTTATATGACTTCTGATGACGCAGGTCATATTTTTGCAGCAAATCTCGTAACAGGTGACGGCGGAACTGTAAAAATGTACCAATGGGACAATGTTACAGCAACACCAAAATTGCTGATCACTTGGGTTAATAATCAAGGTGGCCAGGTCGGTAGAAAATTTTATGTAAAAGGTGATGTAGCTAAAACAGCTTATATTTATTTCCCGGTAGCAACAATGAATAAATTTGTTCGGTTTGAAGTGATAAATGGAGTTGTAACTTCAACTACGCCTGATGCTGTAACCATAACAAATTCTGGATCGTGGGATAATAATGGATTAATTGTCCCAACTGATGTAAGTAAAAAAAGTAATTACTTTACGATTGGGGATTATTCTTCACCCGAAGGATGGCCTGGATTTAATACAGTTTACAATGATGGGGTAACAAATCAGCCACTATACATTGGGGACGCATTCCAATTCCTTGGATATTCCTCTGGAATGGACTACATCGATTTCATGGGAATCAAGCTCTTATTCCAAACTGAATTGAACGCTTGGAACTGGATGACATATTATATGAAAGTTTCCAAGATCATCAAAGATCCGACGATTTCTACAGATATGTCACCTTATATTTCGGGTCACGATTGGGGGGCTTGGAGTTCTACAGATATTGGTGCCAATGGTAATCTAACGACAGATGTTAAAACCTTGCTTGCACCTGACGGAGAATCAGCTACGATTGTTTATTTAGGTACAAATACAGGAATTGTAGTGAAAAAACTCTCTGTTGAATAATTCAAAATTGCCCAAATAATGAACTGATTTATCCATAATAGCCAAGCTTCTTGTAACTGTCAACAAGATAGCTTAGAGAAGCTTGGCTATTTTTTATGATGATATGACAAAAAAAAGTTTGATAGTTTTTTCTTTTTGCTCTTTGTTTTTATTTGTTTCATGCAAAGACGAACGTAAAGCCTTGGAATGGGAATGGCCTGATTCTCCCAGTCTTTCTAAAATCACGGTAGCTCAAAAACCTAAAATACTATGGATAGACGCTTCTGCCAATTTTAAATATTTGGCAAATAATAAAGAAAATGTTTCCAAGTATTTGGATTTGGCAAAGTCTTCAGGTTTTACGGAAATTGTCCTGGATGTACGTCCCGGATGCGGAGATGTTCTTTATCAGAGCAGTATTGTTCAACAAATTAAGAAATTGGGAGAGGTAGAACGAACCGATACTTGGGATTATTTAGGAACTTTTATCAACGAGGCTCACAAAAGAGGTTTAAAAATTAATGCCAGTTTATGTGCTATGTTGGGTGGAACGGTACGCGACGGAGGTGTCATGTATCGGGAACCTGAAAAAGCAGTTTGGGCAACAACCATGTATTATCCTTCGGGGTTAAAATCGATAATGGATGATGCAAGTTCAGATGCAAAATTTTTCAATCTGGTAAATCCGGCAGTTCAAAATTACATTTTAAGTATTGTAGCGGAATTAGCGACTAACTATTCTACATTGGATGGAATTGTCTATGATTATGGCAGATTTACGTCCATCAATAGTGATTTCTCCGAACTTACGAGGAAAGAATTTGAAAAATATATCGGTCAAACGGTAACAAGTTTTCCTTCGGACATTTTTACCTGGAACGGAGAAACTGTTGTACCTGGAAAATATTACAAAAAATGGCTGGAATTTCGGGCAAGTGCAGTTTACAACCTTTTTGAAAAAACAAAGGCGGAGATTAAAGGTATTAATTCCAATATTAAATTCGGAACATATACCGGATGTTGGTATTCAAGTTATTATGAACTTGGCGTAAATTGGGCAAGTAAGAAATACGATGCTTCTAAATATTATTCCACTTGGGCAAGTCCCGATTACAAAAATTATGGTTATGCAGCTCTTTTGGATTTTTATATGACTGGAGCATACGGTGAAGCTCTTTATGGTGCCAATACGGAATGGAGTGTTGAAGGAGGTATAATGAAAGCTCAACAAGTAGTAATGGGAGATGTACGTGTTATCGGAGGATTATACGCCTTGAATTTCTATAATAAGCCAAAGGATTGCGAAGATGCAGTATATATCACGTTGACAACAGGAGATGGGCTCATGTTTTTCGACATGATTTATCTAATTATGTACGACCAATGGAACAATGTAAAAAATGGTATTGATAGGGCTTTAGCTACTGATAATTAATAATTTTCCATGAATCGAAACCTGTTTCATTTGATATGTTTTTTGGCCTTAATCTGTGCATTATTACCTATACACAGTAAGGCTCAAAATTCTTGTATTGACGGAAAAGTAACCAACAATGGAAAAGGCATTGCCAATGTGGTCGTTACAGACGGGAATAAATGTGTCCTTTCCGATAAGAAAGGCCATTATTCCATTTCTGCTTCTGCAAATACGGAATTCGTATATGTCTCGACTCCTTCAGGATATCTTCCTCAGGATAGTTTGAATATTCCTCGATTCTATCAAAAAGTGAATTTTAAAAAGACTCCCACGTACAATTTTGAGTTAAAAATAAATCCAAAGAATGATAATAATCATCTGCTGTTAGTGCATTCCGATCCTCAATTCTTCAAAGAAGGCAATTTTGATCATTATTCAAAGGTGGTGGATGATTGTCTTGCTACCATCAACGAAAATAAAGAACGGGACGTGTTTGGTATTGATTGTGGTGATTTGGCAGGTGATAGATCCGATTTATATCCCAAGTACATAGACTGCCTCAATCGAACAAATGTTCCGTTTTACAGAGTATTGGGTAACCATGACATGAATTATGGAGGTCGTACGGACGAAACTTCCATCAAGACCTATAATCAGACTTTCGGGCCGGCTTATTATTCTTTTAATCGGGGAAAAGTTCATTATATCATTCTTGACAATGTCTTTTACTTTGGACGAGATTATTTTTACATGGGTTATATTGATGAAAGGATTTTCCAATGGCTGGAACAAGATTTGTCCTATATTCCAAAAGGTTCCACGGTCTTTCTGGCCATGCATATTCCTGCTTGTCTGGACGAACAACCTCAGCCTTTTTCTTATAACCCTGTCAGCATGGGGGATCAAACCGTAAATGCGTCTTCCTTGTTTAAAATGTTGAAACCTTATCATGTGCATATTCTTACCGGACATATGCACTATAATCGAAATATCATCCATTCAACTTCTATGTATGAACACAATACAGGGGCTACTTGCGGCACATGGTGGCAAGGTGATTACAGTTTGGATGGGACGCCGATAGGATATGGTGTGTATCAGATTGACGGGGACAAGGTCTCCTGGTATTTCAAAAGTGCAGGCCATCCCCGTGATTATCAAATGAGGGTTTACCCGGTGGGAAGCAACGTGGAGTTTCCTGAAGATATTTCTGTAAATGTTTGGAATTGGGATAAAAACTGGAAAGTTGAATGGTTTGAGAATGGAATCAATAAAGGCGAAATGATACGTTGTGAAGGCATTGATCCTGAGGTTGCCAAGATGTGTGCGGATAAAGAAAAACTGGAGTTCAAGTGGATTGGTCCGATAAAGACTAATCATATATTTAGGGCAACACCGCAAAATAAAAACACCATGATAGAAATCCGTGTAACTGATTCTTTCAATAATGTTTATAAAACGACGATTAAACAATAATTTTGACAAAATATGAAAAAGTACCTGTTGGTTTGTTTGGGAATGCTTCTGCTTCTGTTGAATGCAGACCTGTTATATGCAAAAAGCAATAAATCCATTTTATGTAAAAAATCTGGTTCAACGGCTCTCATGTGGATAGATGCCACTGCCAATATTGAAAGATTCAACAATAAGGACACCATTGATTTTTATCTGCAAAAAATCAAGAAACTTGGATTTACGGATATTGTAGTGGATATCCGGCCCATATCCGGATATGTACTTTATGATAGTGAATATGCGCCTAAACTCACAGAATTCCATGGGAAACCAATTGTCTATACTTTTGATTATTTAGGCTATTATATTGAGGAGGCTCATAAAATCGGGTTGAAAGTGCAAACTTCCATGAATACCTTCGTAGCAGGGAATAATTTTGTTGAGAAGGGAATCATCTACGAACAGGGGAAATCAGAATGGGCATCCATCGTTTATCCTCCTATAGTTGATGGGAAATTCATTCCAATCACTCAGGAAAAACAGAAATATTCGGCCATGGTCAATCCTGTGAATGAAGAATTTCAGAAATATATCCTGAACATCTTTGCCGAGGTGGCTACAAAGTATCCCAAATTGGACGGTTTCCTTCTTGATCGAGTGCGTTATGACGGATTAATCGCGGATTTCTCAGACTTGTCCCGTCAAAAATTTGAGGAATATCTGGGAACGAAACTTGACAAGTTTCCGGATGATATTTACGTATGGAAAGAGGATGAACAGAGGAACCTCTATCCTCAAAAAGGCAAATACTACCTTCAATGGCTGGAATGGCGTTCAACTGTGATTCACGATTTTATGGTGAAAGCCAGGGAAACGGTGAAGGCCGTTAATCCAAACCTTTCTTTCGGAACATACACAGGTGCGTGGTATCCTTCCTATTTTGAAGTGGGTGTCAATTTTGCCAGCAAGAATTATGACCCATCCAAGGATTTCGACTGGGCAACACCTACTTACAAGAATACAGGGTATGCTGAACTGATGGACCTCTTTGCCGTTGGAAATTATTATAAAAATATCACCAAGGAACAATATATAGCCAACAACACTGCAGTCAAAAACGAAACGGACTTGTATGCCAAGAAAAATAGCTGGTATAGCGTGGAAGGTTCCTGTGAAAATCTTCGCACCATTATGGGCGGAAACAAGTTCCTGGGAGGTATACTCGTTTCTGACTTCTTCAAGAATCCAAAAGGTTTGACTGAGAGCATTGAAATGAATTTGAAAAAATCGGATGGAGTGATGCTTTTTGATGTCGTACATGTAATCGACAACAATATGTGGAAAGAAGTGGAGGAAGGCATGCGTGCAGGTGGTGCCATTAAATAAAATATAACCCTATTTGTCCAAGTAAACAAGCATGAAATTTTTAACAATCATAGTATCATTTATTCTTTGTTTATGCAGTCCTTATGCTAAGGCTCAAAATTCAATGATTCCAAAAGATAGAATTTGGTACGTGACGGATTTTGGGGCAAAAGGTGATGGGAAAACCATAAATACATTATCCATTCAAAATGCCATTGACGTTTGTCATCAAGTCGGAGGGGGAACGGTGAAAATTACTCAAGGGACGTATATATCCGGAACATTATTTCTTAAAGATGGAGTTCAACTTTATTTAGACGTCAACGCAAAAATAGGTGGAAGTGAAAATCAGCGAGATTATCAAACAATAAAAGGGTTGAATGCCAAAAAAGAATTCATGTTTGGTAAAAACGGAACTTTTCTAATTTATGCCGAAAATGCGAAGCATATTTCAATACAAGGCAATGGCGAAATTAATGGAAATGGCGATAAATTTTGGCAAGAGGAAATGCTTTCCGCCTATGTCAGAAAACCAAAAGAATGGAGACCTAACGGATTAATTTGTTTTGTCAATTGCCAATTCATAAATATAGGTGACATTTTTTTAGTGAATTCTCCTTGTTATACGCTTTGGACTTTGGGTTGTGACGATGTTAAAATGAATGGAATAACAATTCGTAATGCTGTTGACGGGCCTAATACAGATGGCATTGATGTTGATTGTTGCCTTCGCGTATCCATAACGAATTGTAACATAGAAGGTGGAGATGATGCCATCGCAATTAAAAGTGATGGAGGAAGGTTGGGAGAGGATCGCCCTTGCGAAAATGTCGTTGTCAGTAATTGTATTTTAAGCGCACCACCGGCCTGTGCCGTACGTGTCGGTTACGAAGGGGATTCACCCATCAAAAATTGCACTTTCAGTAATCTTGCTATCTCTAAAAGTCATCATGGAATAGACGTTGTAAGTGTTTTAGCCAAGAGAGATCCACCGTTTCAAATGCTGAAAGGGACGAGAATTGTAGGTATTCAGTTCAACGATATTATCATGGATGATGTTATACAGCCAATCTATTTATGGATGGGCAATGAACAAAAAGATATGGAATCTTCTGTTAGCATGAAAAACATCCGGATTTCTAATCTGACTGCCACAAATTCAGGAGATAGTTTTATAGGAAGCTCCTTCGAAAAAAATATTGAAAATATCAATCTTTCAAACATTCATGTAGAATCGATCAAGTCATTTTCCGAAAACACAAAATTTTACAATAATGTATGGGGAAGTGAAAATCCATATACCTTTTACTTTCAAAATATTTCCGGATTACATATCAATGAGTTATGCGTTGATTTTTCTGATAGCGTTGAATATTGGAAACATGCCGTTTATTTTGAAAAATCAAAGGATGTTTTTTTAAGTAATTTTTCTGTGAAAGGGCATGAGAAAATAAAATTGATTTCTCAGATAGGAGTAAGTAATTCCTCCATTCAAATTCACGGATTTATTAAAGAAGGAAGTCCTAAATTCATTTTTGCTGATGAAAATTCTCAAATTATCATAAAGAATTAATTAATAACTTGATATGATTTAAAATATTAAAAAATGAAATCAGCTTACCCATATATCGTACTTTCCGTTGTATTCCTTTCACTTTGCAGTTTTACAAAAAAAGATAACAAGGCGAACTATCAGACAATACCTTTGCCTCAGGAAGTCAATTTAACCTCCGGTGAAAAATCCTTT
>Ga0209125_1001876_pt1 | contig 17945 bp, 12 predicted proteins | sample BarGraIncub1131A_FD_184503 | JGI IMG/M metagenome (GOLD analysis project Ga0209125, IMG submission 184503) | Arctic peat soil microbial communities from Barrow, Alaska - Barrow Graham LP Incubations 11-31A (SPAdes) (version 2) | ecosystem: Environmental > Terrestrial > Soil > Wetlands > Peat...
CTGCCGTAATCGTTGGGCTACCCGCCATGCCGTCGTGCGCATCCAGATAGCACTCCCTGATGCTCTTCTTCAGTGCATCTTTGCTCAATTGTTTCTTGGACGGCTGACGGCCACGCCAACCTGAATAGCCACTACGGGAAACCTCCAAAACATGGCACATTCTCGTCACCGGGAACTCGGAGCGGTTCTGCTCAATGAAGAGATACTTCATTTCGGTACTTTGCTGAAAATGGCCACTGCTTTTTTTAGGATGTCCCTGTCGAGCTCGGCCTCCCTAAGGCGGACTTCAAGCTCACGGATACGGCGTTGGTCATCCGTAAGGGCTTCGACTCCATTGCCTGGGAAAGCTCTTGTGCCGTTTTCAGCGTGCTCGCGCCTCCAACGGCTGAGAATCTGGTTACGTATCCCGAGGCTCCTTGATACTGCGGTCAAGGTCTTGCCTGGCTCGCTTGCAAGCGCAACGGCATTGCGCTTGAATTCTATGTCGTAGACTTTGCGTTCTGTTGTCATAATCGGTTTTTCCAAGTTAGGAACTTAACCGACTGTCCGTTTTTGCGGGCAGGTTCACCGCCAAAGACTACTCCGATCTCGATCTCGCAGTGGTGGGCAAAGACCGCCTAGACAAAAAACGGCTTGCCAATTTGCAAGAAGCCTTCCAAGAATCCGAACTCCCCTTTCGCGTCGATATCCACGACTGGCACGGCATCACCGAAAAATTTCGCAAAGTGATTGCCGAGAAATTCGAGATCATTCAAGGAGGGGAAGCCTCCCCTCTCGCTGCAGCCCCGCTTCGCGGGTCTTCCGCTACTCCCCTCAGCGGGGGACACCCCCGCTGCGCCCCCGGGGAAAAGTGTAAAGTGCAAAGTGTAAAGTGCAAAGTCGTTCCTCTCGGGACTTGTACGAAATGGTTTTCAGGTGGTACGCCAAGTAAAGCGATCAGCAAATATTGGAATGGAAATATTCCTTGGATTAGTGCTTCATCCATGTATACCAATCATTTATCGACTTCGAGCGAAATGATTTCCGCAGAGGGCTTGAATGCCGGCTCAAGACTCGCTCCCAAGGGCAGTATTTTATTGCTTGTGCGGGGCAGCATGCTACATCAAAAAATACCATTAGGCATTGCGGAACGGGATTTAGCATTCAATCAGGATGTGAAAGCCGTCGTGTCAGATGAAACCGTTATGAACCAATATCTCTACTTATGGTTTCTCTCGAAACGAGATGAATTACTGGGGATGGTAGAATTTACTGGCATTGGTGCGGGTAAGCTAGATACCGATAGACTTCAAGCCATGCCAATTCGTATTCCCTCGATTGACGAGCAGCGGAAAATCGTTGAGTTTGGTTGCGCACTTGATGATCGCATAGAACTCAATCGCAAAATGAACGAAACCTTGGAGGCCATGGCGCGAGCGCTGTTCCAAAGCTGGTTTGTGGATTTCGATCCCGTCATCGACAAGGCCTTGGCTTCCCGCAAAAAGATTCCCGCCGAATTTGCAGAACGCGCAGAGCGCCGCAAAGCCTTAGGCACCAAGCGCAAGGTGCTACCCAAAGAGGTTCTTGCCCTATTCCCCGATGAGTTTGAAGAAAGCTCCATGGGCTGGATTCCGAAGGGGTGGAAGGTTGATTCTTTGCAGAATATCTGTACTGAAATTCGCAGAGGAATTCCACCAAAATATGTTGATCAAGGTGGTGTAATCGTCTTGAACCAAAAATGCATCCGTAACCACTCCATTGACTATGCGCCATCCCGAAAACATGATGCATCAGAGAGGAGTATTGATGGGCGTGAATTACAAGTGGGGGATGTACTCGTCAACTCAACAGGCGTTGGAACGCTTGGTCGTATCGCCCCATTCTTCGGGGCTGATGAACCAATAATCATTGATGGACACATTTCACTATTGCGATCCAATCCCCAGGTATTCCTCAAAAATGGCTTTGCAGCTGCGATGCTAAATGTGGAGAATGCAATTGAGGCTCTTGGCGAGGGAAGTACGGGCCAAACTGAGTTAAGCCGAGAAATTTTTAAAAAGTTTTGCATACTCGTTCCACCCGTTCCATTGCAAAAAATAATCGAGCCATCCTTAAAAGATCTCAATGCTAAGTTGCATTCGTCATCAAAGCATATACTTGCACTGGCAGAAATACGAGATCGACTCCTCCCCAAACTCATCAGCGGCGAACTCAGCATCCCCGATGCCGAAAATCTCTTAGATGGTGTAACCCCTTCTCAACCCAGAAAAGCCAAAGCTTCTACACCAATTGCTGCTCCTGTAGACGCGCCCGTTCGCGAAACCCGCGCCGAAGACTACACAGCCGAAGAGGTTCTTGCCTTGATCCGCAAGTCTTTTCGCACCTTATCAAGCACTGTCACCGATGACGAATTGATCCGAGTAGTTGCTCAGCAAATGGGCTACCAGCGCGTCAGTGAAAATGTGACAAGCGTAATCAAGAATCACCTTCGCACCGCCATCCGGCGGCAAGTGTTATCGCGCCCCAAAAATGGCGAATTGCAATTGCAGACCACAAGTATCCATGATTACAGTACCAAGGACCTTGCCGCCGTTATGGCTACCCTTCAAGGGAAGAATAAAACTGTGGTAGCAGAGGAACTCTTCCGCAGCACATTGGCGCATCTGGGTTTTATGCGTTTGAGTAGCGAGAATCGCATGCTGCTAGAAAAGGTCATGCGGTCAGCGAAGCGAAGAAAGTAAGGTAAAATCCAGGAGGATTAACAATGATTGAATCAATCAGTATTACTAAAGAAGCAACATATGGGGCATCTCCATCTGTATTAACGGGTCTTTCGCAATTTAATTTCATCTATGGATCTAATGGCACGGGAAAGACGACAATATCTAGGGTGATTGCCGACGAATTGAAATATGCAACGACCTGTCAAATTCGTTGGAAAAATGGAACCAAGCTAGAGCCGATGGTGTATAATCGCGATTTTGTGGATCGTAATTTCAATCAGTCTCCAGAGTTTAAAGGGGTTTTTACCCTTGGGGAAACGGATATAAAAGTTTTGGATGAGATTGCCAGCACAAAAGCAGAAGTTAATGCTTTGACTGGGAAAATTGAAACTCTCACCAAATCATTGCAAGGCGAGGATGGTCAGGGTGGAAAGAATGCTGAACAAGGTGTGCATGAAGAGGAATTTCGTAAAAGGTGCTGGGCGCTAAAACAAAAATATGATGGACGGTTTGCGGAGGCTTTTAAGGGCGTGCGTGATAAAGCTGATAAGTTTAAAGCTCGAGTGCTTACGGAAGTATCAGCCAATCAAGCAGTCCTTCTGACTCTTGCTGAATTAGAAAAGAAAGCCGAAACTCTATTTGGATCAACGCCAGTCCAGGAATCGATGCTTCCCATATTGGATGGATTAACACTGAGCGCATGTGAATCGAATCAGTTTCTTCAAAAGCCTGTGATTGGCAAAGAAGATGTCGATATTGCCTCTATGATTCAGAAACTTGGCAATAGTGATTGGGTCAAGGCAGGACGCCTCTATTACGAGGCTAATCAAGCGATTTGTCCATTTTGTCAGCAAAAGACTGATGAGCAATTTGCCAAAAGTTTGAATGAATATTTTGACGATGCTTTTGAAAAAGACAGCAAAGCAATCCTAGCATTGGAAGCGAATTTCAAAGACGCTTCCCTCGCAATTAAATTAACGCTTGCTGAAATTGAATCCGTTCAGTCGAAATTCATAGACAATGAAAAATTTAAGTCTGGTAAGCTCGCAGTGGAGTCTCGACTAACGAGCAATGAGCTGCGAATTAAAGACAAGAAAATGAATCCCAGTCAGAAAATATCCCTAGAACCATTTGCGGAAGTACTACAACCTCTTGTTGAAATGATTACTTCTGCAAATAATGCGATTAATGAACACAATGCAGTTGTGACAAATTTTTCTCAGGAACATAGACGTCTAGTTTCACAGATCTGGAAATACATATTGGATGTAGAACTTGCCAAGGACTTGAAAGCATACACGCTAAAAAAGGGTGGTATAGAAAAGGCAATAAGCGGAATAACCAACCAAATTTTTGCGCATAGAAGCGATATTGCAAAGAAAACTGCTGAAATTCGGATCCTGGAAAAACAAACCACAAGCATTCAGCCAACAATAGATGACATCAACGGAATGCTAAAATCTTATGGGTTTTGTGGATTTTCTCTTGCTCCGGCAACAAACGGAAAATGCTACAAATTGATTCGTTCTGACGGGAGCAATGCAAAAGAGAGTTTGAGTGAAGGCGAAAAAACCTTTGTAACATTCCTGTATTTTTATCACCTGTTGAAAGGTAGTGAGTCCGATAGCGGGGTCACGGCGGATCGAATTGTTGTTTTTGATGATCCAGTATCAAGTCTGGATAGTGATATTCTCTTTATTGTAAGCCATTTGATAAAAGGCCTTTTTGACCAGGTTCGGTCTGCAAAATGCATGATTAAGCAAGTTTTTGTGCTGACTCACAATGTGTATTTCCATAAAGAAGTTTCATTCAATCCCAAACGTCCAAATAATGCGGTGATGAGCGAGGAAACATTCTGGATCGTTCGAAAGCATGGAATGCAATCCTTGATTGAACCACACACGAGCAATCCAATTAAGACCTCATATGATTTGCTCTGGGAAGATGTTCGAAAACCTCATAAGTCAAGCTTAACTCTTCAAAATACATTGCGTAAAATTTTGCAGAACTACTTCGAGTTTATGGGGAGTACTCCAATAAATGAACTGTACAAGGAGTTTGATGGTAAAGATCAGCTCATTTGCAAATCCATGATCTCATGGGCGCATGATGGATCTCATTTTGCGCAAGATGATGTATTTGTCTCTCAAGGTGGAATAGATAACGATACATATCTAAATGTATTCAAGCAAATATTTGCTAATCATGGTCATGAGTCCCACTACAATATGATGATGGGAATATGAGATCTGAGTGTATTTCATTTTCTTCAAATAAATGGAGTATGTAATAGTGGCAGATGTTGCATTCAACATGGATGGTGCACGGGACATACTTGCTTTAATTGGTGATGCAAAGCATTTTGCAAAACTGATTAAAGCCATCGAATACAATTGCGATGATAATCCAGCCCTTGCGGTAGAACTTTCAAAAACCTTAATCGAAACCGCCTGTTTTACGATTCTTAAAGATCGGAAAGAAATAATTGACTCAAAGACACCGGCGACAACTTACTTGATCTCAAAGGTTCTTTCTGTTGTAAATCTTAAGCAAGAATACCAAGCTACGGAAGATCCTTCGGTTGGCTTCCTTCGCAATATGTGTAAGAATATGGGCAAAGCAGTTGAAGAGCTTGTTCATCTTCGTGACCATAATGGATTTGCTTCCCATGGACGGCATGCTTCTTCTGACGATTTGGATCCTGCTCAGGCCTTATTGGCAGCCCGCATGGCAGATGCTTTGGTTCATTTTCTATTTAAAGCCCACTGGAATTCTGGTGGCAATTTGATGCAAAATGGGAGCACTTCATTTTTCTCACGTTCCTGGAAACAGCATCCTCTAGCATCTAAACTACTATATGCAAACCTTCTTGGTGCATGGAGTGAACAAAATACGGATGATACGGTAATCGTTGGCAAACTAGTGACGATTCCGTTTGAAGAGTGGATTTCACTTATGCGAGATCTTCTTCAAGAATTCAATACCCCCATCCAACTCAAAGACGGCTACTGGAACGTCAAAGATCGCCTTGCCCTTTGGCTAGACCTAGGGCCTCGCATTTCTGATGCGGATTTGGATCGCTTTCGGGACTGTGCTATCACGGTACTTTCCGAAAAATCGCCGAAGTTTGAACTGCCTTCCGAACAGCACTACATGGCAAATATATTGGGCAAAATCGACCGATATTCCCCCTCGATCCGCCAAGGTCTTTCTGATACATTGGCCTTACTCGGGAATTACCCCGATGCCTGTTCCCACGCCTCCACGAATAAAAGAGATTCCACAGCATTAGTTGTGGTTCGCAAGGTGTTGGAATCTACGGACTGGATTCTCTGGGGTAGTCTCGATGATTTATTGCCCCTATTGGCAGAGGCTGCACCAGATACATTTCTGGATGCTGTAGAGGCCGCCTTACGCCATGAATCGAATCCATATGTCCAACTATTCGCATTAGAAAAGAGTGGCATCTCTGGGACGAATTACCTTACAGGGCTTCTTTGGGCCTTGGAAACCCTGGCTTGGGAAGAGCGTTACTTGGCTCGGGTTACCCTGATCCTGGGGCATTTGGCCATCCTTGATCCCGGTGGTAATTCTAGCAACCGACCAAAAAATTCGTTGATCACCATCTTATTGCCTTGGTACCCAAGAACCCTTGCTCCCCCTGCAAAACGCAAGGCTGCAATTCTTAGCTTGAAATCTGATTTTCCGGATCAAGCTTGGAACCTCTTATTAGGGCTCCAATCTCAGTTTAACCAAATGAGTTTTGGAACCCGCAAGCCTGAGTGGCGCAAGAGCGTTGCCAAAGATTGGGAGTCCGAAATATCTGCGCAAGAATATGAAGATCAAGTTCTTGCATACGCAGAAATTCTTGTGGGCATGGCCACTGAAGACGATCATAGATTGGTCTCCATTGCTGAACATCTAGACCGGATTCCTAAACGCTTTTTCGACCCGTTCATGGAACATATTATTCAACGAACGGAGCTTGCAATTTCGCAAGAAGAGCGTAATGCTCTATGGAAAGCTCTCTCGGAATTTGCAGCAAAGCATCGACGTCATCCTGATGCAAAATGGGCCCTGCCTAACGAGGCGCTAGAGAAAATCGAAGAGGCTGCAAAGGCTCTTGAGCCCCAAGATCCTTTGGTGTTATATCAACGTATCTTTGCAAAGCGAGAAATGGATCTTGTCCCGGCGGGTACCTCTTGGGAGGATGCGAATAAACAATTAGAGGTTCAACGCAGAACAGCCCTACTTGAACTGGGCTCTACTGCAGGTGTACAGGGAATACTTCAGTTTGCTTTATCTGTGGAGTCTCCCGAAAAGGTGGGCTATACTTATGGTTGCATCAGTGATGCTGCAATTGACGCCGCATTACTGCCAGAATACTTGCTTTCTGAAGATCAAGCGACCAAAGCATTTGTGGCCAGCTACATTTGGGGGCGATTCCAGAAGCTGGGTTGTGCTTGGGCCGACCAGTTAGATAAATCGGTATGGACAATACCTCAAAAGGTTCGATTCTTCACATGCTTACCTTCCAATGGCGAAACCTGGGATCGAGTCACAACTCTTCTTGCCACAGATGAGGGTGAATATTGGAGAGCGGTTCATGTGAATCCATATGCTCAGGATTGTGATCTGAATCGAGCCATCGTCAAGCTATTGGAGTATGGGCGACCAAGGGCTACTGTTACCTGCTTTAAGCGACTTGATGATTTGCATATGCCAATTGATGCGACAGTGCTTGCCCAGACTCTATTGGCAACTGTAGGGTCCACCGAAAGTGCCAATGACATGGATATGTACGAAGTGATGGAGCTTATCAAGGTTCTGCAAAAAAGCCCAGAGGCTTTGCCAAATGACATTGCGAAGGTGGAGTGGGCTTACCTGCAGCTGATGCGAAATGGCTGGGGAGTTTCTCCTCAATTTCTGGCACAAAAACTTGCATCAGATCCAGTCTTCTTTTGTGAAATGGTTCGTCGTGCTTATCGGTCTACCCATGAAGAAGAGTCCAAAGAGGATCCCTCTGAGCAAGAACAATCGATGGCCCGAAATGCATATAGGTTGCTTCAAGAATGGCGCACATTTCCTGGAACTATGCCCGATGGATCACTGTCTCCCGCAGATCTTGATTCCTGGTTGGCGCGAGTCATTACGAGTACTCAGGAGTCGGGACATCTGAATGTAGCGCTTAGAATCATTGGAAGAGCAGCCTTCCATGGACCAGCAGATCCAAACGGTCTTTGGATTCATAAGACCATTGCAGGGATCATAAATGCAAATACCGATACTGCAGAAGTCCTTCAAAAAGGCTTCGTTTTAGCTGTATTCAATTCCCGTGGAGCTCATTTTGTGGATGCTTCAGGCCAGGATGATTTGAGTCTGGCAAGCAAGTATGATCAACAGTCCGACGATTTAGAAACTGCTGGTTATCCTCGCTTCGGTACTACGATCCGAAAAATTGCAGATCATTATCGGGATGAAGCCTTGCAAAATCAGTCTCGTTCAAGTGACGAACTGCAACCATAAACCTACTTTACATTCATGCAAAAACTTCATACCCCCATTCCCCCAATCTTCCTAAAAGCCCTTGCGGGGCTTCCTGTCGCAAGGTTACTCGAAGTCAAAATGCGCGTGCGCTAAATAGGGATATTCCCCACATGAACGAAGATCTTCTCGAAAAGACCGCCCTCGCATGGTTTGAATCCCTAGGCTACGATGTCGTCTATGGCCCATCCATTGCTCCAGGCGAAGCCCTCGCCGAACGTGACACATACCAGCAAGTAGTTCTTCTGGGACGGCTCAGGCAGGCTTTAGAGCAGATCAACCCAGGCATTCCCTCGGATGCAATTGATGATGCCGTGCATCAAATTCTGCATGCCACAATTCCCGCCATGCTTGCAAGCAATCGGGCTTTTCATAAACTGCTTTGCGATGGCGTCGATGTTTCCTGGATGGAATCAGGGCGCGAACGCTTTGACAAGGTTTGGATACTCGATCAGGCGCAAGTGTCGCGTAATGATTTTTGCGTCGTAAACCAGTTTACCATCCTCGAGAATGGCACGGAGCGACGCCCCGATGTGATCGTATTTGTGAACGGATTGCCCTTGGCTGTCCTTGAACTCAAGCATCCTGGCATCGAAAAGGCGACCCTTAAAACAGCCTTCCTGCAATTGCAAAATTACAAGTCGCAGATTTCCGACCTATTTCGTTACAATGAGCTATTGGTCATCTCGGACGGTATGCACGCCCGCATGGGTTCTCTCTCTAGCGATTGGGATCGTTTCATGGCTTGGCGCACCGTTGGCGGCAGCGATTTGTATCGCGAACCCGGAAATGAGCGCCAGACCGAAGGTGTAGTCAAACCTGGTCTCGAAGTGCTCCTCAAGGGCGTATTTGAGAAGTCTCGCTTTATCGATTACTTGACAAATTTCATCACCTTTGAAGATGACGGTGGTGGTGTATCCCAAATGGTGAAAAAAATCGCGGGGTATCATCAGTTCCATGCCGTGAACAAAGCCTTGGCATGCACCCTCCAAGCGGCCACAACGGGTGATCGTAAAATAGGCGTGGTGTGGCACACCCAAGGCAGTGGTAAGAGTCTTACCATGGCGTTCTACGCTGGCAAAGTGATTCGCAATCCGGCCATGAAGAATCCAACCTTGGTCGTGATTACGGACCGTAACGATTTAGATCAGCAACTTTTTAGCACCTTCGCTCTCAATCAGTCCTTGTTGCGGCAGAGTCCAGTTCAGGCTCAGAATCGTGCCCATCTCAAAGAGCTCCTCGCGGTGGAATCCGGTGGTGTGATCTTCACCACGATTCAGAAATTCGAAGAGGGTGACGCTTTAACTTTGCGATCCAATGTGGTGGTCATTGCCGACGAAGCCCACCGAAGCCAGTATGGTTTCAATGCCCGCGTAGATGCGAAGACTGGGCAGATCAAGTATGGGTTCGCTCAGTATTTGCGTGGAGCCTTGCCCAATGCATCTTACATTGGTTACACGGGAACTCCTGTGGAGCTTGAGGATCGTAATACCCCCGCAGTCTTTGGGGAATACATCGATACCTACGATATTCGCCAAGCCGTGGAAGATCAAGCCACGGTCCCTATTTATTACGAAAGCAGACTAGCGCGTTTGGAATTGCGCGAAGAGGAACGCCCGCACCTCGATCAAGAATTCGAAGAAATCACCGAAGATCAGGAATCAACAGAAAAAGAACGCCTCAAGAGCAAGTGGGCAGCCCTGGAATCCATGGTAGGCACCGAAAAACGCTTGGCATTGATCGCAAATGATATTATCAATCATTATGAAAAGCGGCAAGAAGCGATTCAGGGCAAAGCGATGATCGTCTGCATGAGTCGCCGCATTTGTGTGGCTCTGTTTGATCAGATTATCGCGCTACGTCCCAGCTGGAAAGGAACCGATGATAAAACTGGAGTATTGAAGATTGTGATGAGCGGCTCGTCTTCGGACAAACCTGAATTCCAACCTCATATTCGCCCGCAATCTGTTTGTACAGCCCTCGCCAAGCGCTTTCGGAATCCCCAAGATGAATTGAAACTAGTGATTGTCCGTGATATGTGGCTTACCGGCTTTGATTGCCCCAGTATGCATACTTTGTACGTAGATAAACCCATGGGTGGACATAACCTGATGCAGGCAATCGCGCGTGTAAATCGCGTATTCCGCGACAAACCAGGTGGTCTAGTGGTGGATTACCTTGGGCTTGCAGAGGCTTTGAAAGCCGCCCTTTTGACTTACACTGCGAGCGGGGGCAAGGGGCAGGCCGCGAATCAACAGGATGAAGCGGTGGAATTATTCTTCCGCCATCTAAGTACCATCAAGGGTATTTTGAAAGAGGCTACTTGCGATATCGCACTGATCATCAATTCGCAGCCGCACCTGCGTTTAGGGCTCCTCGCTTCTGCGATGGATTTGATCTTGCAACTGTCTGATGGTAAAAGACGCTTCGCTGAACACGTTTCCTTACTCTCTCAAGCCTACGCCTTGGCATCACCACACCCCAAAGTACTGGGAGTACGGGAGTACTTGGCGATGCTACAAACTCTTCGTGCTGCTCTTGTGAAAGCCACCGATGATGATGAATCCCAGTCCAGCCCAGATATGTTGGATGCAGCCATTCAACAGCTCGTTTCCAAAGCGATAACCTCGACAGAGGTTGTGGATGTATTTGCCGCCGCAGGCCTCACTTGCCCGGATCTCTCCATTCTTTCCGATGAGTTCTTGGATGAAATCCGTCGCATGCCCCAGAAAAATCTGGCCGTGGAAGCCCTCAAGAAACTGCTTCATTCAGAAATCCGCTCCACCTTCAAGCAAAATGTGGTTCAAAGTCGTTCCTTTTTAGAGGTCCTTGAAGAGGCTGTTCACAAGTATCAGAACCGCACGATTCAAGCCGCTCAGGTCATTGAGGAACTAATAGCCCTTGCCAAAGAGCTTAGCAAAGCCAAGCTTCGGGGGGAATCTTTGGGGCTCAATAGTGATGAAGTTGCCTTCTACGACGCTTTGGTGGACAATGCGAGCGCACGACAAATTTTGGGTGATGAAAAGCTGAAATTCCTTGCCCAGGAGCTTGTGCGTATGGTTCGGGAGAATTATAGCATCGACTGGACCCTGCGCGAGAATGCGCGTGCAAAGATCAAGGTTACCGTGAAACGACTTCTGCGCAAGTATGGCTATCCTCCCGATATGGAGCAAAGGGCCACAGACCTTGTTCTGGAGCAGGCAGAAGCAATTTGTAAAGACGAAGCTTAGGAGTAATTATGGCGGGGAGCAAACATGATCGGCATGATAAAATTCGCAGACTGCACGAGCATTTTTTGGATGCCAAGAAGCCTATTGCAATGCCCGAAATTCTTTGCTTGTTACAGTGCAGCAGGAAAACCGCTGAGCGTGTAATTGCGGAATGTAGGGCGCTCGGAACTCCCATCGAACATTTCCGAGAAAATGGCCACTATCTGTATCGCTTAACCAATTCACCAGACGGCGCATATCAATTGCCAGGAATATGGTTTCACAAAGAGGAACTAGTCGCCTTATTTGCTATCCAGGGAATGATTCAGGACATACCTGATGGTCTTTTGTCTGGACAACTCAAAACCCTCTGGAGCAGAGTTCAGGCACATTGTGAAAGCCTGTACTTAGACTGGGATGCATTGAAAGATAAGGTTAAAATCCTACCTATCGCAGGGCGAATCGTTGAGGATGCGCACTTCCGCTGTGTTGTCGAAGCTTTAATGAAAGGTCAGCGGGTCTCAATATGTTATAAATCCTTAAATGCGAAAGAAAATTTGGAACGAGACGTGTCTCCGCTAAGAATACTTAGGTATAGAGATAATTGGTATATGGATGCTTATTGTCACCATAGAAATGATCTACGCTCATTCGCGTTGAGTCGAATAACGGCATCCAAATTGCAATTTATTGAAGCTCAACCTGTTTCAGTTGAAAAACAGGATCTCTTTTACGCCCAATCCTACGGAATATTTACTGGTGCAGCAGACAAGGTTGCCAAAGTTCACTTTACAGGAATTGCAGCCTTGGAAGTTTCCAAGGAATTATGGCACCCTAAGCAAGAGTCGTCATGGCCAGATGCACAAACGTTTGAACTGAATATTCCATATCATAAAGATGACGAGCTCATCATGGACTTGCTTCGCTGGGGTGAATTAGCTAACATACTGTCACCGCAAGAGTTGCGCGATCGGGCCGCGAGTAAAATCACTCTCATGCATACTAACTATAAATCTTGAATTCGGCGACTCCCTCAACATGTGAGGGAGCAAATTTGGATGCTGAACTGGCATGGCGTATATTGACCTTAGCACATAAACAAAGAGGTCAGTATGTCAGATAATCTCAAAATCAAACAGCCACAAGATCCCACCAAAGTCAACATCCATGAAGAATGGGAAGTTCAGTATTGGTGTGGGAAATTCAATTGCACTCGAGGACAGCTCACTCAGGCTGTGAATGCCGTTGGTGTTCTGGTGTCGAAAGTGCATGCCTACCTGAAGGGAGGTCGCTAATGTCTACTACCGGTGAAAAACCAGGCAAGGGCCAATATGTTTGCACTAAATGTGGTCAGATTGTCGTTCTAGACGATCGTACAGACACCCTTCCTCCGTGCCCGAAGTGCAATAGCACAAATTATAGGCCATAAGGATACGCAATATGGTCGATTACTCAAAGATGATGCAGCCGGTAACTGATCTGTTTGAGATAATTGTATCTATTCTGGTAATAGGCCTACTTGTATTCATTCTTGCCATTGTTTTCATCCGAAGTTACATGGCAAATTATGGGTACACACTGAAGGAAAGAAGAATAACTTCTTACGAGTGGGCGAGCGCATTAATGGCATTTGTCACCGTTGGAGGATTTCTGCTTATGTTTGCAAATTTATAAACGTCACCAAATACAAGAAAAAAGAGCACCCATCGCTGGATGCCCTTGTATTCTGTATTTGGTCTTCTCAAGGGCAAGCGAAGCCGTACCCAAAGGTACGCCGAGCGAAGCAGGGCGCTTCGAGATGAACCAAAGCCACTAGTAGCGGTAGTGGTCAGCCTTATACGGCCCTTCCACTGGCACGCCGATGTAGTCAGCCTGCTCCTTGGAAAGAACAGTAAGCTTCACACCGAGCTTGTCGAGGTGCAAGCGAGCCACCTTTTCATCGAGCTTTTTAGGAAGCACGTAGACCTTGCCATTCTCATAGGCAACACCGCTCTGGGTAGGCTTGCCCTGGGCATTGAGCCACAAGTCGATCTGTGCAATAGTCTGGTTAGTGAAGCTCGCGCTCATCACAAAGCTTGGGTGACCAGTTGCGCAACCGAGATTGAGCAAACGACCTTCCGCAAGCATTAGCACGCTATGGCCATCGGCAAAAATCCACTCGTCGTACTGAGGCTTGATATTGCGTTTGGTGATGCCCGATATCTTCTTAAGACCGGCAATGTCGATTTCATTGTCAAAGTGACCAATGTTACCAACGATTGCACGATGCTTCATCTTGGACATGTGCGTTGCGGTGATGATTCCGAAGTTGCCGGTGGTGGTCACAAAAATATCGGCAGAACCAACCACGTCTTCCAGAGGCTTGACTTCGTAGCCTTCCATGCTCGCCTGCAGAGCGCAGATTGGGTCAATTTCGGTCACGATCACACGTGCACCCTGACCGCGCAAACTTTGTGCGCAACCCTTGCCAACATCGCCGTAACCACAGACCACAGCAACCTTACCGCTCATCATCACGTCGGTCGCACGGTTGAGTCCGTCGATCAAGGAATGACGGCATCCGTACAGATTGTCGAACTTGGACTTGGTGACAGAGTCATTCACATTGATGGCGGGGAAAGGAAGCTTGCCAGCACGGGACATTTCGTATAAACGATGCACGCCTGTAGTGGTCTCTTCCGAAACACCCTTGATGGATGCGCGGGCGTTGGTCCAACGGGTCTTGTCAGTTGCTTGAATCTTGCGGCAAAGCTCGAGGAACACGCCCCATTCTTCGCTATCGGAATCCGCATTGAACGCAGGCACTACACCGGCAGTTTCAAATTCAGCACCACGCACAACAAGCATGGTCGCATCTCCACCATCATCCAAAATCAGATTTGGATAGCCACCATCGGGCCAAGCGAGTGCCATATCGGTGCACCACCAATACTCTTCCAAGGATTCACCCTTCCAAGCGTATACAGGTACGCCCTGAGGATTCGCCACAGTGCCATTCTTACCCACCACGATCGCTGCCGCAGCATGGTCCTGAGTGCTGAAAATATTGCAGCTCACCCAACGCACATCAGCGCCAAGTTCAGTCAGAGTCTCAATGAGCACACCCGTCTGAATGGTCATATGCAAGGAACCCATGATGCGGGCACCCTTAAGAGGGAACTTGCCAGCAAATTCGGCACGCAGGGACATGAGGCCTGGCATTTCAGTTTCAGCTAAATCGAGCTCTTTACGGCCCCAATCAGCAAGGTTGATATCAGCGACTTTGTAATCGATTTTTTTTGTATTTGACATGGGATTCCTAGTTTAAAGCGCAAAGTGTAAAGTGGAAAGTGGAAAGTTGCTACATGGCATCCTTTCTCGAAGCCTTTCCGTTGCGAATTTTTGTTGTTTTAATCGATGCAATAAGCATCGCCTGAAGTTCATGTGCTAACGTAGAAAGTTTTGAATATTGGTCTTTCGATATTTTCTGTGTGTCAACAAGCAGATCAAGCCAATAAATTGTTTCATCACATTCTTTCAAAGAAATTGCAAGCTTATGTATGAAATCGGCAGCACTTTCCGCCTGTCCTGCTTCACGAATATTTGCACCTATCGATGTTCCAGATCCTAGAATCTGATCGGGAAGGCGAAACCCTTTATGATTGGCAAGCAGAAAGTCTGATAGAAAGACAATCTCTACTGCGAAACGAAAAGACTTCTCGCGAAGTATGCTTTTTCCGTTTCCAGTAGAATTGATCATTTGCAACTTTCCACTTTAGAACTCTAAAACTTTCAACTTATTTAGACGCAGCAGCGTCACGTTTCAGCGCAGCAGCCTTATCCGTCTTTTCCCAGGTAAAGCGTGGACCCTTGCGACCAAAATGGCCAAGAGCAGCAGTTGCCTGGTAGCCTGGCTTCAAAAGGTCAAGCATCTTAACGATACCAGCTGGCTTCAGGTCAAAGTGCTTACGCACCAAGGCTTCGAAAGCGCGGTCGTCGATCTTGCCAGTACCAAAAGTATTGACGTTAACGCTCACTGGTTCTGGATAGCCAATTGCATAGGCAACCTGGACTTCGCAACGCTTGGCAAGCTTGGCGGCCACGATATTTTTAGCAACATAGCGTGCAGCATAAGCAGCAGAACGGTCCACCTTGGATGGATCCTTGCCCGAGAATGCGCCACCACCATGACGACCAGCGCCACCGTAGGTATCCACAATAATCTTACGGCCAGTCAAACCACAGTCACCATGTGGGCCACCAACGACAAACTTACCGGTTGGGTTAATGAGATAGCGAGTCTTTTTATCCAGAAGATTTGCTGGAATGACTTTCTTGACCAGTTGTTCGATCAAAGTCTTTTTGAGCACAGCGTGCTTGACATCTTCAGTATGTTGTGTGGAAATAACCACGGTATCCACGCGTAGGGGAACATGGTCTTCATTATATTCTACCGTGACCTGGCTCTTGGCATCAGGACGCAGCCACTTGACCTTGCCGGACTCACGCATTTCTTGAATGCCTTCCATGAGTTTGTGTGCAAGAGAAATAGGCAGCGGCATGAGCTCTTCGGTTTCGTCCGAAGCATAGCCAAACATCATACCCTGGTCGCCAGCACCCTGCTCGGCGGTTTCTTTGCCTTCCGCAGCAGCTGCATTCACGCCCTGTGCGATGTCTGGGCTCTGCTTGTCGAGAGCAACCAAAACGGCGCAAGACTTGTAATCAAAGCCAATGTCGGAGTCAGTATAGCCGATGCTCTTGATGGTGTCGCGGGCGATCTTCTGAAAGTCCACCACAGCCTTTGAGGTGATTTCACCAGCGATAACGCACAAGCCGGTGGTCACTAGAGTCTCGCAAGCCACGCGGCTCTTGGGATCCTGGGCGAGCATTGCATCGAGAATTGCGTCCGAAATCTGGTCGGCAACCTTGTCTGGGTGGCCCTTGGACACGGATTCAGAGGAGAAGAGATAATTTGCCATAATCGGCTCCTATGGGTTTACTGTGAACATCTTTATGCGTCAATATACATATTCGCATAGGCATAAGCAAATCAAGGTCGATCAGGATGATACAGTGATATCCCTACCCGCAAGCGTAAAAAAAATGTAAATGAGGATGGTCATGCTTGAACCTAGATCCCTTATTTTTCTTATTGCGCCTGGCATTGGCGTGTATCTTCTTTTGCTTGTGCTCCTCAAGAGCCGTATAGCAGTATATTTTCTCGATAAACCCAATTCCCGCAAAATACACAAGAACCAAATTCCCCGTATTGGTGGACTTGCCTTAATTCCCATTTCTTGCCTGGGCATTTCTATTGCAAGCGGATTAACTGCATTTACTGGTTCCATATTCGCTGGTGCGCTGGTTTTTACTGTGATAGGGCTCTTTGATGACAGTAGTTTACCGCACGTTGTTTTGCAGAAACCTCAGTGGTTCCTGCGTGCTCGCTACAAGTTTCTGTTGGAGTCTGCCTTGGCATTTGGTGTGATCTATTATACAGGGGTGACGCTTCCCGGCTTGCAGAATATGCCTTGGCTGGGGACTCCGCTCACCATGGTTTGGCTGGTGGGCGTGACCAATTCCTTCAATATTATTGATGGTGTTGATGGGTTGTGTGGCGGTGTATCCTTCGTAATCCTGCTTGGTATTGTAGTGCTTGCGCTATTGTTGCATATCGCCGGAGTTATGCCCATCGCCTTGGTCCTCGCTGGTAGTGTGGGCGGATTTTTGGTATTGAACAGTCATCCTGCCCGCTTATTTTTGGGCGACATGGGCAGCTTATTTCTTGGCTTTTGTTGTGCCTTGCTCGGGCTCGAAATTGTGGTGAATATCGCTCCTAATAACCCCTTCCTGCTCCTGTTTCTTGCAGCCTTACCGGTGCTCGATGTTGGCACAGCCATGGTGCGGCGGTCTTTTGTAAAACCGGCCCCGACTTCGCTTCGTCAGTGGTTTAGTCAACTGGCCCGCGCCGATGCCAACCATATTCACCACCGACTTTTACGACAGGGCTTGAGTGCGTCCTTGGTTGCCCTGGTGGCCATGCTATGGACCCTTGCCGTTCTGGTGCTCGCCTTTATGGCGCTCAGCAGTCCTGCGCAGGCGCTGTGGTATTTGCCTTACCTCGGTATATGTGTTTTGGCGTGCGGACTGCTCTACATCTCCTACCGAGACTAAAATCATGAGTTCACCCGCAAGCATCCTTATCCTTTGCGCAGACAATCTTACCCTGAGCCCTGTGGCCGAGACCATACTGAAGAGCAAGCTCCCACACACCTGCGTGAGTTCGGCCGGATTCGAGTGCAAAAGCTCCAACGGCCGTCAGTTTGATGCTGAAATGCTGGCTGAAGCAGATCTTGTTTTTGTGATGACCAATGTGCAGAAACAGAAAATCGAGTCGAAATACCGGGAGACCCGCGGCCGAGTGTATCGCCTAGGTGAGTGGGACAATTTGGACATCGAAACACCCGCACAGATCGAGCAGGCCTGCGCCAGCTGGGTGCATAAGTTCACG
>Ga0209125_1001877_pt1 | contig 17943 bp, 17 predicted proteins | sample BarGraIncub1131A_FD_184503 | JGI IMG/M metagenome (GOLD analysis project Ga0209125, IMG submission 184503) | Arctic peat soil microbial communities from Barrow, Alaska - Barrow Graham LP Incubations 11-31A (SPAdes) (version 2) | ecosystem: Environmental > Terrestrial > Soil > Wetlands > Peat...
GATCATTCATAAATTCCCTCCAAATAGAAGTTACAATGGTTCTATATTATATGCTTTATTCAATAAGGGTGTTATAAAATATTACTTTTTTAACTTACCTTTTATTATTAATCTATGAGTTGGAACTCTGATAGGAGTGCACGTTACTAAAGTTATTTCTGCATCTTCCTTTTCTAAATCCTGCAAGGAAATTAGTTTTCGCACAGCCTGCCGAAGCGTTCCTTGCGGACCGAATGGACATCTTGCTCTATTGGGTTGCTATCACTTCTTTTACATATTCAACTTCAAAGTCGTTTATCTCTGCAATATATTCTATAGATAGCCCTTTACCATATTGTTTTAATATTAATTCTTTTCTTTCTTCTTCTTTAGCTTCATTTTTGTAATGTATTTTTCTTATTTCATCTATACTCATTTTAAATACACCTCCATTTGCATTTTTATATTCTTCATATCTCTTTTCTATTTCCGGATTTTGGATTAAAAATAAGTATTCTAGAAAATCTACTAATGCTTTTATCTGATCATTATTTTTGACTTTATCATAATCTAATAATTCTTTCGCAAGCTCTATTTTAGCCTCATATATATCTTCATCTCTTATATTTATTTCTAATAAACTTTTTGCCATTTTAAAAACTAGTTTCAACGGATTATCTTCACTTATTTTTTCAAGCTCTATTTTTTCTACATCAATAGTCTTAAAATTATATGTTAGTATATCATTTTGTATCTCTGGTAATTTATATACATAGCTTTTATCTTTTCCACGGTCACCTTTATATGTATATATTGCAGCAGCCACTATTTCTGATTTGTCTTTATATTTATATCTAAACTTATCCCATATTCTATAAAAATATCTAAACATCCTTTCTCCAAAAATTTCTGATCCGCTACTATAACTTTGTACTTCCACATGAATGAATAATATTTTGCTTCCTTTATCTTTTAATAATACCTTTATTATTTTATCAGATATTACTTTTTCACTACTATCTTTATCAAATATATCTTTTTGTATTTCTCGCAATTCATTATCTAATGATTCTGTTTTCAGCTCCCAATCTATCTTATTAAATATCTCTGGAAAAAGCAATTCTACTATTTCAACTTCAAAAGCTTCTAGAATTGATTTCCACGCTGCATCAAAATCATGTTTCTTTGGCATATTTATTCACTTCCTTCTAGTTCTATAATTTACTCATTAATTTTATTATAACATATCGTATGTTCTTTTTCACTACTCTTTAGCTGTAAAACATGTCACTAAATGCACCATTAACGAAAAAAACCACCAAAATATATTTCAGCAGTTTACTTAATTAACTTTCGTATTTTATATAATTTCAGTTTTGTTCACAGTTATTCACAACCGCCGGCAGTCTTTTGCCTCGAGCTTGCTGTTTGCTAATGTTTCTCTGAAATAGAGTCCTCATAAAGCCAGTCTGGACAAATATCTTGTTCATGTATCCATTAGATTGTACTATGTGATGCTTTAACTGTATTGAATAATAAAGGGTTTTGTAATTCTTTAAATCTTTTTCTTTCATTAATTAATAGTGTAAAATCAAATATTCTCTTTTCATCATTTGTAAATGGTAGCAATAATTTATAGTTTTCTATATTCTACTTCTCGTGAAATATTAAATCATTCTTATAAAATGTCCTAGTGCAATTTCTTCTTCCCCAATAAAAATAAAGCATATTTTTAGATCATTCATAAATTCCCTCCAAATAGAAGTTACAATGGTTCTATGTTATATGCTTTACTTAATAAGGGTGTTTTAAAATATTACTTTTTTAGCTTACCTTTTATTATTAATCTATGGGTTGCAACTCTGATAGGAGTGCAGGTAACTAAAGTTATTTCTGCATCTGCTGTAGCATCTAATACAGATACCTCCGAAGGCTCTACCACAAGCTTTTTATAAACTATATATGTGAATATACCTTTTTTTGTCTGTACAATTATTGAGTCTCCATTAGTTAATTCATCTAATCTATTAAAATATTCACTGTAGGTATAACTTCTATGTCCAGCAAAAGAGCTGTTTCCCGTTTCCCCAGGCATAGCTGTTCCTTCGAAATGCCCAACTGCATACTTCAAGGTTGCTAAATCTGAGCCCTCACTTATAGCTACCTTCAAATCTATTTTAGGTATAGTCATAATGCCAATAGTCCCGCCTTTAGTATCCTTAGGGGCCGCCTGGTTTGGACTACTATCTACATCTGGAGTGGCTAATTCCCCCCCACCTGCCTGATCTATTATCTCACCTTGTTGAAGCGTCTTCTGGAAGTCATCAATCATTTCCTTTTGTTTCATTTGTGTTGAAACCCTTGCATATATAGCATAGGATATTATGCCCAAACCGATTACTATCAAGATAATGCCTAATGGCTTTAATATTTTTATTTTCATCTTCTCACTCCTTAGGTTCGAAAAATAACTTCTTCCCTATTAAACATATAGGTTGCAAGCATAATAGAAATTACAATATAAGCTAATAGCCAACCAAAAGTAATAGCCATATGATAGTAATTATAAATGCCTGAAATAAACTCCTTTATTAGACAAACTCCATTCGCTATTGGGATACTAAAGTAAAATGCATCAATGTTTTTTGCATCTAACATATAAGTTCCATAAGCTGGTATAATGGCAATTATTATTAGTGGAGAAAGATAGGTTTGTGCCTCTTTAAAGGATCTAGCAAATATACTGATTGCAAGCTCTAAAGCGCCAAAAGCCATAGTAAATAATATTGTAACTATACCAATCATAATAATTGTGGTTCCCCCTATGGAAAACCCTGCACCACCTGTAGTTGAAGAAAACAAACCTCCCTTTTGGGTTATGGCAATATACATACCTATCATAGATGCTATGGTACTAATTAATCCTAAAGTGGTAATTGCCAAAAATTTTCCCCAAAGTAAAGACATTCTTCCTGCTTGTGTGGTTAATAAAGGTTCTAGAGTTCCTCTTTCTTTTTCTCCTGCCCCTAGATCTGTAGCAGCTGGGAGAGGTCCAGATACACTGTAAACAATAAGTAACAAAGGTAGCATGATGGATAACAACATTTTCCCTATACCATTATCTACCTTCTCCACTGTCTTAAGCTTTAATACTGTTGGGGTTAGAAGTGAGGTATCAATGCTTCTTTTTGAAAGCCTGTTTGTTACTATCTCCTTAGAAAAGCTGTCTAAATAACTACTTACTATTCCTTCTGCTGTGCTTGATTGTTGACTGGAATTATCATATTCTAAATTAATACTTGCACTTATTTCCTTAGTTATATTATCATCAAAATTATCTGGTATCTCAATGCTAAGGAAAATCTTACCATCCTTTAAATCCTGATCAGGATTTTTAGAATCTACTATCTTTAGATTTTTCTGTTTCCTTAGATAGCTACCAAAGCTACTATTAGAATTATCTACAAGGGAAATCTTTAGATTATTTTCAACTTTATTATTATTAGTTTGCATACTTTTACCTATTACAAAAAACATTAAAGGAAATATTATAATTGGTATAAGCACACCAATAAGGATAGTTTTCTTATCTCTGAACATATCCTTAAGCTCTTTAAGAAATACAATTAATGTAATATTATTTTTCAATTTTATCACCTACCAGCTTCATAAATATTTCTTCCATGTCAGAACTTTGGTACTTATCTTTTAAATAATCAACTGTTCCTTCTTCCAGTATCTTTCCTTTATGAATTATTACAAGTCTATCACAGATTCTTTCAACTTCCTGCATGCTATGGCTAGAAAATATTATTGAATTATTTTTTTCCTTACACTTTATTATGAAGTCTTGTACAATTCTGGCTGCTGTAACATCCAGTCCTGCTGTAGGCTCATCAAAGAGCATTACTGTTGGGTTGTGAACTATTGATCTTGCTATCGCTACCTTCTGCTTCATTCCTCTTGAAAATTTTCCAACTCTTCTATCTACATACTCTTCCATTTCTAATATTTTTACTAGATAATCTATGCTTGTACTTATTTCCTCTTTAGACATACCATTTAACTCAGCAAAATATCTTATATTTTCTCTTGCGGTAAGCCTGTCATATAATCCTACTTCACCACCAAAAAGTATGCCTATCTTACCTCTTACCTTATAGGCTTCCTTATTAATGTCATAGCCTTCTATTTTTGCGGTACCGCTGCTAGCTCTTAGCATAGTTGCAAGCATTCGAAGAGTTGTGGTTTTACCAGCACCATTTTCTCCAATAAGTCCAAGTATTTCTCCGCTTTCCACTTTAAAGCTTATATTGTCCACTGCTGTTATTTTTTTAAAAACCTTACTTAGTTCTGTAACCTCAATCATTCTTCCACCCCCAAAATAAATAAACATATTTATATTTTAACATTCGAAAGTTAAAATACAAGTTAAATCATGTTGTCCTTGGGCTTCTACTAAAAACATTATCAACTACATTCAGAAACTATGTTAATATTATCTTGAGATGATATAATTGTATAAATAATAAAGGAGGAAATTTTATGAGAATAGGTACTGGTTATGATGTTCATAGATTAGTTTCAGATAGGCTACTCATTCTTGGAGGAGTTAATATACCTTTCCATAAAGGATTACTTGGTCATTCTGACGCGGATGTGCTTCTCCATGCAATAATGGATAGTTTGCTCGGTGCAGCTGCCTTAGGAGATATAGGTAAACATTTTCCAGATTCAGATGATACTTATAAAGGCATTTCCAGCATAAGACTTCTAGAAAAAGTTGGAGAGCTTATTTATTCTAAGGGCTATAGCATAGAAAATATTGATAGTACAATAATAGCAGAAAAACCTAAGTTGGCATCTTATATTGAAGAGATGACTATAAACGTTTCTAAAGCCTTGAATATATCTCCAGGACAAGTAAATGTAAAAGCTACTACTGAAGAGGGCCTGGGATTTACGGGAATAGGTGAGGGAATAGCTGCCCAAAGTGTGGCGTTACTGAAGTAAAAAGGCAAGAAAATGTTATCGGTCTAATCTGAATAATTGGTTTAAGCTGAACAGGGACACACCTCTACTTTTTAAATGGAAAAAAAATATCTATCGTTGAAAAATTATATCGATAAATATTTCCTATTCGTTTTGTAGAGGTGTGTCCCTGAATTATTATAATTCGTATGGAGTCTCTTGATAAACATAATAATTTAACCAATTCTGGAAAAGTAGTGAGGCATGACCTCTCCATTTCACGACTGGTGCTTTAGTTGGGTCATCTCCTGGATAATAATTTTCCGGTACTTTTACATCCATTCCTTTCCCTATATCTCTATCATATTCGCTTTTCAAAGAATCCCAGTCATATTCAGAATGACCTGTTACAAAAATCTGGTGTCCTTTATTTGCTGAGACGATATATACTCCTGCGTCAATTGATTCGCTGAGTATCTCCAGTTCAGAAACATTTATAATATCTTCTTTTTTTAAGCCTGTATGCCTAGAATGTGGCACATAGAATTCATCATCAAAACCTCTTAAAAGATTAGTGTTTTTCTTAACCACTGTATGAGAAAAAACTCCAAATTTCTTTTCGTTTAAAGGATATTTTTTTACTCCATAATGGTAGAATAAGCCTGCTTGTGCTCCCCAACATATATGAAGGGTTGAAGTAACATGTGCTTTGCTCCATTCCATTATCTCACAAAGCTCTTCCCAATAATCCACATCCTCAAATTCCATCTGCTCCACAGGCGCTCCGGTAATAACCATCCCATCAAATTTTCTATCCTTCACAGCTTCAAAGGAGGTGTAAAAAGTAATAAGATGTTCCTCCGAAGTGTTAACTGAATTATGAGTTTTAGTATTTAATAAATCTATTTCTACCTGAATAGCTGAATTAGCAAGTAATCTTAATATTTGTGTTTCAGTTACTATTTTTGTAGGCATCAGATTTAATATAAGTATTTTTAGAGGACGAATATCCTGATGAAAAGCTCTGCTTTCCCCCATTATAAATACATTTTCTTTATCAAGAATTTCAAGTGCTGGAAGATTGTCTGGCACTTTAATTGGCATAATATCACCGCTTTCTTTTTATGACATAATGCTATTATAATAAATTATGAGCAAATGTACAACTTCAAGAAAAGCATGTAATGGCAATCATATGGTCGCCACTACATGCTTTACTCTATATAATCAGCTTTTAAACTATTTTCCAGCTTTTTCTAAGGCTTGCTTTAGATCATTAATTAAGTCTTCTGCATCTTCAATTCCAATAGATAATCTTATTTGATCTGGTGATACTCCAGCTTTTAATTGATTCTCAGGAGATAACTGAGCATGGGTGGTGCTAGCAGGATGGATAACTAAAGACTTAGCATCTCCTACATTTGCAAGAAGGGAAAATATCTCTAACCCCTCAATGAATTTTTTACTTGCTTCAACTCCACCCTTTATGCCAAAGGTAAATATTGAACCAGTACCCTTTGGAAAATACTTATCTGCAAGTGCTTTATATTTATTGCCCTCAAGACTTGGGTAGCTTATCCAAGTTACACTTGGCTGGGTTTTTAAGAAGTCTATAACTTTAATCGTGTTCTCTACATGCTTTTGAACTCTTAAGGATAAGGTTTCAAGCCCAAGTATTAGTAAAAAAGAATTAAAGGGACTTATGGTAGCTCCAGTATCTCGGAGTAGTTGTACCCTTGCCTTTAATATGTATGCAAGTGGGCCAAAGGCATCTGTATATTTTATACCATCATAACTTGGATCAGGTTCAGTTAGGCCAGGAAATTTACCGCTTTCCTTCCAATCAAACTTTCCAGAATCTACGATAACACCACCTATCGCTACTCCATGTCCTCCAATAAACTTAGTTGCAGAGTGTACTACAATATCTGCTCCAAACTCAATAGGTCTTATTAGATATGGAGTCCCAAAGGTATTGTCAACAATAAGAGGGATTTTATTTTCATGGGCTATTTTAGCTAGGGCTTCAATATCAACAAGATTTATACCAGGATTTCCTATTGATTCAATATATAATGCCTTTGTTTTGTCAGTAATAGCTTTTCTGAAATTTTCAGGATCGTCTGGATCAACAAAGATAGTTTTAATTCCAAACTTAGGAAGAGTCAAGTTAAACAAATTATAAGTACCACCGTATAAAGTGCTTGCTGATACTATCTCATCACCATAGCCTGCTATATTTTCTATAGCATAGGTTATAGCAGCTGCTCCAGATGCTGTAGCTAAGGCTCCAACTCCTCCTTCTAAGGCTGCAACTCTTTGTTCAAAAACATCCGTTGTTGGATTCATAATTCTAGTATATATATTACCAAATTCCTTTAACCCAAATAAATTAGCTGCGTGCTCAGCATCATTAAATACATAAGATGTAGTCATGTAAATTGGAACCGCCCTTGAACCAGTAGTAGGATCCACCTTTTGCCCTGCATGAACCTGAAGTGTGTCAAATTTAAGTTTTTTCTCACTCATAATAAATACCTCCATCAATTAAATATAGTTTTCATATTTGTTTACTTGGACATACTGTAAAAATAAAATGCTTACCTATTATTAGATCTAAATATCTTTTAAAAGGAAGCATCAATTCCTCTAAATAATTAATTATATATAATACATATCTTTTATATTATCATTTAACTTCTTATATTCAAAAACTAATTTCTCTAAGTTTATTGAATCTACCATTTCATTTATTCCATGATTCAACTTCTTCCATATATTTTCCGAAACGCAGTAGTCTATTTTGCTTACTTTGTTATGATCAACACTTTCCTCTGAAACAAGCAATGCCCCTTCAAGAGTTCTTAATATTTCTCCAACGGTTGTATCTAATCCTTTTGCCCCAAGAGTGTAGCCACCTTGAGCGCCTTTAATACTTTTTACGAGTTCAGCCTTCCTTAACATAGAAAATATCTGCTCTAAATATCTTTCTGATATATCCTGTCTCTCAGAGATACTTTTTAAGGTTATATAATCATTATTGGAATTAAGTGCTAGGTCAACCATTGCTTTTAATCCATAAGTTCCTTTTGTCGAAATCTTCATCTTAAATCTCCTCAATTCCTAGTAAATCTGTAGTTATTATTTAAATTATATAATAATCAATTTAACCTGTCAACAGTATTGTATCATTAAACTAGGAAATTTCAAATATTAAGATATTGGTCTTTCTTATCACTTGATTCTTATTTTCTCATTAGTTTCTATTTGTATAATAGAGCCATCTTGTATAACTAAAGTTATTGAACCATACTTAATCATTTTAACTAAGTTTAATATCTTTTTAATATCTTCATGGGTATAGCCTCTTTTAATCTTTTCAGTATTATCATTTACCTCCATCTCAATACCCCCAATTATAAAAACTAATTAAACATAGCTTCCTCCAAATCTTGAATTATATCTTCAGCATTTTCCAATCCTATAGAAAGTCTTAACAATCTATCATCGACCCCTAATTTAATTCTTATTTCCTCCGGTATAGCTGCATGAGTTTGAACCATAGGATATGTGATAAGTGTCTCTACCCCTCCAAGGCTTTCTGCAAATGTAATAACCTTGATCCTCTTAAGTATTTTTTCTACTAAGGAACTCTCCTTAACCCTAAAGGAAATCATACCACCGAAACCTCTCGCTTGAAGTTTAGAGATATTATAGCCTTCATCATCTGGCAACCCAACATAGTATACATTTTCAACATTTTTGTTAACCTTTAAAAAACTTGCTACCTTAAAGGCACTTTCCTGTTCTCTTTCTAGCCTTATCGCCAAGGTCTTCATTCCTCTTAAAATAAGCCAGCTATCAAAGGGGCTGAGCACTGCCCCTACAGATTTTTGTATCAAACGGAATTGTTCAGCAAGACTCGGATCCTTTACTATTAGTAATCCTGCTAAGGTATCATTATGCCCCCCAAGATATTTAGTGCCACTATGGACAACAATATCAGCTCCAAGTTTTATTGGGTTTTGAAAATAGGGTGTTAGGAATGTATTGTCAATTATTACAATCAGACTTTTTGAATGACCTAACTCAGCTATAAGCTTTATATCTGTGACCTTCATCATTGGATTTGTTGGAGTTTCAACAAAAATAGCTCTTGTATTAGTTTTAATAGCTTCTTCCACCATCTTAAGATTCCTCGTATCTATGTAAGTTACACTTATACCTAGCTTTTTATAAATTTCTTCTGCAAGTCTATAGGTGCCACCATACAGGTCATCAGAGAATATTAAATTATCTCCTGATTTAAAAAAGGAAAAAATAGTTGAAATAGCTGCCATCCCTGAAGAAAATGCTAAACCTTCATTACCCCCCTCCAGTTTTGCAATAGTTTTTTCTAGTTCTTCTCTAGTTGGATTTTGTAGCCTAGAATAATCATAGCCTGTAGTTTCATAAAGACCTGGATGTCTAAAGGTTGCACTTTGATATATTGGAAAACTAACTGCTCCAGTAGTTTCATCGAAGCCCTTACTTCCATGTACCAGAATAGTTTCTATCTTTATACCTTCTTCTTTCACACTAATCACCTCAAGAAAATTTATTATGCTTTAATTAGATTATAACCTAATATGAAATAAGCAGAATGGATATTATACAAAAAAACTCCTACCTATAAAATTAAGGCAGAAGAAATATATCCAATTACTTTTACTACATAAGTAGAATACATGGAAGGTACCAACATACCCTTACGCTATAACAGGCGCACCTGCTTTACCTACAAATTCAGCTTAGTGTTCAGGAATGCACTTCAATCAAACATTGCCAAGGTTCTCTTTCAGCTTTAAGAACCCTCTCTGATGGTTTTAAATGATTTACTCTATTCCCTCATAACATATCCTAGTATTTTTCTATGTTTACTATGTAATATAAATTATATAGTTACTTTATATTATTGTCAATAGCTAAAACAATTAAAGATCAGAAGCAAAACATTGCTTCTGATCTTTATTAATAAGATATATAATTTTTAACCGTATAATCTTGTATTTTTTTTACAGACTTATCATAAATATTTTTATCAATCTTATCTACAATACCCATTTTATCTATAATTTCATTAATATAAGGTATATAAACTAATCTTATAAGCTTTTGGGGTAGCTTTACATAAAAGCATAGATCAAATTCATTTTTATTAAAGCTCAAAAATCCACTATAATGATAAAATACTATAGGGCATTCATTGATAGTTAATTGGTTTTTACCAGACATAACGCTAGCATGGGAATACCATGCTGTTGCATTTATTCCTATATTGCTTATTATTCCCACCTTTTCATATTTATCAGGCCAATCATTCATATATAGTTGATCTCCATAACGTCCATTTTCAGATCTATTATAACACCACTCGATACATTGTTTTCTAAAATAATTCAAACAATCAATACCATTTTCATCCCTTATATATTGATTCGTTGCTAAGAATTACACAATAATAATGCATTCTTACTGCCTCCTTTAGAGGAATATTAGTATTAATCTACTCAAAATATTATATTTAACTTATCTACTTTATGTCACAACTTTGTGCATAAAATATTAATTTACATAAATTATATTGAACCTATGATAAATAATTGATTAAAAAAGGAGACTTTATAATGTATCGAAAGGATTTAATTAAAAACTACGATGCAATCTTTTGCCTTGGATCTAATTGTCAAGGTATTTATTATATAAAACAACACAATTTATGTTGTGGAAATAACCCAACTGATTGGCTTTCAACTCATTCATTACCTTTATTAATAGATCAGATACACAAAAAGTTTATTAATTTTATGGCACTAGAGAATCTAAGTATTATAGGGGTGGATAAAGGCAACCATGCAGTTTTTGATCCTGTATATAATTGTGCCTCCTATCATGAGTTTCCACTGAATGAAACTTTAGAAGAGGCATATCCAAAATTTAAAGAAACTCTGCAAAGGCGTATTAAAAGGTTTTATTCAACCCTTGATAAGAGTAAAAATGTTTTATTTATACGAGTTAGTCCTTATCCAAATGAAACAGAAATGCTTACTGTACTTCTTAATGTACTCTCTACTTATACTGATGCCAAAATTAATTTAGTATATATAGAATTAAAAGACAATATTACTGAAATGATTGAGGTAGGACATGAACACAATCTAATTTGTTATCTTCAATTTCCAACAGGAGAAAATTGGTTGGGAGACTACGTATCATGGTATGGTTTCTTAAAGGATATATCCTTAGTTCCCATAAATTGTGAGGAGTAATTGTTAGTTCCGAAAAAAGATCATTGTCAATTCTAGGGACATACCTGCCTAGCAAACAAGAATTGTGTAAGCTACTATATTCTAGCTCGAAAGCAGCAATTTTGATCGTAACATACGATGCAGGTGTGTCCCTGCTCAAATTAGATCGGCTAAATTATTAATTGTTAACAATAAACTTCAATTCCATCTATAGCTTCTTTAACTAACATATCAACTTCAAGCTTTTCTTCTGAAAACTCTATATCCTTCAGCCTTGGCTTTGTTTTAGGATGCTTAGCTACAAATATAGTGCAACAATCCTCATAAGGAAGTATAGAAGTTTCATAGGTGTCAATTTCTCTTGCAATATCCATTATATCTATTTTGTCTGTAGATATTAATGGCCTAAAGCAAGGCATAGTTGAGACTATATCAGTCACCACTATACTTTCCATAGTCTGACTAGCCACCTGGCCCATGCTTTCTCCCGTAGTTACAGATTGTATACCGTTTTTTTCAGCTAAAGTGCAGGCAACTCTCATCATAAACCTTCTCATAAGTATTGTTATTTCATCTTCTCTACACTTTTCAACTATTTCCATTTGAATATGAGTAAAGGGTACAACATATAGCTTTAATTTTCCTGTATAACTCCTTAAAATATCAGCTAAAGTCTTAACCTTATCCTTAGCTCTTTCACTGGTATAAGGGTGACTATGATAATAAACACAACTTAACTCTACACCCCGCCTTGCCATTAAATATCCAGCTACCGGTGAGTCTATTCCACCAGATAACATAAGCATTGTACTTCCATTCATTCCATAAGGTAGTCCCCCTATGGCTTTTATAATATCTGAATATATATAGGTCTTGGTCCTAATCTCCACATATAACTTAAGTTCTGGTGCAATCACATCAACTTTTTTTTCAGGCATTGCGTCTAGTATGAGTCCACCTAGTTTTCTACTTACTTCCATGGAATCCATGGGAAAGGTTTTTACTGCTCTCTTAGTTTCAACTTTAAAGGTACTAAATTTCTTCTCTTCTAGCTGCCTTATAGCCTCTAATTTTATTTCTTCAAAATCTGACTCAACCTGAGTTACTATACATAAACCTGAAACTCCAAAGATTTTTTTTACTCTTTTCACTGTCTCATCAATATCTTCAGTACTTATGAAACATCGTCCATAATCAATTTCGAATTCATATTGCACACCAATTAGAGAAGCTTTTATGTTGTCCATTAATTTTTTTTCAAATTTACCCTTGTTAAGTCCCTTTAAGAATATTTCTGCTGCGAATTTTACTAAAAGTAATCTTTTCATTTGTTTATTCTCCTTAAAAATTTTAATCCGTCAAACAATGCATCTATGGCGTAGTCAATTTCTTCTCTGTTATTATTTTCTGAAAAGCTAAACCTTATAGTGCTGGATATTTCTTTACTATTAAAACCTATTGCCTTTAATACATAGCTTTCCTTGTTTCTTTTAGCTCCACAGGCAGAACCCATGGAAACATAAATTCCCTTTTCCTCCAGCATATGAAGTAAAACTTCACCTCTTATCCCACTAAAGGTTACACTTAATATAAAGGGTGAATATGTATCCCCTTCATTATTTATCCTTGCTCCTTCAAGTTTGGATAGCTTTGAAATAAAATATTTTTTTATATCCATTACCTTTTGAAAATTTGCTTTTAAATTAGCATGTACTATTTCTGATGCTTTAGAGAAACCAGCAATGTTAGCTAAATTTTCCGTACCAGATCTAAGTCCTCTTTCTTGTCCCCCACCATAAATTAATGGTTTTGGCTCCAGTCCCCTTCTTACATAAGCGAAACCAACACCCCTTGGTCCATGTATTTTATGGCTACTTACTGACATTAAATCAATAAAGGACTTTTTTACATCAATTTTTAGTTTCCCATAACCTTGAACTGCATCAACATGGAATTTAGCTCTTTTACTTTTTTCTTTAATTAATATTCCAATACTTTCAATATCTTCAATAGTTCCTATTTCATTATTAACCAGCATCACACTAATCAGTTGGGTGTCCTTATCTATTTCATCAGATAATTCTTCTAAGCTTATCCTTCCCTTTGTATTTACCTTCAAATATGTAACCTTAATACCATCCTCTTCCAAGCATTTAAAGGTGTTTAACACGCTTGGATGTTCAACTTCAGTAGTTATCATATTGCATTTAATGCGAGCAAAGCCTTTAACTAAAAAATTATTACTTTCGCTTCCCCCAGAGGTAAAAACAATTTCGTCAATACTACAATTTATTGTTTTAGCTATATCTTCTCTATATTTATTTAGCATTTTTTCTGCTCTTATACCTAAACTATAAGCTGAAGAAGGATTCCCATAAATATTTTTCATAATATAATTTACTTCTTCAATGGCTTCCGTATACATTCTTGTTGTGGCACTATTATCAAAATAGACTTCCATTGCTTCACTCCCAATATTGACATCACTTCAGCATATAAATCTTATAAAGTATATACTCCCCTATAATTATAAGGCAATAGGTGTTTTTCTACAAATGTAAAAAATAAGACAAGATATATCCATCTTTGAATGAATAAATCAAAAGTAAAAGCAAAAGTGAAAGCATAAACTGCTTTTACTTTTGCTTTAAAAATACTAAAGCTACCCTTGAGAGCAAGACTAGTACAATGCTTTATGTTTAACCTCTTCGCTTAAAACCTCATTCATACTACCAGTTCTGTAGCCATTTAAATCTAAGGTTACATACTTATAACCTATAGCTTTAAATTTATCACCTATTTTGTCCATTAAAGCATCATTGAAAAATTTGCTTCTTTCTTCAATTGCTACTTCAATTCTTGCTATATCATTATGATGTCTTACCCTTACTTGCCTAAAGCCTTCTCCGAGCAAAAACTCCTCAGCTTGTTCAACCATGGAAAGCTTTTTCTTTGTTATTTCATTTCCATAAGGAAATCTCGATGACAAACAAGCAAAGGAAGGTTTATTCCAGGTAGGTATATTCATTTCCTTTGAAAGAAGTCTTATATCAGCTTTTGTAAGGTCAGCATCTTTTAATGGACTGATTACCTTAAGCTCACGACCCGCTTTTAACCCTGGTCTAAAATCACCTACGTCATCAGCATTCGCCCCATCTAAAACATGTTGAAACCCTCTGTCCTTGGCAATATCCCATATTTTTGTAAACAATTCTTTTTTGCAATAGTAACATCTATCCACAGGATTTTTTGCAAAGCCTTCTATATCTAATTCTTCAGAAAATATTACAACATGCTCAGCACCAATTTTCTTTATATAGCTTACTGCCTCCTTAAATTCCCTTTCTGGGTATGTTGAGGATCTTGCAGTAACCGCAACTACCTTATCCTTTAATACATCATGTGCTACCTTTATAAGAAAGGTACTGTCTACTCCTCCAGAATATGCAATAACAGCTCCCTTTAGATTTAATAAATTATTCTTTAGCTTTTCTAATTTTTCATGTGCTTCCATCTTATTTCACCCTCCTGTATTCCTCATTAATACTCTAATAAGCAATTTAGTTTCTAGTAGATTACATTATACTATGAATAAGATGGGTTTTCAATCAACTATATATTTAACTTTAGGAACTTTTTGGGAAGATTCTCTTCCTATCTCTTCAAAGTTTAGCGGTGGTATAAAGGTTCCTTCAATCCCTCTAAGCTCTCCTATCTGTGTAACTGCAACATAGATATCAGATATTTTATACCAAGTTGCATAGTTAACTGTTCCTGAAGGAGTTAAATTAAACGTTTCTTGAAATAACTTTACTACATCGTAAGTACTTTTCCCATATACTCCGTTTACTGGTACCTTTGGGATAGCAGGATAATTTTCAGATATTTTATTTAAATATGTTTGTACTTTTGATACATTCGGCCCGGAAGAACCTATACCTAGTACATATCCTGGGTAAGAACTAGGAACACCTGGTACAGCAGTAGCAGTAGTTAAACTTAGATCAGTACCATAATAATGTGTCAATATTTGAATAGGAGAAAGGCCCTGATCCCCTAAATATTTACTACCCCACTGAGTTAGCCAGTTTGGACATGAAACCGTTGTTCCATCACAATATTGAGTTAATAATGGCTGCTTTACCCCAGGTCTTTTGCAATAGGTAGCAAATATCTGATCCACTATATTGCTTATATTAGCATATATATTTCTTCCATATATAAAGGCATGATCGTATGCTGTTGAACTTGTGATTTGAAAATTTTTACCTTTATTTCTATACCATTCAGTATAAATCCTATTAAGAGTAAAAGAGATAATACAAAGAATATTTGCTCTTATTGTATTTTCTGGCCAAGTGGAAAATATTTCGCAAGAAGCAACATTTTTTATATAATTTTTATAGCGAACTTTATAATCGGATACACCAGTATCATTTGGATCTCCCGCGTGGACAACAATAAATTCTGGTATTACTACTTGGTTTAGAACTACAAAACCAGAGGAAGAATTCTCAGGCTTTATAGGAGCTTCAGGTATTTTAGCAGGATATTTACCTACTAAAGTATTAGGTAGTATATCAATAATTTCTTGGTCCACCTGTCTACTCGTGGTTGTTTCCATATTGCATTCTTGAAGAGCTAACACCTCTGGATAAACCTGACATCCCTGAACTTTTATGGACTTAAAACCCGGTGCTTCCACTATAATATCGTAAAGATCATATGGGTTTTTCCCTGTTGGAGACATTGAAAGTTGAATATCTGGAGCAGTAACCTCTATTTCGCTAGTCTGTCCGGAAGAATCTGTATTAAGCTTATAGTTTTGTCCTGCTTGATCTCTAGGTGCTATAGTTATCCTTGCATTATTTATGGGAATATAAGAATCCCCTTTATATACCTTTACCTGTAATCTACCTTTAGAAGGCATAATTAAGCTCCTTATAATATTATTCATTATATTCATATGATATATATATATATCTGTTACAATTTTATAATAAAATCTTATATTAATGTTTGGCGCACTAAAAAGATGCAGCATATCTCTAATCAAAGAAACATCTGCATCTTCTATTTTCTTTATGTGTTTATTACTTAATCAATGGTATATCTAACTTTAGGAACCTTCTCAGAGCTTTCATTTACTAATTCTTCAAAGGATAGAGGTGGAATAAAAGTCCCCTGAAAGCCTCTCTGTTCTGCTATCTGTGTCACTGCAACATAAATATCAGAAATTCTATACCAGGTGGCAAAATTAACTGTCCCTGTAGGAGTTAATCCAAATATCTGTTGAAAAGTCTTTACTGAATTATATGACTTTCGCCCATACATTCCATCTACAGCCAGCTTTGGAATTGCAGGAAAATTTACTGATATCCTATTCAAATATGTTTGTACTTTTGTAACATTGGGTCCAGAAGAACCTATTCCTAGTACATATCCAGGATAAGAACTAGGTATTCCTGATACAGCAATGGTAGTAGCTAAATTTAAATTTGTGCCATAATAATGGGTCAATATTTGATATGGAGTCTGGCCCCTATCCCCTAAATATTTACTTCCCCACTGAGAGAGCCAGTTCGGGCAGGTAACCCTTATGCCATCACAATACTGTGTTAATAAGGGTTGCTTAACTGAAGGTCTCTTTGCATAGGTTGAAAATATTTGATCCACTATATTGCTTATATTAGCATATATATTTCTTCCATATGCAAAGGCATGATCATAGGCTGTTGAACTTGTAATTTGGAAATTTTTTCCTTTATTCCTATACCATTCTGTAAATATCCTATTCAGTGTGAAGGATATAATGCAAAGAATATTTGCTCTAATTGTATTTTCTGGCCAAGTGGAAAATATTTCGCAAGAAGCAACATTTTTGATGTAATTTCTATAACGAACAGTATAATTTGGTGCAGCTGTATTATTAGGCGTCCCAGCGTGAACAACAATAAATTCTGGTATTACCACTTGATTTAGAACTACAAAACCAGAGGAAGGATTTTCAGGTTTAATTGAAGCTTCAGGTATTTTAGGAGGAAATACACCTACTAAGGTGTTAGGAGGTATATCAATAATTTGATCAGTAATCTGTCTATTCATAGCTTCCATATTGCATTCTTGGACAGCCAGTATTTCTGGGAATACCTGGCATCCGTTAATTCTAATTATCTTGAAGCCGGGAGCTTCAACGATAATATCGCAAAAGCTATAGGGTACTTTTCCTGATGGAAAAAGGGAAAGTTGAATATCCGGGGTTATAACCTCTATTTCGCTGGTCTGACCCGAAGAATCCGTTTTAAGGATATATTTTTGTCCTGGCTGATTTCTTGGGGTTATAGTTACACTTGCATTGACTATGGGAATATAAGAATTTCCTTGATACACTATTACCTGCACTCTACCCTTAGAAGGCATTATTTAACTCCTTATAATATTAATTATTAACTTACAAAACTATTTCAATTATATTTTATATGAGATAATTTCCATCTTCCTCAGCTTGATTAATAAAGGCTATTATTGATTTTTGACTATCTGCTTCAAAGGCATATCCTCTAGAATTTTGAAATACTGCTTCTAAATCAAAACTCCCATAACCCCATTCTGGGTTAGGATATTCATCTCCAGGCCTTTTGCTGGTTCCTCGAATTAGATAGGTTTTTAAATTAGTAGAAAACAATGTTGGATCGTTACCTTTAAC
>Ga0209125_1001878_pt1 | contig 17935 bp, 16 predicted proteins | sample BarGraIncub1131A_FD_184503 | JGI IMG/M metagenome (GOLD analysis project Ga0209125, IMG submission 184503) | Arctic peat soil microbial communities from Barrow, Alaska - Barrow Graham LP Incubations 11-31A (SPAdes) (version 2) | ecosystem: Environmental > Terrestrial > Soil > Wetlands > Peat...
GCCACCCTCACCCTGCCCTGCGAAAGCCCCACCTCGCTTGCGGCTCGCCTCCCGCCCCCGGATCTGCCTCCTGAATGGCCACCAGCTCGCCCTTGCCAACGGCGCGGCATCGGCGCTCCACCCCTCAGCTAAACCTTCCCAAAGGCTCCAAAACCTTTCCCAACGGCTCCCAAACCCAAAACCTCCCCCGCTTCCACCCTCTCCTATTTTCCACCTGGTGCCCTCCCCAAGTCCTCGTCGGCCGCAAATGCTTCCCGAAAGCCAAAGGCCTGCCTGACCCTCCCGCCGGCGCCTCAGCGGCATCACTATCACCAGGTCGCCCGCTGGCTCCTGCCTCCTTTCCCCAACGGCCACCATCCCCGCCACCTGCAACACCTCCCAGAACCTCCATCATCCCAGATCCCGCCGCCGGCGCCGCCTCGCTTCCCGCAACATTTCCCAGGTGCGCCCAGTCCCCCGGGCCGCCTCCTTCCCGAAAGTATCCCTTCATCCTCTCCCGAGCGCCCCGGCCGGCGCCACCGGCAATAAATCGCCCTCCCGCGAGCTTCCGCCAAAGGCAACACCTCTCAACCCCCCCTACTTTCCATCTTTCTTCCTATCCGCCACCTCTTCCTCGCCCTGGTACAGCCTGGCCGCCGCCCGCCGCCGGACTTCGCGATTTCAAATCCAGAAGTTTTTCTGGCCCTGCCGCCGCCTCCCAATCTCCCGATCCGGCATTCAACTGCCTCGATCCTGCAGTATCCCGCCCAGCATCTCCCTTTTCCCCAAAATCTCCCTGTTCCCTCCCTGATCGCCTCCTCCCCATGCTCCACGAGGTGCGCCCTGGCCCACTATTCCCCTGATCTGCCACTTTTCCGGATCTTTTCCAAATAGCGATCTGGTGCGGGTCTGAGCGGGCATCGAGCCGGGACCTGGTGTGGGCCATCAGGCTGCTTGTGAGCGACGTTGTTGCCGGCTGAGGCGGTTATGATGATTTTGCAGAACTGGATGCGATCGGCTGGCAGGGAGGGTTAGTGGAGAGGCAGGTGGAAAACGGGGAGTATGCGCGGCTTTGGGTGCTAAAAAAGCGGATATGCTAGTGGTTCAACAGTTTCTTGTGTGAGAGAAATGCTGGAGGGGCGGGTTATGTGCAGAGGAGCAACACTTTACTGATTTTGGTTACCATTCTACATTTCCGATGTTAGCGTCTTCGCGGGGTTGGATCAAAAGTTCTAAGTCGAGGGCTGCCAGCAACTTGAACAGGGTATCTACTCGCAGCATATGCCGACCATTTTCTACTCTGGAAACCATCGTCTGATTGAGACCAACCCTTTTACCGGCCTCTTCCTGAGTCAGCCCCCTCGTCTTTCGAGCATCCTTCAGCAGATACCCGATGGTGTTTTCGTTGACGATTGTCTGCACTTGTTCACCTCGCGATGTGCTTCAAACTACTTATGCTTCATATGTCATATTTACAATATATTACAAGAATAGCATAAAATCAAGTTATGCGTTATATGACATATTTGGGGCGAAACCCGATGTTTTTTTGCGTCCTCGCCAGTAAGCACCAGTTAGGAAGGGAACGGGCAATCAGCCTCTACGATCATATCCGTCCGAGAAGGCCAGGACCGCCCCCGGATCACCTCGATCTCCTTCCTGAGCATAGCGACGCTTCCATCTGCAGCAACCGCCGCACTCCCAGTCCCTTCGGCGCCCAATTCCCAAGTCCCAACCGACAAACCGCCACAATCAACCTCCACTTAAAGCTCTCTCTCAAAGGCCTTCTCAATTCTCTCTTCCTCACCTGGTAGCCAACGCTGGCCGGTCAGGTGGAAGGCAGGGTAATTCGTTGCTGGCCCGGACAATAGAGTACGAGATCCGATTGAACATTTGAACCGAGGTGGAATTTGGAAAATGAGAAAGTGGAAAGAATGGACACAAACACCCGTGCAAGAAAGGTGGCTCTCCTGGCGTATGAGCTCGGCAAAGCTGGAGCTTGGGAGAATTGGCGGGAATACGGGACAGCCAGCACTCCATTTGACGAAATCTACATCCGAACTTTTGTAAATGCGGATGGCGAATATCAACTTCGGGCGGAGGAGCTGTTGGATAAGCTGCTGGATAATTGACATAATCCTCCCCACTCCCTACCCCACCCGCAGGCCCTGGCTAACCCAGCCCCTTATTGTCTTGACTAAGGGTCCACTCAACGGGGTGTTGCTGGCGAGGGGAGGAATTCAAAGGATATAAAAGTCCAAGGCTCCTGGAAAACAGAATGTGAAAGCTCTCGATGCCGGCGGGCTTGGCTGAAGGGATATCTCGGTCTGGAGAGATTTTGACTGAAAGGTTTACTCAGATTCTGATTCTAGGGGAAAGTATTAACGTGTTTTGAAAATTGGCAGAAATGAGCACAAGGCTGGCCTGCTACACCTTTTTAGACGAAAAGACCGCATTTTTTTGTTTCATTTTTAGGAACTAGCCTGCTAAAATTATTTATGTTTATCAGATATTATCCATTTAAGCAAATCTCGCTCAGATGTACCAGCTATAGAAAATGGGGCCATCGAAAACTGCAATATTGCCAACGTTCGCGAGCATTGTCCTTCAGGGGCTACCCAAGGGGGTTTTAGAATAAGAGGAGACAAAAGGGATTTAAGAGACTATTTGGCCTATACACAGTGTAAGAACAGCAATTTAATAGCACTGGCAGCATTTAGGGTTTGTCACGTAGAACTTTACATTAGTGTAAAGCCCAGCTTTACATTTTCAGCTACTACCTCAGTAAACCCGTTATTTTCGCAATCCAATTAAAAACCATGCCAATTTCGTTTCAAGTCGGAATAACAAGTAGATGTAAAGTAGGACTTTACAGTAAAGTTAAGTCCAGTTTGACAACCTGTTAAATCAAATTCGTCATAATTGTTGCTGGCCCGCCCAATGGTAATCAGAGATACACGGATACCATTCACCCAGCGGAGGCAACAAAATGCAAACTACAAACACCCAGACCAGTCTAGACGAAAAGAACTCACATTTCGTGCAATTCAACAAACAACACCTCTCAGACATCGAGGCATTGATGGCCGAGAGCCCCTTAGCTGCCAGGGTTTTCATGTTCCTGGTAGAAAAAATGGATAAGAAAAACGCCTGCATCATGTCTTCAACCGTCCTTACTGAGCGGTTTCAAAAGACTAGACAAAGCATTTACACTGCAGTAAAGGTTCTTACTACAGGGGGCTTCCTTCAAACTTTCCGGGCCTCCGGAGCTACAGTTTACACTTTAAATGCAGATGTCGTTTGGCAAGATGCAGGGAATAAAAAACAATTTGCAGAATTCTCAGGCAATATTGTGATTGCCAAATCCGAGCAACACCGGATCGATGAGGACGGCTTTGAAAGAAAAATCAAGGCACGGACCACGAAGCTTATTACTGTTGAATCGGTTATGCCGAAAGGTCGCAGCCGCCGTCCCGAAATCGCAGCCATTTAACCCACTACCCTTATCACTAACCCTGGTCGTCCACACGAGGCCAGGGTTTTTATTTATTAAATAAGTGTACGTCCTGAAGGCAGCTAATGAACGTCAACGATGATCTCACGGCGGCAGTAAAAAAAACGCCGCTAACCACAAAGATTCAAGTGGCGGGCGGCGTTCAAAGGTTTCACCGATCGGCATGCATCTAAGAGCAGGCCAATTTTTTCCTCTCAGCTGCTCCTCAACCTTCTCTTCCGGCTTCTCCGGCGGGTTCCTCCCAGCATACTCATTCGAAACGTTCCTCCACTCGAGGCCTCTCACGTAGGGCCAAATCCGCCACACGTAATCACCATCGCTGTCGTAGCCAGATGGCCCAACAACTGGTAGATCCGGCCTGAACGCGTAATGCCCTGGCCTGTTTCTGCGTTGAAGCCCTGAATTGTGGATCGGCGTTGAAAATTGACCCTTTTCGGTGTCCAGGTTGACCCACTACAGAACAAAGTTTCAAGTAGTTACGGCCGACAAGGTGGGTCAACCAGGTGCCGGTGGTGGGTCAGACCAGGAATCCGGTCCACAGATAGGCAGTGCTTTGCCGTCGGGCGGTGCAAAATGTAGGCGTTTTTGCACCACCCGCACTGATCCCACATGGTGCCGCCCTCCCCTGCCTAATAACATTCCCCGCCTGCCACCGCAGTGTTTGCCAAAATTCAAGATTTTTGGCATAAAGGTGCGGATTCCCTTAAATGCCGGCCACCATTTCGATGGGGGAAGGTGTCCCAAAAAGAACTCTTTTTGATACAACTTCACCCTTTGTTGTTGACACGTAGAATGCGCCCAGCTCTTTTTTGGAGTCCATGCCTCCTCCCTTTAGATTGTGTCAAAAGGCAACTTTGACTATGCAATGATAATCTTGATTAATGTCTCAGCTCTTATATAATTTCTCTTTATACACCTAACGGGCAGGGGGATACAAAACCAAGGAGAATCTCTATGCGAAATGAACAAGGAAAGGTAGGATGGATTTTGCTCTGGGCCTTGGGAATCCCGATTCCATTATTGCTGGTTTTTTTCCTTTTGCGTGGATGCACCTGAGGCAGTACCACTGGGCGTGTTTGAAGAATAATGCACATGATTGGGAATCAAAGATCGATCTGAACCCTGAAAAGGGAGGGAGAGCAGGCGCTCATCCTCGGGTGCGGCGACTGCTAGCCCTTCACAAGAAGCTGCCGGCCCTGAAGGTTTTTCGTAGAGAGACTGAAAAGCAAATGATCATGGCCGTGCGGAAATAGTCGCAAAATGGTGCAGTCCTCTGCATCTTTGGCTTTAGTAACACGAAGAAGCTGGCGAGCCTCGATCTGCCGACTAGCAACTGGACAAAATCACTCAACTCTTCGGCGCAGCACAGGAGAGGACCGGGAGATGTCGCGCCGGAAAACTTATCCGTGGCAGAGGCGGAGAAGGGCAGCCCAATTCTTGTCCACCCGTTCATCCTGCTGGTGTACTCCAGCGGTCAGCGGCATATAGGAGGAGATCATGGAACAGTCTCAGGAACGGTATATCTGCGTACATGGCCATTTTTACCAGCCGCCGAGGGAAAATCCCTGGCTGGAAGCTGTGGCGATCCAGGATTCCGCCGCGCCCTACCACGACTGGAACGAGCGTATCACCGCAGAGAGCTATGCCTCCAATTCCGCCTCGCGTGTCCTGGACGGTGAGGGACGCGTGATGGACATCGTTAGCAATTACGCGAAGATGAGCTTTAACTTCGGGCCCACGGTGCTTTCTTGGATGGAAAAAGGGGCTCCCGAGGTGTACCAGGCCATCCTAGACGCGGACCGGCAGAGCATCGAGTGGCGCTCTGGCCATGGCGCTGCGATCGCCCAGGTCTACAATCACATCATCATGCCGCTGGCCAACGGCCGCGACAAGCGCACCCAGATAATCTGGGGAAGGACTTCGAGAGCCGCTTCAAACGCCTTCCCGAGGCGGTTTGGCTCGCGGAAACAGCGGTAGATCTGGAAACGCTCGGTATGCTGGCCGAGCAGGGGATGAAGTACGCCATCCTGGCACCGCACCAGGCGGCACGGTTCAGGAGAATCGGGGATGTGGAGTGGACCGAGGGGGCCATCGACCCCTCCCGTGCCTACCTCTGCAACCTTTCCTCCGGCCGGAGCATCGCGCTTTTCTTCTATGACGGGCCGATCTCGCAGGCGCTCGCCTTCGAAAATCTCCTCTCTAACGGGGATACGCTTGCCGAGCGGCTTTTGGCCGGTTTTTCCGATGATCGGGAGGGGCCGCAGCTGCTTCATATCGCGACCGACGGCGAGACCTACGGTCACCACCAGAAATTCGGCGACATGGCGCTCGCCTCGGCCTTCGCCAAGATCGAGTCTAATAACCTGGCCCGCATCACCAATTACGGCGAGTTTCTCGAGCTGCATCCGCCAACCTTCGAGGCGGAGATTCAGGAGCGGACGGCCTGGAGCTGCTCCCATGGAGTGGAGCGCTGGAACAGCGACTGCGGCTGCAACTCGGGCGGTTACCCGCAATGGAACCAGCAGTGGCGCACCCCGCTGCGCGCCGCCTTCGACTGGCTGAGGGACCGTCTGGCGGACGGTTTCGAACAAAAGGGCAAGGTGCTCTTCAAGGACCCCTGGCTGGCGCGGGATGCCTACATCGAGGTGGTTCTCAACCGGGGCATGGAGCAGGCCGAAACGTTTTTGACGCAGCATGCCGCCGGGGAACTCGACTCGGCGCAGAAGATACAGGCGCTGAAACTGCTGGAGATGCAGCGCCATGCCATGCTGATGTACACGAGCTGCGGCTGGTTCTTTGACGAGCTCTCGGGGCTCGAGACGGTGCAGGTCATCGACTACGCTGCCCGGGCGCTGCAGCTCTCTAACGGGATGGTGGAACAGGGTGTCGATGAAGCTTTTCTGAAGAGGCTCCAGAAGGCCAAGAGCAACCTTCCGAAATTTAAGGACGGAGCCCACATCTACCAGAACTTCGTGCTTCCGACACGCCTGGACCTCGTCAGGGTCGGCGCCCATTTCGCCTTCAGCTCGCTTTTTGAAGAGTATGAAGAGCGCGCCCAGATCTACTGCTATGCGGTCGCCAAGGAAGATTACCGGAAAATCGCGACGGCGGAGGCCTCGATAGCCATAGGCCGCGTCCACGTCGCCTCGGAGATCACCGAGGAAGCCGAGCACCTGATTTTCAGCGTGGTCCGTATCGGCAGCCATGATTTCAAAGGGGGGGTGGCATCCGTCAGCGATGGCATGGAGGCCTACAACGCCATGAAGGAGGAAATAAGCGCGGTTTTCGACAAGGGACTCTATACCGAATTAATCGTCCTGATGGACAAACATTTCGGCACACACAGTTACTCCCTCTCCAATCTTTTCCGGGACGAGCAAAGAAAGATCCTGAACCAGATCATCGAGAAAAATCTGTCAGAAAGCATCCAATCGTACCAGACCCTATTCGAGCACGCTCGCCCCTTGATGGAATTTATTCAGGAGACCGGGACGCCAGTGCCGAAGATGTTCCTGATCGCGTCCCAGCCGGCATTGAATGACGCTCTGATAAATACACTCATCCAGGAGGAAGTCGATACCGACGCGGTGCAAAGGGTCGTCGATCAGATCAGGAAATGGCAGGTAGGGATAGAGCTGCCCGACACCGAGTTCTTCCTGAGAGACCACCTGCAGAGACTCACGCGTCAACTGACCGAGGATCCTTCGGACCTGAAGCTCATGGCAAAGATCCAGAAACTGATGGAGCTCTTGAAATCGATCCCCATAGATATCGTCCTTTGGGAATTACAAAACGATTATTACCAATTGGCAAAGACAACCTACCGTGAGTACCTGGCCCGGGAGAAAAGTGGTGAGGAAGGAGCCGTTATTTGGCTGGAGGCTTTCAGAAAGCTGGGAGAAACATTCTATTTCAACCTCGATGCCGTACTGACGGAGCAATGAGCCGGGGGGAGCATGGGGCAAGAGGCGATTCCTAAGGCTAAAAGGGTCACCGCAAGGATTCGTGCGAAAATGGGCAACAAGCCTATCAGCTATGACCAAGTGCTTATATTTTCTGGTTTTGACAGATCAAGCCGCACACCATAATCTACCGGCCCCGCTTCGCGATCCCGTAATTCATACATGCCGAATCGACTCGGATGCTGCCGATATGGACTCAACGCTTGCAGAATTTCTGGCGTTAATGTCATGCCCTCATTCTGCAATTCCTTTAGCGCTTGCGTCATGCTCTTACAATTATGGAAGATCAGCAAGTTGGCAATAAGATGGTTGTATTTGATGACTTTTAGTTGTTCGTCTCGTACGTTATCCTGGATTAGGTCGGTCGCAAAGTAGACCCACTGAGCAAATTTGTTAAAGCTCTCGCATCGGTTTGTCGCGCTATTGATAGTACGGCGTAACTCTTCGCTATCCACGTATTCCATAAGGAAGCAAGTACGTACGACCCGACCGAGTTCCCGGAATGCATAATACAACTTGTTTTTACGGCTGGCAGTTCCAAGCTTTCGCAGAATCGTCGATGGTGCGATGCGGCCAGCCTTGATCGACAGTGCAACCTGCAGCATATCCGGGAGGTGGCGTGCTATCAACTCCCAGTTAATATTATCCTTGGTGAATAACTCACTGATGTGACAGTATATTTCCTCTGGTGAGGGCCTGTAACACTTCAGATCTTTCCAGTTGCGGATCCGCGGCATCAACTTGATGCCCAGCAGGTAAGCAAGCCCGAATACCGGCGTGCTTTGCGCCTGAGTATCGCCGTGCAGCGTATCTGGTTGGATATCAGACTTGTTCTTGGTCAGTCCATCAAGAATGTGGATTGCCTCCCAAACGCCACAGGGAATGAAATGCGAGAATAAGGCGATGTAGGTGTCACTGACATGGTAGTACGCAACGCCGCCCCAGCCACCATAACGGATGTGGTACTCTGACAGAAGATTGTTCTCGTAGAGATCCCACTTGGTGCCGTCGGCTCCGGCGCGCTTAGCGTCGCCCCAGAGTTTGGGCAGCCAGAAGCGGTTGTAGGCGTTGATCACCTCGCATATGGTGGCTTCGAGTTTTTCCGTCGTGACATGCCGTTGATTCAGGAAAGCAATCTGCCGGTCGCTGACACCGGATACGCTCTTCGCCACCTGCGTCGGCCCCAGCCCGGTGCCAGAGGCAAACGTTGTCAGGACCTGCCGGCGCTCTGCATCCTCCAGCTTGCTTTCATGTCCGCTCAGCGGCCCAAAGAACTGTCCCCAGTTAAGCCATCGCATCGTATCGCCGAGCACATCGAGTATCGACAGGTCGAGAGCCTGTAGTTTTCGGGTCAAGGCATCTTCGACCGCCGGGAACCCTGTAGGATCGGGCTTTTTGGTGAGCCTTGCGAGTGTTGGCCGGCCATTAACGATATTGAAATAGGTGTTGCTCAGGTAGTTTCGGTCAACCGCATTGGCAGCGTTGACGAGTTGCGTTCTCACATGCTCGACGAACGTCTGGCCCTCCATCGGCAGGCCAACAAGTTCCCCATATTCCGCCAAACCCCTGATACAATCCTCCATAGGCAGCAACTGCTCGCGGAAATCCGAATAGGTATCGCCGCCAGGCACACACATGTCGGCGGATTTCAGCTCTTGGACCAGTTGCCGACAGACACACACCTCGAACTGACGGCGGTTTACCCGGCTTGGCACCGCCTTGTCACTACTCTCACCGGTGATGTGCTTCCACCATTTTGTCGGAACCCAATCAAGATCCTGCGGTGTAGAGCTGGAACTGGTCGGTGAACATGAGCCACGAGAGGAACTTGTACCTGGCGTTTGCCGCCAAGCGCAGCGCAAACCAGTGACGGTCCGGATTGGCGATCTGGTCCTCCGAGTAGTAGGTGATGCCGGCTTCCAGCGATAGGGATTTAATCGGGTCATCCCACACCTGGTAAGCTGTCCCTGGTCCGACCACGGTGCGCAGGTTGAGGCCCTTGAACTTGTCGTTCAGCAGCTGCACCCCGAGGTAGTCGTAGAACTGCCTGGTCAGGAAGTAGTCGTACTGTAGCGTACCGTAGGTATTGCGGGTGGTAAGCCTGCTGTTTTCCTTTTCCACATTGTAGAGAAGGCCCAGGGAGAAGCGGTCTTTTCCCCCCCGGTGCAAGACGTTTGCCTCGAAGGAGAGGCCGCTTCGGTCGGTATTGCCGCTCTGCAGATTGCCCGAAAGGGATACGTTGCCGTGCCATTTATCTGTCGGAGGAGGGTTGATGGCCACGATGCTCTTCCACAGGATCCCCGACTCGGTGCGCTTCTCGTCCTGCAGAACCGTAATGCTCCCATCATCCGCCGTCTTCAACTTCCCCTTGATCACCTCCCCCCCCTTCAGGTATACCACCACAGCATTGTCGGTGTCCATCTTGAGGATATGCACCTTTTTTATCTTGATGGGTTCGGAGAAATCGGAGGAAAGGGTGACTTGATCACCGGTAAGATCTACCACCTTTCCCTTGATGCTGTTGCCGTTGTCCAGAACGATCTGATCGGCTCGGGCATATGGTACCGAAAATAGCGCCTTGCAATAACAATCTCTTTTATCCTCGACACCTACGAGTTGGTTCCGGCACGTTAGTTGTTTTTTATTCTATCCCCACATAATATGAGAGCTTTCTATCATTCAATCAAAATCGAGTTATAGTTTGAATGAAATACGCCTTTTCAGAAACCTCACCCAGAGCGGTAAATCCGACAGCCCTCGCCGAGCCGAATAATACTGCGGCGATGGGTGCTGCATGGCGATACTATCCAAGGAGATCGAGCATGAGCAAAGATAAGGCAAAGAGCAATCCTGGTGGATCTAAACAGCAAACGGGCTCTGCTTCGGGCGGCGAGCTGCACCAGGTCGCTGGGGGGACACATCCCTTCCTCACCACTAACCAGGGCCTCGCACTTTCTGATAACCAAAACTCGCTCAGGGCTAATTACCGCGGCCCGACACTTCTGGAGGATTTCATCCTTCGAGAAAAAATCACTCATTTCGATCATGAACGTATTCCCGAGCGGATCGTTCATGCGCGGGCCACAGGCGCACATGGATTTTTTGAACTGACTGACTCATTGAAGCAATATACGACAGCCAGAATACTCACGGAGGTTAGAGAGAAGACGCCAGTGTTTACACGCATTTCGACCGTGGCGGGTGGCGCGGGTTCGGTCGACACCCCGCGTGACGTCCGCGGATTCGCCGTCAAGTTTTACACCAAAGAAGGCAACTGGGACCTGGTCGGCAACAACATTCCTGTTTTCTTCATTCAGGATGCCATCAAATTCCCAGACCTCATCCATGCCGTAAAAATGGAACCGGATCGCGGCTTCCCCCAATCGGCAACTGCTCATGACACATTTTGGGATTTCATCTCACTCACACCCGAATCCATGCATATGGTTATGTGGATTATGTCTGACCGTACGCTACCGCGCTCGCTGGCAATGATCGAAGGCTTTGGCGTGCATAGCTTCCGTCTGATTAATGCTGCCGGCGCATCTACCTTCGTCAAATTCCACTGGCGGCCAAAGCTCGGTTTGCAATCCACCATTTGGGATGAAACCGTCAAGATTTGCGGCGCGGACCAGGACTTCCACCGCCGCGATATATTCGACGCAATCAAAGCGGGTAATTTTCCAGAGTGGGAATTCGCGGTGCAGCTGTTCACGCAAGAGGACGCTGACGGATTTCCCTTTGACCATCTGGATGCTACCAAGCTTATTCCGGAAGAACTGGTGCCTTTGAAGGTGATCGGTCGAATGGTGCTGGACCGCTGGCCGAATAATTTTTTTGCTGAAACCGAGCAGGTCGCCTACTGTCCATCTCATGTCGTTCCAGGCATCGATTTCTCGAATGATCCATTGTTGCAAGGTCGTTTATTCTCCTACCATGACACGCAACTATCACGACTAGGTTCCTCCAACTTCCATCAGATCCCGATCAACGCACCTAAATGCCCCTTCTCCAACCAGCAGCGTGACGGACACATGCAGATGGAACAACCAGTGGGACGTGTTGCCTATGAGCCCAACTCCCTGTCGGTAAACTCGCCGAGAGAAACGCCGACCAAGGGTTTCCATAGTGCGGCGATATCTGAAACCGGCCAGAAAGACCGCATACGTGCAGAGAGTTTCGCGGACCATTACAGCCAGGCACGGCAGTTCTATCTCAGCCAAACATCTTACGAGCAGGCTCATATCGCCTCGGCACTCGTATTTGAACTTTCAAAGGTTGAGCATCTGCACATACGCGAAGCGATGGTCGGTCATCTGAGGCATATCGAAGAAGATCTCGCCAAGCGGGTTGCCGCTGGTCTCGGGTTCGCAAGCATGCCAGATGCGCCGATAGCCGTAGTGCCCGTGCAGGAGATGCGAACTTCGCCGGCCTTGCAGATCATTGGCAAAATGAAAAATACGCTCAAGGGACGGGCGGTAGGCATCCTGATCGCGGATGGTTCAGACGGAGAAAGTATCCAAAAGATTCAAAAGGCCGTAGTTGACGCGGGTGCCACCGTGAAGATCGTCGCCCCCAAGGTAGGAAGCGCGAAGCTTGCCGATGGCTCGTTGCTCCCGATTGACGCACAACTGGCTGGCACCCCTTCTGTGCTTTTCGATGCTGTCGCCATCATCCTCTCCGACGAAGGCGCAAAGGCTCTGTCCATGGAAAGCGCGGCAATCGATTTCGTACGCGATGCTTTCGGTCACCTAAAGGCCATCGCTGCTGATCAAGGCGGTCAGACACTATTGAAAAAATCGGATATCGGACACGACGCGGGTGTCGTGGATGCCGGCGATAAAGATGCATTCATTGCTGCCGCAAAGACGCGTCAATGGGAGCGGGAAAAGTCCGTGCGGACATTGGCGTAACCGCCATTTCCACAGAGCGTTTCTTGCACTTTTCTCGTCCCCTGAAAGTGCAAGGTCGCGGCCATTCTGCCCACACAGGAGTGAACTGTTCGACTTAAACTCATAGGACTACGAAGCACGAGACATAAACTGCAGTCATACCGGAGGAAATATGAAAGCTTTGATTATTAGTGCGGATAATTTTGAAGACTCTGAGCTGCTGGTTCCTTACTACCGCCTGAAAGAAGCAGGTGTTGAAGTTACAGTGGCCTCAGCTAAATCCGGGGCCATTAAAGGCAAACACGGCTACGAAGTGGCCGTGGACAAGACCCTAGCCGAGGTAATTCCAAATGACTATGCAATCCTTATTTTGCCTGGGGGCGCGGCACCTGCTGAGGTGAGAAAAGAACCAAAGGCAATTGAAATCACGCGGGATTTCTTTACAAATAACAAACCGGTCGCAGCAATCTGCCATGGACCGCAAATCCTGGTCAGCGCCGGCCTTTTGCAGGGGCGACGCGCCACCTGCTACCAATCAGTAGCTGCTGAACTGGAAGAGGCGGGTTCCCTCTACGAGGACAGTGAAGTGGTTGTCGACGGCAATCTTGTCACTTCCCGACAACCGGCAGATCTCCCCGCATTCATGCGTGAAACTATGAAAAAACTAGGTTTTTGAACTACTTTTCTCCGTGGACAAGAAGGCAAAGTAAGCAGAACCAAGCGGACGTCGGACCCTATTTATGCTTGCGGCTAGTGGAACAAAGGGTGTCATGCCATAGCCCTAAATGTTTGTGGAGGCACTAAAATAAGGAGTGTATTCAATTTTACAACGACAATAAGACATTAACAAAGGAGTCGCCAAGAAAGGTTTTGTGCAAAACATAGAGGACATCAGCATCAAGAATGAAGACTTCCGTCAAGTGCTTTATACGGCCAAAAGCTGCCAGCTTGTTATCATGTCGCTGAAGGCTGGAGAGGAAATCGGGATGGAAGTGCACAAACTCGATCAGTTTTTCCGTGTGGAGGAGGGGAAAGGCGAGGCAGTTCTTGATGGCGTTCACACGGCCATCAGTGCAGGTTGTGCCGTGCTCGTTCCTGCAGGAACGAATCACAACATCATAAACACTGATAGTAATCCGCTGAAACTCTATACGCCCTATGCGCCTCCCAACCATCGGGATGGCGTCGTCCACCAAACCCGCGCCGAAGCGGAAGCCGACAACGAGCACTTCGACGATAAAACTACGGAATAATTACTCGACTGCGCGAGGATAGATACAGTGAAGAAGATCGCACAGGAAGTCTATGATCGCATCGATAATGATCTCTACCATGAAGAAGGAGACATATGGTGGCAATCAGACTCCCCATTATATCTGATACAATTTTCAATCAACCCCGCCCGGGTTGGGTATTTGGAAAAGATATTGTTTGATACACTGAACGTTAACCCTCAAGGAAAAGCGGCCCTGGAGATTGGCTGCGGGGGTGGCATTCTGTCCGAGGAAATTGCGCGCATGGGTTTTGATGTCACCGGAATCGACCCTTCTGAACAGTCGCTGCAAATAGCGACCAGCCATGCGAAGGCAAGCAGCCTGCAAATACAGTATGAAAAAGGAACAGGAGAGGCACTCCCGTACCGGGACAGATCATTCGACTTTGTCTTCTGCTGCGACACTTTGGAGCATGTACGCGATGTGCCAAAAGTCATTTCCGAAATATCCCGTGTCCTTAAACCTGAAGGCATTTTTTGTTACGACACGTTCAACCGCACGTTCATGAGTAAACTGGTGGCTATCAACATCTCGCAAGTGTGGAAGCGATGGGCTTTTGCTCCGCCCAACCTCCATGTGTGGGAAATGTTTATCAAACCGGATGAATTGACATCCCTCCTGAGGCAAAACCGTCTGGAATGCCAAGAACACAGGGGCATGGTACCAAATGTTTCGCTTCTGGTCTTTCTGCGCTACCTGCGCAAAAGAGCCAAGGGAGAACTAACCTACAAAAAGCTCGCCGAAAAGCTGTTTCTGGTTGAAAGCAGCAACATGAGCATCATGTACATGGGGTATGCCATCAAGTGTCAATAATCCGCGGAGCGGTATGGAAATGCATTATCACCGTAGCTACACGCGGGGGGAGTTACCAATTGGAAGAGTTTATCATGTCCGACAGAGAAAATACGATAGATGATGTGCTTAAAATAGCGAAAAATTGCCGACATTATGCGATGTGCAAAATCGATTTCTTAGGAACTGGTGTATGCGCTTCAGGGCTTGAAGAGCAGTATGTGAGTTTTTACCCCGAAGGCCGAATGGACCTGTATGCCGCGCTTGCAGAAGGCACAATTCCTGTCACTGAAAAATGCGTTGAAATCGCAGACAGCTGTAATCTATGCGGCAAGTGCGATTTCCAATGTTACTTTGTCAATGAGATGCGTCCCTCAAAAGTCATGAAGGCATTAAAAGATCATGTTAGTGCTTATCTTGAAAGCGGCGGTGAAATAGTCTCTCCGGAAGATGACACGGTTCTTACTGAATTGAAAAGCATTGTCGGGGATTTCTGGGCTACTAACGATTCCGCGGTGAGAATAGCGTATCATCACGACCTCTGTCCCCATGTGACGTTCAAAATGCCGCAATATGTTGTCATGCCGAATTCACATGAAGAAATTTCTTCCATCATCAGACTCTTGAGCAATCACAAAATCCCCTATGTTGTGCGTGGCAACGGCGCATCCAGCCATGGCTTGGTGTTCAGTGAAGGCGTGGTCATGGACCTTAACCGCATGAAGAATATCGATTTTGATGAAAAGAACTGGTCTGTAAAAGCGGGGCCGGGCGTTGCATCATTTACTCTTCAATCGGAAGCCCGAAAGCGCGGCTACAGAGTCCACACAGCTGAACCGGCAGCTCTCGTCTGCGCCAACATCATGACATCAGGTTTGCTTTCCACCTTTTCCACGACATACGGCATCTCTGCGGACAACTTTATCGACGCAGAGTTTATTGGCCGAGACGGTTCATTTTTCAGCCTGAATGACAAGGCGGCGCCTAATTTGTTCTCGTTCAACAATGCACTGTCCGAGCATGAGGCTTTTGCCATATGCGTGTCGGTCAGCATGAAACTTCATCCTGTGACTGATGACGAAGAGGGAATCCTGGTTCCTTTTGAATCACTTGAAAAAGCGCTTGATTTCGCCAGGGAGTGCGCAACCCGGCATATCGGCCTCGCGATTGGAATTCTTGGGGGAGAGTTTGTGTCATCTTTCCTTGCCCCGACAAAAAAGCTTGCCACCGAAGCAAAGGATATTTTCACCAAAAAACTGGGTATGCCCTATCTCGTGCTGTTCATCGGAGATAGATATGCCCTACGTTCTGTCCGTGACATGGGGCAGCCTGCTATAGACCAAAAACTCTTCAAAACACTTTCCCAGGGATTGCCGGCACTACATTCCGCAAAATGGCTCGACCTGTTGAAGGAACTTTCAGAAGATGAACCATTCTCATATCTCCGGCTCGGCCAATTCGGTGACCTTGCCGAAACGGCACTTGCCTCTTTTTCCTCTCAATTGACTGAGGATATAGACTCAGATTTACGTCCATTTTTTGAGGGGCTGTACTCCAGGTCGGAAATGACCGATCTCGTCTGGCTGAATACGTTCAGGATACTGAGTTCACGCTATTGCCGCGAAAAGCCCTGTGTAGCGCTTGTTTGTTATCTTCCGATCGATACGTCATTGATTAATGAAATTCAGGACGGGTTACGGGATATCGCTGAAAAGCATCACCTGAAAAACGAATTCGGGTTTATTACACCGATCGACAGCGGGAAAAGATGCGTCTGGGAGTATGATTACTTTTTCAACCATAATGATCCGGATGAAATTTCAAGTATTCAACTGGCGACCCATGAAGCTGGCGCTCTGCTGGATGAATATTCCGAAAAAACCGGCACAATCAGACAGGTTCGTTATGTTGTTAATCAGGGCTGCTGCAGGAGAGAAAACCTGCTGTACCTATAGTGCCTGGTATGGAGGTAACGCAATGCACGATGATGCAGGCCGTTCAATTGTTCTGACCGGCGCGACGGGATTTCTGGGGGCCTTTCTGATGGCGGGCCTCCTAGACCGCGGATATCAGGTAACGGTCCTGGGGCGCTCCTCGAAGGAGCTGGGGCTGTCGGACAGAATGTCAGATCTTATCCGGTGGTTCAGTCTTGCCGATCCGGGGGAACGGTTATGCGCCCTTGAGGCTGATTTTTCCATGAAACATCTAGGCCTTGATGACGCGACGTATGGCCGCCTGTGCACAGCTTCGGGTAAAATCATCCACTGCGCTTCGGACACCAGTTTCGCCGAGCGCAACAGGGCGCGGGTGATGGCAACCAACGTCAACAGCCTGCCCGCCTTGCTTGATCTTGCTGCTGATGCCAGGACTAGGCATCTGTACTATGTCAGTACAGCATATGCCGCCGGCATGCGCGAAGGACTCTGCATGGAGTCACCGATCAGCACAGACAGCTTCACCAACGTGTACGAGGAGAGCAAGGCAAAGGCTGAAGGTATTATCAGACGCTACTGTGAAAACACGGGTGTGCCTCTTTCCATACTAAGGCCGTCTATAGTCTACGGACATTCAAAAACAGGGAGAGCCCTGAAGTTCAATGCCTTGTACTCTCCCGTTAAATCACTCTCGTGCATCCGGGACATCTTTATAAAGGACATCGCCGAGCAAGGAGGGAAGCGGTCCAAACAGTGGGGCATCAACATGGGCGATGATGGCACGGTATGTTTGCCCCTGGCGATCTACCTGCCGATCAGGGGAACGGTGAACCTGATACCCGTCGACTATTTCGTTGAATCCGCTCTCTGCATTATCGAACACTCCGGATCAAGCGGCATTTATCATATAACGAGCGACAATCCGCCGGATATGACGACGCTTGCGGAGTACTCTGAAAGGTTTCTTGGTATGCGGGGCATCCGCGCAGTGTGGGACCCGTCGGGCAAGAATCCCGCGCCCAACCCGGCTGAAGAACTGTTCGACAGGTTTATTGAGCCGTACCGACCCTACCTGTCAGACAGGAGGATCTTTGACCGGAGTCGTACGAAAAGCATCACTTCTAGTCTCTCTACACCCGCTTTTACCTATGAAATATTCGAACGCTGCATGGATTACGCAGTGGCATGTGATTGGGGCAATATAGGTGGCACTTCTGAAGGAGGTGTGATCGCCCAAGCAGCACAGTGTGAACGCTAGATAAAAATTCTAGATCGATTTTGTGAAAATACGGCATTGGTCGGGACATTCAGTTTTGACTTTAAGCATTTTCAAAGTGAGGTGATGTGCTGTGATTGATAACAATTTTAAAGTATGAGTGCAAGCGAAAATATATTCTAAAAAGGGGGAGCCATCATGAAAGCAGTCGTTTATCAAGGTCCTCATGAAGTAGTCGTCCAAATAGTCCCGGATGCCAAGATTGAAAAAGCGACCGATGTGCTTGTGAAAATTACGACGACGAATATTTGCGGCTCAGATCTGCATATGTATGAAGGCCGAACCAGTATGGAGCCCGGCAGAATCTTCGGG
>Ga0209125_1001880_pt1 | contig 17919 bp, 13 predicted proteins | sample BarGraIncub1131A_FD_184503 | JGI IMG/M metagenome (GOLD analysis project Ga0209125, IMG submission 184503) | Arctic peat soil microbial communities from Barrow, Alaska - Barrow Graham LP Incubations 11-31A (SPAdes) (version 2) | ecosystem: Environmental > Terrestrial > Soil > Wetlands > Peat...
AGCGCGCTCGTAAGATCCAGCGCTTCCTATCGCAGCCGTTCCACGTGGCGGAAGTGTTTACCGGTTCGCCGGGCAAGTATGTCACCCTCAAAGACACGATCAAGGGCTTCAAGATGATCTGTGACGGCGAGTGCGACGACCTGCCGGAACAGGCCTTCTACATGGTCGGCGGTATCGAGGAAGCGTTCGAAAAAGCCAAGACGCTTTAAGCCCAATTTATTGCGAAGGTGTGTCCGCGCTGCAGTTGGCGCGTGATACGACCGAGCAGAGGGAAAAACCATGTCACTCAGAGTTCATGTTGACGTTGTCAGTGCCGAGGAATTGATCTTCTCCGGTGAAACCGAGTTCGCCGTTTTTCCGGGCGAAGCCGGCGAATTGGGCATCTATCCCCGTCACACGCCGTTGCTGACCCGCATCAAGCCAGGTACCGTGCGGCTGAAACTGCCTGATCGCGAAGATTTCGAACTGGTCTATGTTTCCGGGGGAATGCTGGAAGTTCAGCCGACCCTGATTACCGTCCTAGCCGATACCGCGATTCGCGCTCACGATCTGGATGAGGCAAAGGCGCTCGAGGCCAAGCGCCACGCAGAAGAGGCGTTGAAGAATCGTTCGTCGGATGTCAGCTACGCGTCGGCAGAAGCCGAATTGGCCCAGGCTGTCGCGCAACTGCAGGCCATCAAGAAACTGCGCAATCGCCATTGATCCTCGGCGTGCGCCGAAAAAAGCAGCCTCATGGCTGCTTTTTTTTGTACATTGTTCCTGCTCAATATCCCTTAAGTCGTTCCAAACGTTCTTCGACTTGCACAAAATCGCCGCGCAGTGAATCGACTGCCGCGCAGAACTTGACAACCTCGGCGCGACGGGGCACCGAACGGTCTTCTTCGGTCAGATATTCAACGACGTTGAGTGCCAAGCGCTTCGCTGCTTCGAGGTGCCACGCGGCGAAGCGCTTGCCGCCCAGCATCAGGCGGTGCGCCGCGACGTCCCCGATCAGGCGTGAAAGATCGTCCTCGGCATCCCAGCGTAGATTCCGAAAAACAAAGCCCAGGGCTTCCGCAAAATCGGCAGCGCCCGAAATGTGCGCTGCCTGCAGCAGGGTTTGACCCTCAGTTAGCATGCGTAAAGGCGCATGACCAGGAAGGTGGATGCTTACGGCGGCCGGGGCTTGGATATCCCCGGCTTCAAACGAACCGGCATGGTTGATGGCGATCGGCACCACCAGCGAGCCAAATTCAAGGCGCGCGGTCAGTCCCGAAAAGGGTTTCAGCCGGGTACGGGCCCAAGGCTCACCGTTCAACAGGTGATTGGCAAGTTTAAGCGTCGCCTTTGCGTACATTTGAAGCTCAGCTGAGTTGTTGGATCCCGGCAATGATCCAGCCCTTGGCACCATCGAGCGGCTTGGTCAAATTCCACACTTCGTCAAATGGCGCAGCGGCGGCTCCCGTCTCCTCCCGGATCATGCCGTGGAAGCGCACGCTGGCGACGTGGCGATTGCCTTCGGTAACCACTTCGAGTAGTTCGGCATTTAGCGTCACAACGTCTGTCTGCTGGTTGATGTTGCCGCGTTCGTCCATTTGCAGCTTGATCTCGGCAAATAGTTCGGGGCTGACGAATTCGCGGATGTCGTCAAGGTTCTTGGCGTCATTGGACGCCTGCAAACGTACAAAGTTGAGCTTGGCGATCCGCAGGAAACCGTCGACGTCGAAGCCTTCCGGAACGTTCCGAACGGCTTCGTTGCCTGGCGCGGCAGCTGTGGTTGATCCGAAGGACTGCGCCGCGCTGGAGGGGGGCGGGGTCATGCCTGGGCGGCCGACGCCGGCGTATTGCAGCGGTTCGGCCTGTCGGGCGGTTTGGGCATTGCGCCGGAACAGCAACTTGAAGGCGAATATTGCCGCGATCACCAGCAAGGCAATCATCAGGAAGTTGCCCATGCCTTCGCCCATGCCGAAGTGCGAGAGCAGGGCCGCGATGCCCAAGCCCGCGGCTAGACCCGCTAGAGGACCCATCCAGTTGCGCTTAGGTGTCGCCATCGGAGCAGGGGCGGCCGACGGTGTCGCCGGGGTCGCTTGGGCTGGCGTCGCCGGCCGCGGCGTGACGGCCTGCCGTTGCATGCCGGTCGATTTGCCGCCACCGAGCCGCGCCGCTTCGGCGTTGCCGATGGTTAGTGCGAGGCTCAGCAAGGCAAGCAAGATTGCGAACAGTGATTTCTTCATGGCTTTTCCTTAAAACTTGAAACCGCGATGCAGGGCAACAACGCCGAGCGTGAGATTAAAATATTCGACCTTCTCGAGTCCGGCCTGTTCCATCATCGATTTGAGCGTCTCTTGATCGGGGTGAACGCGGATCGATTCGGCCAGATAGCGATAGCTAGCCTCGTCCTGGGTGATCAATTGTCCAATGCGCGGGATGACCTTGAACGAGTAAAAATCGTAGGCCGGTGCCAGCGGCTTCCATACCTGCGAGAACTCGAGCACCAGCAGGCGGCCGCCAGGGCGTAACACCCGGCGCATTTCAGCCAGCGCGGCCTCCTTGTGGGTCATGTTGCGCAGGCCGAAAGCGACCGTAACACAATCGAAGTAATTGTCTGGGAAGGGCAGTTTTTCGGCGTCGCACTGCGCCACCGGGATCAGGAAACCCTTGTCGCACAGACGGTCGCGGCCGCGCGTGAGCATCGCATTATTGATGTCGGTCAGCCACACTTCGCCGGTGCGGCCGACGCGCTTGGCAAAGGCGAGCGACAGGTCGCCAGTTCCGCCGGCCACGTCGAGCACCCGCGATCCTTCTCGGACGCCGCTGCGCGCAATGGTGAACGTCTTCCACAGACGGTGCATGCCGCCCGACATGACGTCGTTCATCAGGTCGTAGCGTTGAGCCACGGAATCGAAGACAGCGGCGACGCGCCGGGCTTTCTCGGCTTCCGCGACTTCCTGGAAGCCGAAATGGGTAGTGTTCTTGTCGTTCATCGTGGGCAACGTTGGGGTAAGTCGGAAAAAATCAATGCGCGGCACAGCCGCCGTGCGGCTTTTTGGCCGGCGCCGGATAGTCTGCAGGATCGCGGCTGGCCCCCTCGGCGGCCAGCCGGTCAAGGTAGGTCTGCCAGAGTTCGTCGCGGTGCAAACCGAGGTTGTAGAGCATGTCCCAAGAGTACAGGCCAGTCTGGTGTCCATCGGAGAATACGGGCTTGACGGCATAGTTGCCGACGGGCTCGACGCGTTCGATCGTCACCTCGCGTTTGCCGACCTGCAGGGTTTCCTGCCCTTGCCCATGCCCACGGGCCTCGGCCGACGGTGTGAAGACGCGGAGGAACTCGTAACTGAGCTCGAAGCGATCGCCATTTTCGAAAACCAGTTCGAGAATGCGCGATTTCTGGTGCAGTTTGATTTCGGTCGGGATCGGTGTGTTGTGGTCCATGCCAGCCATGGGAACCCCTCGGTGCAAGTGGACGCGCTATGATAGCGCAGAAGGTCGGAGGGCGGTATGTTGCCGATTCGCCGCCCACGGTCGATTTTTCGATTGTCATCATTCTGTAACCCCGTCTTAATAAACTGGCCGCCATAAACCAAGGAGGCCCAATTTCCATGTCTGCCAATATCCTAGTGGTTGAAGACGAGCCGGCTATTCAGGAGTTGATTGCCGCCAATCTTCAGCACGCCGGTCATCGGGTACTGCGTGCCTACGACGCGGAAGAAGCCATCCGTCTGGTGCGCGAGACCCTGCCCGATATCGTCCTCCTCGACTGGATGCTGCCGGGCATGTCGGGCATCCAGTTTGCCCGTCGCCTGCGCGGCGAAGAGCGTACCCGCGACTTGCCGATCATTATGCTCACCGCGCGCAGTGAGGAGCACGACAAGATCGCTGGCCTCGATGCCGGCGCCGACGATTATCTGACCAAGCCCTTTTCGCCACGCGAACTGCTCGCGCGCATCAAGGCCGTTTTGCGCCGCCGCGCGCCGCAGATGACCGAAGACAGCGTCGACATCGACGGCTTACGTCTCGATCCCGTCACACACCGGGTCTCCGGCGATGGCAAACCGATCGAACTGGGACCCACCGAGTTCCGCCTGTTGCACTTCTTCATGACCCACGCCGAACGGGTGCATAGCCGGACCCAACTGCTCGACCAGGTGTGGGGGGATCACGTGTTTGTAGAAGAGCGGACAGTGGATGTGCACATTCGTCGTCTGCGCGCCTCGCTCGAACTTTCCGGCCATGATCGTCTGGTGCAGACCGTGCGCGGCAGCGGTTATCGCCTTTCGGCGCTGGCTGAATGAGACTTGGCGATTCGGCAAGGGTCGGTTCGTGACGTCGGTCTGGTGGCGGGCCGCTGGCGTCTTGTTGGCCATTGTCTTTTGCGTTTTCGCGCCGGTATGGATTTTCCATGGCCTACCCTGGGCGCTGGCGGCGACCATCGCTTGCCTGTTGCTCGTCCTGGGCTGGCACCTATTCCAACTCGGACGCCTCATCCGCTGGCTGCGCGGCCCGCTCGACGCGCCCTTGCCGGAAGGCAGCGGCGTCTGGGAAATTGCCTTTGCCGGTTTGTACCGCCGAGTACGTATCCGTAGCGGACAGCAACAGGTCCTATCGGATACGCTCGAACGCTTCACGCGCGCCGCGCAGGCCTTGCCGGACGGGATCATCGTTTTCAACCGGCATCGCCACATCGACTGGATCAATGCCCGGGCGGAAAACCACTTTGAAATGTCGGCCGCCACCGATCGCGGCCAGCCGTTGACCAACCTGATTCGTCATCCGGATTTTGTCAATTATCTTGATGCCGAGCGTTACGACGAACCGCTCATCTACCGCAGTGGCCGGGTCGAAGGGCAGACTTTGCTGTTACAGGTGATTCCCTATGGCGACAACCAGACGCTGCTGATTTCGCGCGATATCAGCCATATGGAACGTCTGGAAACCATGCGCCGGGATTTTATCGCCAACGTCTCACATGAATTGAAGACGCCGCTGACCGTCGTTTCCGGATTTACCGAAATGCTCGCTGATGACTACGTGGCGTATGGCGAGGCCGAGGTTCAGCACTATCTCGCATTGATTTGTGATCAGACGGCGCGCATGCGCCGCCTGATCGAAGATCTGCTGACCCTGTCGGCGTTGGAAACCGGCGGTACGACGCAGAGTGAGGAGCGCGTCGAACTCGAACCGCTGTTCCGCAGTCTCCTGGCCGAAGCCGAGGCACTCTCCGGAGGTCGGCACGAGTTCAGCTTAAGCATTGAAGCGCCCGCCACGCTCAGTGGCTGTGTCAACGAGTTGCGCAGCGCCTTCAGCAACCTCACTAGCAATGCCGTGCGTTACACGCCGGCCGGCGGAAAGATCGACCTGATCTGGCGTCTGCGCCGGGGGTTGGGTGAATTCGTCGTGGCTGATACCGGTATTGGCATTGCGCCGCAACACCTGCCTCGCTTGACCGAACGCTTCTACCGCGTCGACCGCAGCCGCTCGCGGGAAACCGGAGGCACCGGCTTGGGCCTGGCAATCGTCAAACATGTGCTGACGCGCCACCAGGCGACGCTTGAGATCGAAAGCGACCCAGCCAAAGGCAGCCGTTTCATCGCCCGTTTTCCAGCGCGCCGTCTGCTCGGCTGACCGTCCATCAACCTGGCATACGCCTTAGCCGTGCTGCCCTAGGCTTCGCCGACAACGAAACTCACCTGTTCGAAGTCCGGACCGTCACCCAGTACCTGCATCAGCTTCACCTGCCAGGTGCCGTCCGTGAAAATTTCCACGCGGCGACCCCTGTAAAACCAGCCTTGCGGCACGATCAGCGATGGCTCGCTGCCGATGGCTGGGTTGGCGGGCAGCAGAAAGGCTGGGCTGTACGGCTCGGCGCTCTCGTTGGGCCGCGCCAGCCGGCGGGCCGCAACCGCCGCTGGCATGCCGGGTAGGGCCGCAATGCCCGCCACCAGGCCGCCGCCGCGTTCCTGCATCAGCCAGATCGTCTGGGCCAGGAGATAATGTTCCCCATCGTGTGGGCGAATGGCCAGCAACTGGCCGTGCGTCATCTTCTTGCCGACGACGCTGCGCATTAGGCGAAAACCGTTGGCCGACTGATTGATGACTTCCCAGTCATCTACGGCGCGGCCCAAGTTTTCTCGGCGCAGCTGCAATTGCTGCGTCGGGTCGACCATATGACGGAAGGTAAAGAGGCGGTCGAATTCCTGTCGTGAGTAGGCGTGGACGTTTTCCGGCTGGGTGAATTCCCGGCCAGAGATGAAGTAATGCATGGCTTGAAAGCCGGCGCAGACCTTGGCGATCCCGGACGTCGCATGGCGACGGAACTTTCGTAAGGCGCGGACTTGCAACCACGGGCGGGAGAGATGTTCGAGCAGCCGATGACACTGGCCGGCTGTACAGTCTTCGCCGAGGCCGATTTGCGCCGGCGGCATCTTCTGGCTTAACTGCAGTCCGACCTGATTCATCTGCATGGCCAGTCGCGAGGTGTCGAGCCGGCGCAACTGCTCGGTCTGCAGACAGTCGGCAGTCGCACGCAGGCCAACGTCCTGCATCAGGTCAATAACGAAGGGTGGCAGCGGCTCGCCTGGTACGGCAGCGTGCAGGGTCACCAGCGGAGACCAGAGGTTGGCCCAGCGGCGGACCAAGCGCTGATCGTGCGCGGCAAGGCCGAAGGGCCCTGCCAACTCAGCCAGCAGCAGGCTGACAAAGGCCGCCATGCAGTGGGAGCTGCGCCCGAGCGGATCGAGCGCGTCGGGGATCGGCAGCGTCGCCACGCCCCACTCTTCGGCGCTCGCATAATAGCCGTGCACATCGAGCCACAAGCCAGTCGGAAGCTCCCGCCGGACGCGCTGGTGCTCGATGATGGCCATGCCCGTGTAATGAATGCAGCGGTGAAGGATCAGCGCGACGCGCTGTGCGTGTTGCGGATCGTCGACCGCGCTATCGAGTTGGGCGCAGTGCGCATAGGCACGGGCGATCTTGCGCCAGGTGGCGACGACCTGTTGGAAAGCCGCTTCCTCCACATCAGGGAGCGGCAGTGCTTTGTCGACGTAGCCTCTGGCGCGTTGGTCTTCGACGAAGACGAGCGGAACCCGGCACTGCTCGAGCAGATTGACATAGTCAACGGCGGGCGGCGGTGCCTGCAGCAGACTATCGAGAACGCGGTTGATCTCGCTTTCGGCCTGTGGCGGGTCGGCCAGCGGCAGACGAGCGAGAATCTGGAGGCCGCTCGTCAGGTCCGGAATCGCCATCGTGGCGGGCGCCAGGGAAGGCTCTGTACGCATTTTGTCCCCTGCTCGGTGGGTTGGTTATTCGGCGCTCAACGCACTCACAATTGCGGCGCGTAACTGTCGGGCATCGATCGCGCTGCGCGCCGGGGGATTGACGCGTTGCGCCGCTCCCCAGATCGAGTTCGGAAAATGGCGGTCGTTACGCCAGCGTGGGATCACGTGCCAGTGCACGTGCGGTGCCATGTTGCCGAAACTGGCCAGATTGATCTTGTCCGGCTGGTACAAGCGGCGCAGCGCTCTCTCTACCGCCAGGACGACGCGCAGCAACTGCATTTGCTCATCCGGCGGCAGGTCGCTCATCTCGCGCCGGTGGCGGTTCAGGATGACCCGGCAATAACCCGGATAGTCCGCCTCGGCGACGCTGATGACGCGGCACAGGGCATCTTCCCAAAGCAACTCACCGCCCGGCGAAGCGCACAGCTCGCAAGTCTCACTCTCCCTATACGTGGTTGCACTCAGCGGAGTTTTCCTCTTCGGTGTGATCAGGCCATCCGGCCTGCCTCGGAAGGACGATAGGCCACTCGTCCGGAAAAACCAAGAAACAATGTCACACAAACGCCGACATGGTGCGCGAAAAATTGAGGGGCGAGCGGTCGCCCCTCAATGCTCTGCCTGCAGGCGCGAAAACCGCCGACTAGAGGAGAACGCGCTCGATGCCTCCGTCGTTGGCTTTCTTGACGTATTGCGCCATCCAGTCTTCGCCGAGCAGGTGCTTGGCCATCTCGACGACAATGTAGTCGGCCTGCGTGCCGGCATCGTCGTTATAGCGGGAGAGCCCCTGCAGGCACGACGGGCAGGAGGTGAGCACCTTGATTTCGCCGGTAAATGGTGCAGCTTGGCCGCTCGCGTCAAGCACATCGGCGGCGCGCAGCTTGGCGGCTCCTTTCTCTATTTCCTGCTGCTTGCGGAAGCGCACCTGCGTCGAAATGTCCGGTCGCGCCACCGCCAGCGTGCCGGATTCGCCGCAGCAACGGTCGGAAAGATCGACCGGCTGCCCCATCAGCTCATTGACCACCTTGATGCCCGACATTGTCTTCATCGGCGGGTGGCAGGGCTCGTGATACATGTAGCGCACCCCATTGACACCTTCGAGTTTGATCCCCTTTTCGAGTAGGTATTCATGGATATCGAGCAGTCGGCAGCCAGGGAAGATCTTGTCGAACTGGTATTTGAGCAACTGGTCCATACAGGTGCCGCAGGAGACGATCACCGTCTTGATGTCGAGGTAGTTGAGTGTGTTGGCGACGCGATGGAAGAGCACGCGGTTGTCGGTGATGATCTTCTGTCCCTGTTCGGCCTCGCCGGCCGCCGTTTGCGGATAGCCGCAGCACAAGTAGCCGGGCGGTAGCACGGTGGCGGTGCCCAGCTCGTAGAGCATGGCCTGGGTAGCTAGGCCAACCTGTGAAAAAAGGCGCTCTGAGCCGCAGCCGGGGAAGTAGAAGACAGCGTCCGATTCCTCACTGAACTTCTGCGGGTCGCGGATGACCGGCACTACCTCGTTGTCCTCGATGTCGAGCAGGGCGCGCGAGGTGCGCTTGGGCAGGCCGCCGGGCATCGGCTTGTTGATGAAGTGAATGATCTGCGACTTGACCGAGGGTTTGCCGAGCGTCGCCGGCGGTGCCTTGACCTGCGCCTGGATCAGGCCGAGCGCCTTGCCGACGCGGTAGGCGAGGCGCTGCGCCGTGTAGCCCCATTCGATCATGCCGGCGCGCATCAGCTTGATGGTCGCGGGATCTTTCGCGGTCAGGAAGGCCATCGCTGCCGCCTTGCCCGGATTGAAGGACTTCTTGCCCTGGCGGCGCAACAGGTTACGCATCTTGACCGAGACGTCGCCAAAATCGATGTCCACGGGGCAGGGCTTTTCGCATTTATGGCAGACCGTACAGTGGTCGGCAACGTCTTCGAATTCGGCCCAGTGCGCCAGCGAGACGCCGCGCCGCGTCTGCTCTTCGTAAAGAAAGGCCTCGATCAGCAACGAGGTGGCGAGGATCTTGTTGCGCGGCGAGTAAAGCAGGTTGGCGCGCGGTACATGTGTCGAGCAGACCGGCTTGCACTTGCCGCAGCGCAGGCAGTCCTTGATGTCATGCGAAATTTCGCCGATCTCGGTCTGCTCCATGATGATTGACTCGTGGCCCATCAGGCCGAAGCTTGGCGTGTAGGCGAGGTCGAGGTTGGACGACAGGCCTTCGGCGCCAGCGCCACGCATCAACTTGCCGCGGTTGAAGCGGCCTTGTGGATCGACGCGCTGCTTGTAAGCCCAGAAGTCGGCCATTTCCGCATCGGTGAGGTAGTCGAGCTTGGTGATGCCGATGCCGTGCTCGCCGGAAATCACGCCGTCCAGCGAGCGGGCCAGCGCCATAATGCGGTCCACCGCCTGATTGGCGGTCTGCAGCATGTCGTAGTTGTCGGAGTTGACAGGGATGTTGGTGTGCACGTTGCCGTCGCCGGCGTGCATGTGCAGGGCGACGAAGACGCGGCCGCGCAGCACCTGCGCGTGGATCGTCTCGATCCGTTCGAGGACCGGCCGGAACAGTACACCGTCGAAAATTTTCGACAGCCGTGCCTTGAGCTCAAGCTTCCACGAGGTGCGCACTGAGTAGTCCTGCAGGCGGTGGAAGAGCGTTGGGTTGGCGGCGCGGTTGGTGAGTTCGCCGGCGACCACGCAGTAGTCGGCAAATTGCGCTTCGGCTGCGGCGAGCGGCCTGTCGAGCTCGTCCAGCAGCCACTGCCAACGGCGGCGCACGCTGCGCACGTAGTCGAGCGCGGCCTGACGGCGTTCGCCGATCAATTCCTCCGGATCGATTCCCGAGTCCTCGGTGTCGAGCGGCATCTTCGCCGATTCGCCGGAGAGAAAGCCGATCAGCGCGTCGCACAGCGCTAGCTTGTTCTGAGTCGACAGTTCGATGTTGATGCGCTCGATGCCGTCGCAGTAGTCGCCCATGCGTGGCAGCGGAATGACGACGTCTTCGTTCACCTTGAATGCGTTGGTGTGCTTGGAAATCGCCGCCGTGCGCGAGCGGTCGAGCCAGAACTTCTGGCGCTGTTCGGCGGAAACGGCGATGAAGCCTTCTGCGCCGCGCCGGTTGCACATGCGCACGACTTCCGAGGCGGCGCCCATTACCGCCGCCTCATCGTGTCCGACGATGTCACCGAAGAGGACCATTTTCGGCCGGCCGTGGCGTTTTGCCTTGGTCGTGTAGCCGACGGCATTGACGTAGCGTTCATCGAGGTGTTCGAGACCGGCGAGCAGGACGCCAGCTTGCTCGCCGGCGCCGCCCGGCTTGAAGTAGTCGGTGATTTCGACGATGGCCGGCACGGCCTCGCGTACCTGGCCGAAGAATTCGAGACAGACGGTGCGCGTCACTGGCGGCATCTTGTGCAGCACCCAGCGCGCGGCAACGATCAGGCCGTCGGTGCCTTCCTTTTGCACGCCCGGCACGCCACCGAGGAACTTGTCGGTGACGTCCTTGCCGAGGCCATCCTTTCGGCAGCTGGCGCCGGGCATCGACAGCTCTTCCTCGGCGAGCAGCGTCTTGCCGCTCGGATCGAAGCGGCGCAGGCGGAAGCGCACGGTGTGCTGCTCGTGGATCTTGCCGAAGTTGTGGTCGAGGCGGTCGACTTCGAGCCAATTGCCGTCTGGGTCAACCATTTTCCACCAGGCTAGGTTGTCGAGCGCAGTGCCCCACAGCACGGCCTTCTTGCCGCCAGCGTTCATCGCCACGTTGCCGCCGACGCACGAGGCATCGGCCGAGGTCGGATCCACGGCGAAGACGCGCCCGGCCGCAGCGGCGGCTTCCGCGACGCGCGCCGTGACGACGCCGGCGCCGGTGCGGATGGTGGCGTAGGTGTCGTTATGGCCGGGCAGCACGAGTTCCTCGACCGGGCCAATGTCAATCAGCTTTTCGGTATTGATGACGGCTGACAGGGGGGTCAGCGGCACGGCGCCGCCTGTATAACCGGTACCGCCGCCGCGCGGGATGATGGTCAGGCCGAGCTCGATGCAGTCGCGCACGAGCGCGGCCATTTCCTCCTCGGTGTCCGGGTAGAGTACGACAAAGGGGTATTCAATACGCCAGTCGGTAGCGTCGGTGACGTGCGAGACGCGAGCCAGTCCGTCGAAGGCGATGTTGTCGCGACGCGTGTGCCGGGCCAGCGCTTTTAGCGCCTTGCGGCGCAGCTTGGCCGTCTCCTCGAAGCGGCGTTCGAAGGCGTTGACGGCGGTTTGTGCGGCGTCGACCAGCTTGAGTACCTTGCCGTTGCCCTGCCGGCGCTTGTCGACTTCGGTCAGGCGGTGGCGCAAGGCGACGATGAGCGCCTGGCGCCGATCGTCGTTGGCCAGCAGGTCGTCTTCGAGGTAGGGGTTACGCAAGACGACCCAGATGTCGCCGAGTACTTCGTAGAGCATGCGCGCCGACCGACCGGTGACGCGTTCGCTGCGCAGTTCGTCGAGGATTGCCCAGTTTTCCGTGCCGAGCAAGCGGATGACAATTTCGCGATCGGAGAACGACGTGTAGTTATAGGGAATTTCACGCAGGCGTGTGGTCATGACCAGTCCAGGGACTACCAAAAAGGCGATTTTAGCTTATCGCAGTGCAACACTGCTGCGCGCAATGGACCTTCGTTGTCAACTAAGCGTTCCTCTGTGTTGGAATACAGGGCCATCGACAGGGTGCGTAGATCGCATGTGCGCGTCGCGTGACGTTTTTCCTGTACGCAACGCGCCCGATTGAGGTCTAATGCTTTTTCGATAGCGAAGCCGCATCTCTCCAGTGACTGCCACCGAGCCAATCCCGATTTTGCCCCCCAGTACCGAGACACGCGATTTCGCCGCCGGTTTGCGCGAGGATCTGCTGCACCACGATCCCTTGCTCGATTGTCTGGTTGAATTGACCCGCTTGCTCGGTTGTCCGAGTACACGCGCGGCACTGTCGGCCGGTTTGCCGTTTGAAGGGGGATGTTTGACGCCCTCGCTGTTCGCGCGTGCCGCGACGCGGGCTGGTCTGGCGAGCAAGATCGTACGCCGCGCCCTGAATGATATCGATGCTTCACTGTTGCCGGTCATCCTGCTGCTCAAGGGCGACGAAGCCTGCGTCCTGCTCGGCTGGGACGAAACCGGCGCCGGGGCGCGCCTCCTTTTCCCGGAAACCGGGCAGGGCGAGGTTGCGCTCAGCCGTGCGGCGCTGGCCGAGCGCTATTTAGGCATTGCCCTGTTTGCCCGGCCCCGTTTTTCCTTCGATACGCGCACGCCGGAAGTCGGCAAAGTCGCGCAGAGGCACTGGTTCTGGGGGGCACTGATCGAGCAGTGGCCGGTCTATCGCGATGTGGTTGGCGCGGCTTTGCTGGTGAACCTGTTCGCCCTGGTCATGCCGCTGTTTACGATGAACGTGTACGACCGGGTAGTACCCAACAACGCCACCGACACGCTATGGATGTTAGCGCTCGGCGTCTCGCTGGTGATCGGGATGGACTACGTCTTGCGCCTTCTGCGTGGTCATTTCATCGATCTGGCCAGTGCCCGCATCGACGTCAGACTGTCGGCGCTGATCATGGAGCGCGTGCTCGGCATGCGGCTTGAGGCGCGTCCCGCATCGGTCGGCTCGTTCGCCTCGAATTTGCGCTCGTTCGAGTCGGTGCGCGACTTCATCGCCTCGGCGACGGTGACGGCGCTGATCGACTTTCCCTTCGCCCTGATCTTCCTGCTGGTGATTGCGTGGATCTCTTGGCCGTTGGTGTTCATCCCGATTGTTGGTCTGATCGTCGGCCTAATTTACGCCTACGTCATCCAGCACAGGATGCATGAACTGGCAGAAACCACGTATCGCGCGACGGCGCTGCGCAACGCCTCGCTGATCGAGAGCCTGACCGCGCTCGAAACGATCAAGACGCAGGGTGCGGAAGGCGTCGTTCAGAACAAATGGGAGCGCACGACGGCTTTTCTGGCGCGCACCGGCGCGCAGTTGCGCCTGCTCTCGGCCTCGGTCAGCAACGGCGCGGCGGCCATCACGCAAGTGGTCAATGTGCTGCTCGTCGTCGCCGGCGTTTATCTCATCCAGGATCGCTTGCTAACCATGGGTGGCCTGATCGCCGTCACCATGCTCGGCGGGCGGGCCATCGCGCCCCTGGCGCAGGCGGTTGGTCTGTTGATGCAGTATCAGAACGCGCAGGTGGCGCTGACCACGCTCAACAAGATGATGGAACAGCCGGTCGAGCGCCCAGATGGCGCCTCGTTTATCCATCGTCCCGAATTGCAGGGTGCGATTGAGTTTCGCAACGTGTCGTTCAACTACCCCGGTCAGGGCGAGGCGGCGCTGCAGAACATCTCGCTGCGCATTGTGCCGGGTGAGCAGATCGTCGTCCTCGGACGCACCGGTTCGGGCAAAACGACGCTGCAAAAGCTGATGCTCGGCCTCTATCAGCCGAGCGACGGGGTGGTGCGCATCGACGGCATCGATCTGCGCCAGCTCGATCCGGCCGATTTGCGCCGCAACGTTGGTTTCGTCGGCCAGGACGCGACGCTGTTCTACGGCACCCTGCGCGAAAATATCGCCATCGGCGCGCCCTATGCCGATGATTCCGCCATCGTCGCCGCAGCCGAAGTGGCCGGCCTGACGCAGTTCGTCAATCGGCATCCGCAAGGCTTCGACATGCTGATCGGCGAGCGCGGCGAATCCCTTTCCGGCGGCCAGCGCCAGCAAGTGGCGATTGCGCGTGCCGTGCTGATGGACCCGCCGGTCTTGCTCTTCGACGAGCCAACCAGCGCCATGGATTTCTCAACAGAAGGGCAGTTCAAGGACCGCTTGAAGCACTTTGCTGTACACAAGACGGTGGTCATCGTCACGCATCGCACCAGCCTGATCGACTTGGCGACCCGGATCATCGTTGTGGACGAGGGGAGAATCGTCGCTGATGGGCCGCGTGACCAGGTAGTCGAAGCCTTACAGTCCGGGCGCGTTGGGCGGGCCGCGCCATGAGCCCGCGTCTGATTGCCGCGGCCCGTCGCGTCCTCTGCTGGCTGGAAGTCGTACGGGTGCGCGTACAGCCACGTATGGATGCCTGGCTGGCGCGCATGGCCGCCGACGATAAAACTACGGAACTACGGGGTTTCGCGGCCGATACCGACTACGCCATCCTGCAGCAGGAGCCGCTACGCGCCAAGGTGCTGCTCAAGTCAATCGGCTTCGCCGTTGCCATCTTTCTGATGTGGGCGGCGGTTAGCCAGGTCGACGAAGTCACGCGCGGCGAGGGCAAGGTCATTCCTTCACGCCAGTTGCAGGTGCTGCAGAGCCTCGATGGCGGCATCGTTTCAGAGATTCTGGTGCACGAAGGACAAGTGGTGCAGCCCGAGCAAATCCTCCTGCGTATCGATCAGACGCGTTTTGTTTCCTCGGTGCGGGAGAGCCGTGTGCAATACACGGCGTTGGTCGCCAAGGCCGCGCGCTTACGCGCATTGACCGAAGGTGTGCCGTTCAAGATGCCCGACGAAGTGCTCAAAGAAGATCCGAAAACTGCCGAGGAAGAGCGTCGGTTGTACGAATCGCGCAAGTCAGAGCTGGAAACCACCACCTCGATCGCCCGTCAGCAGCTAACGCAGCGCCAACAGGAACTGGTCGAGACGCGGGCTAAACTTGAACAGGCGGCCAAGGCCTACGAGCTCTCCGCGCGCGAGTTGACGGTGACCAAGCCGTTGATCGGTTCCGGCGCGGTCTCCGAAGTCGAGCTGCTACGTCTGGAACGGGACGTTTCGCGTTTCCGCGGCGAACGCGAGATGGCGGCGGCGCAGATTTCGCGTATTCAGGCGTCGATCAGCGAGGCGAGCCACAAGCTCGAAGAAGTGGGCTGGGCTTTCCGCAACGAGTCGGGCAAGGAACTTGGCGAAACCATGTCCAAGTTGAACAGTATCGCCGAGAGCAGCGTTGGCTTGTCGGACAAGGTCAGTCGCTCGGTGCTGCGCTCGCCGGTCAAGGGGACCGTCAAACGCCTGCTGATCAACACCGTCGGTGGGGTCGTGCAGCCGGGCAAGGACGTCGTCGAGGTGGTACCGCTCGAGGACAACCTCTTGCTCGAAGCGCGCGTGCAGCCGCGCGACATCGCCTTTCTGCACCCAGGGCAAAAGGCCATCGTCAAGTTTACCGCCTACGATTTCTCGATTTATGGTGGTCTTGAAGGCAAGCTCGAACACATCGGCGCCGATACAGTGGTCGATGAGAAGGGCAACGCTTTCTACATTGTCCGCGTGCGCACCAACAAATCGACCCTGGGGGATAACCTGCCGGTGATTCCCGGCATGGTCGCTGAAGTCGACATCGTTACCGGCGAGAAGAGTGTGCTGACATATTTGCTCAAGCCGGTGCTGCGCGCCAAGGCGCGGGCGTTTTCCGAACGCTGATTTGATGCAGCAGATTTTTTTGTCGAACGACGCTCGTCAGCGCGATTCCTGGCGCGAGGCTTTCCCCGGTCTGCTGACCGGTGAGCCGGGGAACATTCCATCGGGCGACGCCTTGATCTGGGTGCTGCAGCCGGGCGGGGAGGGTGTAAACGCTGTGATCGGCCGTGTCCGTCAGGCGCTCGCCGGGCGGTCGCTGATCTTGCTGGCCGATGAACCGACCGAAGACGGCGCGCTGGCCGCCCTGGCCGACGGGGCCGCTGGCTATTGCAACGGGCATGCCGCCCCGCAGGTACTGCAGCAGGTGGCCACGGTAGTTGAAAACGGCGGCGTATGGATTGGCCAGGGCCTCATGCAACGTCTGCTCGCCGCCACGGCCCGCCTGTTGCCCGAACGGGCGGTTGAGCAAATCGCTTGGCGCGACACCCTGACGGCCCGCGAACAGGAAGCCGCTGTTGCGTTGGCCGGAGGCGCCAGTAACAAGGAAATTGCCCGCCAGCTCGCCATCACCGAGCGCACCGTCAAGTCTCACGTCAGCGCCATGCTCGAAAAACTCGGCGCGCGCGACCGTCTGCAGCTTTCGCTGATCATCAACGGCATCGATAAGCGGCGCTGACCCAGTCGGTTCAAGGGCGGCCGCTTATCGTACTTCGGTACAGTAGGCGGCTTTCGCGCATTTGGCTATTGTGGCGCCATCCAATACTCCGCACCGAGACACTATCATGGCTGACCACATCCCCGTCGCTCGCATCTCCGCAGTCCAGGGCCAGGCTTTCGCCAAAGGTCGGGATGGAGCCCTGCGCGCCCTGCATCTGAACGACCCGATTTTTGAGGGAGACGTGATTGTCACTGCGGTCGGGGGGCGTGTTGAACTCGCGCTGCTGGACGACCGCACGATCGTCATGCGCGGCAACGAAACGTTGACTGTCGACGCGGAAGTGGCCGCCACAGTCAAGCCGGATGCGTCGGACGCCGCGCTGCTAGCTGCCGGCAGCGATGTCGATAAAGTCATCAAGGCCATCAACGCGGGCGGCAGCCTCGATGATCTACTCGAAGAAACGGCAGCCGGCGCTAGCGCCGGCGGTGCCGACGGCGGTTCTACCTTTGTCCGGCTGTTGCGGGTGGTGGAAGCGGTGGATCCGCTGAGTTTCGAGTTCGATATGACTCGGCGCGAGACGATTGATGAGATTGGTCGAGCGTTGGATGGTGCCGTCGGTTCGAGCAACGCTAGCAATGCGGCGACAGTGGCTACTACGGCGACCACAGCCCCGACCGTGGCGATCACTACCGACAGCAACCATGACGGCCTGATCAGCAAGGCCGAACAAGGTGCGGCGATGACAGATGCGGTCCGCATCGGCCTGCCAGCCGGTGCCCAGGCCGGTGATACGCTGACCGTCACCGACGGCACGACGCCGCAGACGCACGTCCTGACGGTGACCGATATCGCCGCCGGGCACTACGACACCACACTTGCCAAGCCAGCGGAAGGAGGCATCCTGACGGTGACCGCGACGGTGACCGACGTGGCCGGCAACGTCTCTCTGCCGGGCAGCGATGCGGCGAAACTGGACACCATTGCGCCAACGATCACCGTCGTCGCCCCGCACAACACGAACGACGCCACGCCGACCATTACGGGCACGTCGGATCTGCCGGTGGGTAGGACTATCACTCTGATGATAACGGACAGTACCGGTAAGGTGCAGACCCTTACCGCACTGGTTGAATCTGGTGGCACCTATAGCGTCGGCATCCCGATGCCCTTGTCCGACGGCGGTTACACGGTCGTCGCGAAAGGAACGGACGCCGCGGGCAACACTAGCACAGCCAACGACAGCGGCACGGTGGACACCGTCGCCAGTGCGAGCATCACAGTTGATCCGGTCACCACCGACAACATCGTCAATGCCGCGGAAGCGGCAGGCAGTCTGAATGTCAGCGGGACGGTAGGCGGCGATGCCAAGGTTGGCGATACCGTCACCCTGACGGTCGGCACGCAGACCTATAGTGGCCTGGTGCTGAGCGGCAACGTGTACAGCATCGCTGTGCCGGGCAGTGTCCTGGCGGCCAACGGCAACGTCGGCGCAAGCGTCACGGCGCACGATACGGCGGGTAACGCCGCGACCGCCACGGCGAGCCATCCCTATACGGTGGACACCGTCGCCAGTGCGAGCATCACAGTTGATCCGGTCACCACCGACAACATCGTCAATGCCGCGGAAGCGGCAGGCAGTCTGAATGTCAGCGGGACGGTAGGCGGCGATGCCAAGGTTG
>Ga0209125_1001881_pt1 | contig 17917 bp, 13 predicted proteins | sample BarGraIncub1131A_FD_184503 | JGI IMG/M metagenome (GOLD analysis project Ga0209125, IMG submission 184503) | Arctic peat soil microbial communities from Barrow, Alaska - Barrow Graham LP Incubations 11-31A (SPAdes) (version 2) | ecosystem: Environmental > Terrestrial > Soil > Wetlands > Peat...
CCCGGTATTTCGGATGCCACAAGCTTTACCGATATGCCCCAAAGTCGATTGGACCGACTTTGCATAGTGGTGTATCATCCTGTTTAAAGTCTCAGACAATTCAGGGCGATGAGTATACATTGCCATGAGGTAAGCAGTATGCGCAGAAAGACCATTATACATAGTGACAGGCGTACCTCCTGTTTCATCCAGTACAGACACGACCGTACCGTTTCCAAAACGGCTCTCACCCTCTGTATAAATGCAGTCTACATTTTCAATGATACTGCCTTCACCGATAGAATAATTAGCAATATAGCGATTTACCCGACTGATGCACACATCGTCTGAAATGCGACAATTATGAATTCGGGCACGATAAATGCCACTTTCAACCGGAACTCCCCCGGATAAATAAAGCCTTTTCCCGAAACGTCCTAAATAAACGTCTCCGGAAAAACTTGCTTCAAATATAGTACTTGTTGAAAAATCCAAGCTTACTTTCAACTGATTCCATTGCTCAGCTGTACAATTTTGAGCTTGTAACTGAAGGATTTCCTCCGATGTCAGATTTCTCCAATTTTCCATAATAACCTGCATTAAATTGTTCACATAAGAATATATATCCTACGTGTTTAGAGTTCCTCGGATTCGTCGTATTTCTGAAATAAAAAATCATTGTAGGGGAAACGGGCGACGTGTATAGCTTTTACCCGTTCATAAACCAATTCCTTTAAAGCATCCATGTTCGAAAGATTTTTGGCAGAAATAAAAATACAATCCTTGCTCATTTTGGACATCCAGCTCTGTTGCAATTCCTCCAATGTCGTATTTTCCATGGTTTTGGGCGTTAGGTCATCTTCGTCCTTTACGACACAATGGAAAGCGTCAATCTTGTTAAATACAAGAATTATAGGTTTATCCTGAGCCTCCAGATCAGCCAGGGTCTTATTGACTACTTCAATTTGTTCTTCAAATCCACTGTGTGAAATATCAACGATATGCAACAATAAATCAGCTTCACGCACTTCATCCAACGTCGATTTGAACGATTGAACCAAATCCGTAGGTAATTTCCGTATAAAGCCGACAGTATCGGTCAGCAAAAATGGCAGGTTGTCAATAATAACCTTGCGGACAGTGGTATCAAGCGTTGCAAACAATTTATTCTCGGCAAAAACCTCAGACTTGCTCAACACGTTCATCAGCGTTGATTTTCCAACGTTGGTATAGCCTACCAAAGCGACACGCACCATTTTCCCTCGATTTTTGCGCTGTGTTGCCTTTTGCTTGTCAATATGTATCAATTCCTCCTTAAGCCTGGAAATCCGGTCCAGAATGATTCGGCGGTCCGTTTCAATCTGAGATTCACCGGGCCCACGCATCCCGATACCACCACGCTGGCGTTCCAGGTGTGTCCACAAACCGGTCAGTCGCGGCAACATATATTTGTATTGAGCCAGCTCTACCTGAGTCTTGGCATGAGCGGTCTGTGCACGTTTTGCAAAAATATCGAGAATCAGGTTGGTACGGTCCAGAATCTTCACTTGGAGTTCAGCTTCAATGTTGCGAACTTGTTTTGGGGACAGTTCATCGTCAAAAATAGCCATACCAATTTCATTCTCTTCTATGTAGGTTTTAATCTCTGCCAACTTACCAGTACCCACAAAAGTTTTTGGATTTGGAAAATCCAAACGCTGAACAAATGATTTAACCGGTTCAGCACCTGCCGTTTCAGCAAGAAACGACAACTCTTCCAAGTATTCATTTACTTTATTTTCAGGTTGAGAAGGAGTAATTAGCCCGATCAGAACGGTTTTTTCAGTTTCCGCTTCTTGTTTTAATTGTTCAAACATGTATAGTTGGTTTGGTTGCAAATATAAGCTAAAGAAATCAGATAACTTATAGACTATCACGATAAAAATAGGAATTGACGCAAGGCAGGAAAGGAATTCTGTGAAAAAAAAGGTGTTGCAAACCTCTTATTTTTTATCTTACTTTGTATAAATTACAGGGTAGGTTATTTTTCAATATTTCTCTCTTGCAACTACTTAATAGGTAAAAGTATGGAAGGTCCGTTATTTTGGATAGGTTTCTTTGTTTTTGTGCTCATCATGTTGGCACTCGATCTTTTTGTTTTTCATAAAAAAAACGAAATTGTTAAAGTAAAAAGTGCACTTTGGTGGAGTTTATTCTGGATATTGCTGGCAGTTGCTTTTAATGTCATGGTCTATTTTGCACTCGGGCAACAAAAAGCGGTAGAATTTTTCACGGGTTATCTCATAGAAGAATCCTTAAGCATCGACAACCTGTTTGTATTCATCATGATTTTCGGTTTCTTCAAAATTGACCCGAAATATCAGCACAGTGTTCTGTTCTGGGGTATTATTGGAGCTATCGTATTTAGGGCAATATTCATTTTTGCCGGTGTAGCCTTAATCGCAAAGTTTGCCTGGATTATGTATGTCTTCGGTGCATTCCTTCTTTATACGGGTCTTAAAATGTTGCTTGACAGCAAAGAATCCTCCGAGTTTAACCCAAACGAAAATATTGTCATCAAAGTTTTTAGGAAATTCTTTCCGGTCACCGATGATATGTCTGTTCCTCAGTTTTTTGTAAAAAAGGATGGCAAAGTGTATGCGACCACTTTTTTTGTAGCCTTGCTTTTTATTGAGGCATCCGACCTTATTTTTGCCGTTGATTCCATCCCGGCAGTGTTGTCCGTTTCTAAGGATGTCTTTATCGTGTATACGTCCAACATCTTCGCTATCCTTGGTCTTCGCTCCCTCTATTTTGCCTTGAGTGGCATCATGCCTTTCTTCCATTATCTGGAGTATGCACTTGCAGGGATCTTAACCTTTATCGGTGCCAAAATGTGTATCAATGAATTCTCAAATAATTCCGGCTACGATTTTTACATCTCCAATATGGCATCTTTGGGTGTAATCGTTACATTTCTGGCTGTATCTATTGTGGCTTCGTTGATACTTAAGAAGGAAAAGGAAGAGGTGAAACAGGAAGAAGAGCTGAAAGAAGACGATTGATAATCACTTATCAGTTGGAGAATCACAGCAGAAGTCAATTATTTGTTGGACATCCTTGATTTCATTCCAACCAAGCTTATTCGCTTTTATATATTTCTTTAGCGAAGTTTCTTTTTCGGGATAAAGCTTGCTCACCTGAGAAAATTTATTGACTTGCCAGAGTTTATTGTCCTTATAAAGATAAAAATCTTTCGATCGGATTATTTTATATTCTGAAGGGATAGTCAATTCATATATATTGTTCTTGCCAGCCAAAGAGGACCAGCTTGTTGAAGCCGAAGTACTGCTTTCACTACCGTAAGCCGAGGGCGAACCGGGAGGGATAACCTTGAATTTATAAGATACATATAAACCGCTGGAACACGATCCGATTTTTTGGTAAAATTTACCATCGATTGGTTCAAAAACATTTTCTCCAATTTTTATTCTCTGGACTATATTCAGATTATCCAATGCCATCAATTTACCCTGCTGTTCAAAAATTACCTCTTCCGTTCCGCCATTGTAATTCATGCGCTTTACTGCAGAATCGCCATCACTCAAATAAACAGTTCCTTTCTGGAATGTATCAAACACATAGAGAGAGTTCTCAGGTGCATCCTTAGCAGAAACCTTGAACGTTGTCAAAATAAAACAAAAAGAAATTAAAATAACTTTCATTTGAACATATGTATTAGGTGAATTCTAAGTTCAACCAGGTCTATCTAACTTTTATTCTTTAATAAATTTCATCCGGACAATTCCGGTTGAGGTTTTTAGAATAGCAATATAAACTCCTGTCTGTAAGTTGGAAAGGTCAATTGTTTGAAATTGGGGTACAGAATAATATACAACAATACCGGTTAACGAAATGATTTGAATTTCTTTTGCTACAACACCGGACCCAAATTCTATATTTCTATTTTGCGAATTATAATTGATCCGATCCTCAGGTTTAAGCTCAACAACTGGTACTGCACTTGTATTTTTAAGAATATCAATAGAAAGTGTCTTTGATAATACTTTCCCGTATTTATCCTTGACTTTTACAATCATACTCTCTTTATTGGCTTTACCAGAAACATAGGCAAATTTTTTTGTCGTTTTCAGAACTCCTCCATCCTCCATAAAGTAAACAGGATTCAGCTCATCAAAAATATTGTATGTGCCCGAAACAGTATAAATGTAAGTATTATCGGCATAATCATCCTCAACAAGAATAGTACCCACAATCGAACCCACAGGCAAACCTTCCAGTACTGTCGTATTTGAAAGGCTAATATTAATCGGGCCAGGAGTAATTGGTTTTATCCCGATTATTGCAGATTGGTTTTTTGTAAAATCAAAAGTTCCGGGTTTAAGGTTGCCAATTGAAAAATAGCCATTATTAGCCCCACTCCAACCCCAGTTTAAATGATAAAAGCCATTCGATGCAACTCCATCAATATTGAATGCATGCCCCGCTTTTCCATTATCGGCGTCTCCCCCATATACAACAGGACGTCCATTCACGAGTTCATTATTCAGAATAGAAATCCATTCAGCATCCGTTTCAACCCGATCAAGTGCTGTCACACTCTTTGAATAGCTGAAATAGCTTTTCATTGCAGGTGCAACGGAGGCCACGTATGCACCGGAACCATCGTTACCAAACGACATTTCCACTGTTACAGCACATTGGTAAAGAAGTGCAGCAATATCGGAATTTGAAGTATTGGTACCATCCACGATATTAGCCCAATTAAACGCACCATACGTATCAAAATTAACGGTTTGACGTCCATATTTTGCATCAACGTAGGTCTTGATACCAACTCCTTTTGAAGGGTATTTTTTAACAGTCATTGCCTGAGCCATTGCCACAGCGACACAACCCACGTAAACGTGCCCATCCGGCCCTGCGGCATCCACAGGGCAATAAAGATTCCAACCCTTATCCTGGTTCCAGCTAATTGAAATAAAGGGCTGAACATCCGTTGTCACGCTTGCTGACCGTGTCTTAGCCTTTGAGAGATCCCAACCTGGATTAAGAGTCGTTGAATTGGTTCGGAGTGACTCCTTAATGAATTTATTAAAAGTGTCAAAAACGTAAAACATTCCTTGATCACTACTCAACCTGCCTCTATCAAAATTTTGATCAAAATTATAACCATAAACCGGCTGAACAGCATCATTGTTTGAAACAATGATCCAACCCTTTGGTGTAAGGTTCACAACGGACAAACCAATCGTATCATTGGAGAGTGTCAGTGATTGAATCGATTTGATTTTCAGGAATCCGTTGCCGGTATAGTTTTGATAAATAAATCCATCCACCAATTGACTAATTTTTAAAGAATCAACTGGAGCACTATAAGCCCTGGAAAATAAAAAGACCAAACCAATCAAGAAAAAACACTTCTTCATAAAAACGCGGATGAGTAAATGAACTTATTGCTCTATAATAAGTAACAAAAATAACAAAAGCCCGGCTATTTTACAACAACCGGGCTTTATCTTTGTTTGAGAATCAATCACTACTTAATGATCCAGGTTTTAGTAAAGGCATCAGCCGGATTGTTCAGACCTATTTTTAAGGTATAAGCCTTCATGTCAAAATCAATGGTCTGTCCAGCTTCGGGAGCTTTAGGTAAAGCTATTGTTGCTGTAGTTCCAGCCCAGGTTACATTTTCATCCGGAACAATCTTGATTGTTTTATCACCATTGGCATCCGTATAGGTTACTGTCATACGATCCACCGATTCATCCAGATAATTAGCGTGAAAACCACCAACTTTTTCAGCATAAACCAGTTTAATTTCAGTAAAATCACCAGCGGCGAGGGTATCTGCATTAGACGGAGTAAAACTTTCGGGGGCAAACAACTTCAATTTTACCCGCATGTATAGACCAAACGGATAACCATCTGCATCAATACCTGATTCCATTATAGCAATAGGATTGCCAGTCAAGTCTGTAAAAGCACCTTCATCCCAACTAATAAAAATAATCTCCCGGTTACGGGCCAATACATTTGAACTAAGAGTCACTTCATTACCACTAACAGCAATATTAAGATCTGCACCTTCAATGGTATTACCATCGTTGTAAAAGTCAAATTTCACAACTTTATTGCTTTTGTAGACAACAGGTTCGTCAAACTCCAATACAATTTTACCATCCGTCGTTAAAACAGGAGCCAAATCACCTTCAAAAGAAGGACTGGTTGAAACTAGCTCAGGACCGTGATTATCGGCAGTTTTAGTCGTAATAGTGACAGGTTCACCCAGTACACCATCCGCATTCGAACTTACACCAACAATAGTATAATCGGCATATTGAACCAATTCAGAAAAGGTGAAAGAAATGGTTTGATTCTTCAACACTTTTTTTGTCAGGAAAGTGACACCAGCAACATTTTGCTTAAAAAAGGCTTCAGCATCGATAGTGTCTACTTCACCCGTCATAATCCCCAAAGTAACGTAACCATCTGAGGGATTGACAGCATTTATTACAATACTACTATCTTTTACTGCCCCCAAGGTTAGTCCTAAAACAACCGGGGCGTCAAGAGTCTCGCTTTTAAACTCATCAAAACCAGTACAACCGGTTTGCACCATGAGCAAAGTTGCAAGTAACCCAAATCCAATATATTTTATTTTATCTTTCATATTATTATATTTTTAAATGGTAGCAGTCCTTATTTTTTTGTCCAAACCGTTTTAAAAGTATCCCACATTTGACCAATATAAGCTCCGGATTCAAAGACAGGAGATACATGATCTATCGTAATTGAACCATCGTTTGATATTGTTCCGACAATATTTGCCTCTTTATCATAGGAAGAAACGGACTCATCACCCAGATAAAACAACATATTCCCAGAACCGTATGCGACACCAACATTGGCACCTGGTTTGATCGTTATTGTCATTGCAGTCAAATCAAAAGTTGCAACAATTGATAGATTACCACCGGCCAATCCGGAAATAATTAAATTATTGACATCATCCGGGTCAGCAGCAGTAGAAACATTTGACCATGATTCATCCCAAGCACCGGGGCTCCCATAACTTAAAGCACTGACACTGTAACTACCAATCCAGTTTTTAAGTGGATGTTCATCATCAATAATTGTAACTGTTACGGTCTGTTGAACACCAAACGGATATTTTGCCGTATTTGATGTCAGATTAATTTTAAAGGTTTTATTACCAGTAAAGACATCGTTATTAACAGGTATAACTTTAATATACTGAGTGCCAAAACCATCCGCAAATACAACCGATGATGATTCAAGATTGAAATCAACACCTTCTTTTGCAGCGGTTGAAGTAGTGTCTTCTACCACTTCAAAACTCACAGTTACAGCAGGAGATCCTTTAAATGCCCCAACAACAACGGGAATCAACAATGTATCATTTTCTACTATTTTTTCCGTACCACTGTTGAATGCCACGAATCTATCCGATTTATCGAACATCTCAGGGTCGGAACTACATGCCGCAGCAAGCAAAACCGTGAGAAACAAAAGGACTGTTTTATTTAATAATCTTTTCATAGCTATTCTCATTATTAGTTTTTACCATAATCAGGATTTTGCTCACAATTCGGATTCGCATCAAGTTCATCCTGAGGAATAGGCATAGCCCACAAATAGCTATTTGCGTCCACATTTTGATTGTTAGCTCCTGCATAATCCACTCGGGTCAAAGGCCGATTTGTTCTGGCCAAATCAAACAATTCATGTCCTTCAAAACAAAGTTCACGTCTTCTTTCCTGATAGATAATTGACAATGTAACTGCTGGCACCGGAGTAGCATTTCTTGCTGCACGAATCGTGTTAATATCGCCTATTGCTGTTGCAGCTGCAATGGTTGCTCCTTGAGCTAAAGCTTCAGCTCTGATCAGGTACATTTCAGAAAGACGAAGAACAGGAATATTGTCTTCCCGAAGGTTACCATCTTTACCCGGATATTTCAAAGACCAGAAATCGTTGGGGTATTTTGCAGCATTTGTAAACAAAGCACCTCTGACGTCTGTTGCGTCAGTATATAAATCCATTAAGTCTTTGGAAGCACCAATATCGCCATAACCTTTAGGGGACATAATATAAGAAATAACATCCCAGTTACCATGACTGGAATTACCTTCCGATCCATAGATTTCAAAAATCACTTCACTTCCACCAGTTAAAGCACCCCATACACCAGTGGTTGAACCAATTGTGGTAGGTGATGACAAATAAATGGTAAAATCCTCAGGTTTAAACAATTCAAAGTTATTGTTACCTATTACAGTAGTTGCAAAATCTGCTGCTTTTTGCCAATTTCCCATGTAAAGGTATATACGGGCACTGAGGGCCTGTGCAGCGGCTCTAGTCGCCCATGCTTTTGCATCACTGCCACCATGCGTATTGGCTGGAGTCAGTTTGTCTTCGGCATCCTTCAAATCCAAAAGTATCTGTGCGTAGACTTCTTCAACCGTTTTACGAGCCGGTAAACCATTTTCTGAAACCAAAACAACAGGTACACCCAAGGATGTTTTATCATAGGCATAAGAGCGTGCAAACATGCGTACCAGATCGTGATAAGCCAAAGCTCTTAGAAATTTGGCTTCACCAACAACATTGTCAATATCAGCTTGGGTTACTCCTACTTCTGTGAAACCGTCACAAGCATTAATAATATTATTAACACGAGCAATCAGGTTGTAAGCTGTTCCCCACATATTTGCTGTAGCTGTTGGAGTGTTTGCCCATGAATATTCCGTTTTGAATCTTCCTGAATTAATTGGACTTGACTTTGCATTGCCGCCTTTTAAATCGGCAATTACCTCAAAATCCTGACCGTACCAGGTAGGGTCATATAAAGGAGAGTAAGCTCCTATCATGGCTTTATTTATTCCATCAAAAGTGGATAAGCTTAATGCATTTGTTTGAGCGAGACGGGGTTGCTTGTTCAGAAAATCCTCACAGCTGCAAAATCCAACTACTAAAACCAAGCTCAATAAGCTCAATATTTTGTATGTCTTCATATGATCAAATATTATATTTATTAAAATGTAATTTCCAAACCGGCCACAATACTCTTTGTCATCGGATAAATTCCCATACCAAGACCATTAGAACCTCTTTCAGGATCAAAGTAATCCACTTTATGGAATGTATAAAGATTTACAGCACTTCCATAAACTCGAAGACCACTTAAATTAACCAGATTCGTAATAGACTTGGGTAAATCATAAGCCAATGTCAGATTTTTAATTCTCAGGTAACTACCGTCAAACATCCAGCGACTGTTGTAATAACCATTTGAATTGGTTGAATTTTCAGCAATTGGTTTGGGATTACGAGTCACGTCACCCGGCTTTTTCCAATAATCAAGTGCAGTTGTGACTTGATTAGTATTCCATTGAAAACCATCAGAATTCAGATAGTGCAGTTCTTCAATCTGAACTTTGTTCCCATATTTGAATTCAAAGTTCATATTTAAAGATAGACCCATATAGGCAAGGCTTGAATTAAATCCACCCATGAGTTTAGGTTCCGGGCTTCCCATAATCTTACGGGGAGCATTCGCATAAGAATTGGTAATCTTACCATCATTGTCACGCCAAAGGGCTTCACCATTGGCAGGGTTAACACCGGCATAGTCTCTTGAATAGAAATTATACAGACTTTCTCCAACCTTATAAATCAAACGTCCGCTAATGATCTGATCAACATCACCCAAATCAAGAATTTTACTTTGATTGTGTGCCAAATTAACACCAACATCCCACTTAACAGCCTTATCAAGAATTTTTACATTAATAAGAGCTTCAACACCACTGTTTCTCAAAGCACCAATATTCTGACGAATGGAGGAAAAACCAGATGTATAAGATAGAGGATTATCAAGCAACATATCTGTTGTTTTTCTATTGTAATAGTCAAAAGTAGCAGTGATTCTATCAAAAATGGTTAGATCAACACCTACGTCGAAAGACTTGTTAACTTCCCAGGTTAAATCCTTATTATCCGGTTGAGAAGGAAACATACCGCCTGCACCATTGTATTGGTTTGAGCTGTAAATACCCCATTGTTCGTATGTTCCGATGTTATCGTTTCCATTTACACCGTAGCTGGCACGCAACTTCAACATATTCACACTTTTCACACCTTTCATAAAAGATTCGTTGTGAATGTTCCAGGAAGTTCCGACAGAGTAAAAATTACCCCAACGATTGTTTATACCAAACTTAGAACTACCATCAGAACGAAGACTTAGTTTCAGGAAGTATCGACCATCGTAATTGTAATCAGCGATACCAAAATAGGATAACATGGTATATTCGCCTTCACTATAATTTCCTTGGTCAGTCGACGCCAAACCTGTATTTGGATAAGGTATCTGAGGATCTACACCCGGTGAATAAATGTAATAATAGTTATTCTTATTATCCATTGCTTCCTGGCCCAATATAGCTGTTAAACTATGTTTGTCAGCAAATATATTCGTATAGTTCAACGTGTTAGAGGTAGTTATCTGTGTATAATTTGTTCTGGTGACCTGCAGAGTTGCAGTACCAGCGTAATCAGCTTCCTTAGACCAATATCGTCTGCCTTCTCCATCAATGACTTCGTAAGAATTCGTAGACCTTAACGACAAACCTTTAGCTAATTCTACCTGAGCATAAGCTGATGCCTGAACGTGTAGTTGTTTTTCCCATTGCTCATCGTATTTTGCGGTGGCAAGAGGATTGGTATTTGCATTTTCACTTATACCCAAATTATAAGTACCATCTGCATTTTTTACAGGAGTCCAAGGCAAAATGTTCATACCTGAAAAAAGTGGATTGGAATAGTACAAAGCCTGCATCGATACATCCTGAGCCTTTGAATTAAATAAATTAAATCTTGAACCGATTTTAAGACTTTTGCTTACTTCGTGATCCAAATTTGAGCGTAATTGCATTTTTTCGTAACCAACACCATAGAAAACTCCATCGGTTTTAGAATATAAGGCCGAAGTAAAATGTTTGGTTCTTTCGTTACCACCGGAAACACTTCCTTCATATTCTTTTATCGAACCCTTACGAGTTACTTCATTAAGCCAATTAACCTGAGGTTTAGCAAGTAAAGAATTTGGAACGTAGAATTTGCCTTTATTAGCGGTTGGATCATCGGGGTCATAGCCGGCATTTGTAACAGCGTCACGCATATATTGCACAAGCTGAGATGGCGACATTACACCAAAATTATTATCGTTTGCTAAAACTGTATAACCGCTGGTAGCACGAAGTTTAACGACCGATTTCCCAGTTTTACCTGATTTAGTTGTTATCAAAATAACACCATTGGCAGCTCTGGAACCGTAGATGGATGCAGCAGCTGCATCTTTCAAAACGGTGATGGATTCGATATCGTTTGGATTGATAGCAGCCAAGGGATTAGAAGAGTTTACAAAGAAATCATTTTGATCCGATGTTGCACCAAAGCCAACGGATACTGACATCATTGGAATACCATCAATGACATATAGAGGGTCATTTCCTGCATTAATTGAACTGACACCACGGATCCGTATTTCGGATGCACTGCCAGGTTGCCCTGAAACACCGGTAACCATTACACCTGCAATTTTACCTGTAAGCATCTTATCAAAGCTTACTTCAGGAAGATCAGCAATTTGGTCACTCTTAACAGTTCCAAGTGATCCGGTATTGGCTTCTTTCCGACTAACGCCATATCCTACGACGATGACTTCTTCCATAGCCAAATCATTACTTTCCATCTCAACATTGAAAACAGAGCGTCCTGTTAGGGCCACTTCCTGAGGTTTCTTTCCGATAAAAGAAAAAACCAGTGCTTTTGCATCTGTTGGAACCGAAAGAGAAAACTCTCCGTTTTCTTTAGAAATAGTTCCTTTTGTAGAACCTTTTACATAAACAGAGACTCCAGTCATGGCACCACCATCGGCTGCGTCTGTGATTGTTCCATTGATTGTTCTGGTCTGAGCCAACAAAGGCTGAATTCCAAAAACCATCAAGAGTGAAAGTGCAATAAGTACTTTCTTCATAAATTCAAAATTTAAATTAATAAAAATGAACACTATATTATAATTAGAAATTCTAAAAAGTTGCTAAACAAATAGTGATCTTTTGAGTGTAAGAATTTAGAAGTCTAAATTCATCACAAAAAAGATCAAGAAAAAGTCTTTAAACAGGAGCACTACACTAAATGTTAAAGAACATTTTCCGATACCAGCAATATTAACGCTATTTAACTAGGCTCACAAATATATACACTTTTTTGAAAGAATTAACGTTTTTAAATATTTTCCTTTATAGAAAAAAAATGAACAGAAAAAATTGATGCTCTGTATAAATACAAAAAGAAGGATAAACGTAGTTAATTGCCACATGCCACACACATTATCAGTCTGTATATTAACAATTTAATAAAATCTTCAAAGCCAAACTGACAGAAATAATAAAACGTTTTTTCACGTGTTTATATTAAATATTATTTAACTCATATTTAATATATTTATCATATTTATAAATGAATAAAGGACATTATCATTGAGAAAAAACCAAAAAAAATGCACCAAATCACGCTTTATGCTGACTTGGTGCACTATAAAAATAGAATTTTAAAAATCCAAAAAATCTACTTAATTAACTTCAATCACTAAATAGCGTGAAATCTCCCAGAATTTAGTCGGATTTGTAATCTTCAATACCAGATAATCATTGACTTTCTCCAAAACATAACTGCTTGAAGGATGATTGGTCAGGATTTTTGCCTTTTTGGAGTAGAGTGATAATTCTGTCAAATTTCTTTGATCTGCTTCTAGAAAATAGTTTTTGTTGAATCCTTCTTCCAGCAATCCATTTCTTGTATAGATTTCCTGTTCTTTCAATTCCTTGCGTGTTCCGAAAACATACCAGACTTTATTCATCTGTTTATCCTGAGTAGACAGTTGCTCCTCTTTTTCGGAAACATTTGTCTGAAGTCCTTCCACGCTGGTGTTTAATGAAATGACCAATTCATCGAGTTCCTTTATACGGATATCTTTGAGAGCCAGTTGTTCCTGCAGTTGAGTGATGACTAACGTATGATCTTCAATCTTTTTATTCAATCGGTCAATCAGTTTCTTAAGACTTCTCGATGCCGATTTACTTTTTGAGAGTTGCTTTTGCAGACTCGCAATCTGTTTTCTGTTATCGATCAAGGTGTTCTTGATCAAATCCAGATCTTCCACTACTTTTGACATGCTGTCGCCTGTAATTTGTTCCTGTTTAGTCTGGAAAGTGACATAATTCTCAGCTTCCTTGATCTGGTCAAAGTTCTCCTCTATCAGATCCATGACAGCCATCATCTGATTCAATTGAGAGGTTTTCTTTTGTTCTTGCAGCAAAAGGGAATCCTTCTCCTGTTCCAGGGATTTATAAGCATCCGTTTTGTAATTGCAGCTTGTCATCACCATGGGAATGAGCAAGCAAAACATCCATTTTTTCATACGTTTATTTTTTACCACTTTTTTAAAGACTTATACTTTATATCAGGAAATTTCATTTATTACTTTTTTATCACTAAAGCCAGCTATTACCATCACAAACTCACCTCTGGGTTCCGTTTCGGTGAAATGAGCTACCAGTTCTGCCAAAGTACCCCGAACAGTTTGTTCATAGACCTTGCTGATTTCACGGGTAACAGATCCCAAACGGTCTGGCCCACAAAACTCAGACAGCTGTGTAAGTGATTTCAGAACCCGATAGGGAGACTCATATAAAATAAAACTGACCGGCAGTACTGCAAGTTCCTTCAACCTGGTTTGTCTGCCCTTTTTGGGAGGGAGAAATCCTTCAAAATGGAAGCGGTCATTGGGCAGGCCTGAATCAACCAGCGCAGGCACAAAGGCAGTAGCTCCCGGAAGGCACTCCACTTCAACACCCATCTGAACGCATTGACGAACCAACATGAATCCAGGGTCTGAAATGCATGGAGTTCCTGCATCAGACACCAAAGCAATATTTTCGCCTGCCAGAATACGGGCAGCAATCTGTTCCACCGTTTTGTGTTCATTAAACTTGTGGTGAGACTGCATGCGGGTCTGAATATCAAAATGTTTCAATAAATGAGAAGTGGTTCGGGTATCTTCCGCAAGGATAAGATCGGATTCTTTTAGTACTCTGAGGGCTCTCAAAGTGATATCTTCCAAATTTCCGACAGGAGTCGGCACTATAGTAAGCTTTGCCATAGGGTCAATTAAACGGACTACGATTTGATAAACCAGTAAAATGCGAACTTAGCATGTTGTAAAAATCCTGAAAAGATTCGGAGGACTCATCAATCGTACAGACACCACGTAAATAATCAAGCGCTTCTTCCAGGGTCTGAGTTTCATTGATTGCAGCAAAAACTTCTGTCATTTTCTGAGAATCATTTTCAAAGAATTCACGTTGAAAACGAAAACGGTCATTCAACGTTAAAGATCTGGTAAAATCAATCCGTCGTGTTTGTTCCAACAGATCATTGACTCTTTGCACATCAGCATAAACATTTTCGATAGAACAAATTTCAGGTTGCTCCTGAGTGTTTATGATGAGTTCAATTTCGGAAAAGTTTTCCATTTCAACCAGATCATTTGATTGAGAGGTTAAACGTAAGATAGACTCAACCTTGGCTGAGATAAGTTCAAGTAATTCAGCGGGAAAAGCAGGAATTTTTGCCAACCCACGCACTAAAAGATTTAACTCTGTCAGTTCTTGACTAAGTCTGTTTTCAGTATCCATAGAAAGCTTTTATTTCAGCCACAAAAGTACTAAAAAAATCAAAGTGATAACAAGAAATTTTCCATATCCTTACGAATCTGTAATCTATTTGCATCAGCATAATTCACCATAAGAACAACAACATAGGATTTACCCTTTTGTTCATAAAATCCGGCATAGGAGATTACTGATTGAAAGGATCCGCTTTTCAGGCGAAGTTTTCCTTCCAAAGCTGTTCCTTTAAGAAATCCGGATACGGAACCTTCCAGTCCGGCCAAAGGAAAAGATGATTTAAAGATCGATGCATACTTGCTTTTTTGGGACATATAGCTCAGCATTTCTGCCAGGAAACCTGCAGAAACCCTATCGTTCGGTGAAAGTCCGCATGCATCTGACAAATACAAGGCTGAAACATCCAATCCTTTTTTTTGCCAGAAATTTCGTACGACCTGAATGCCGTTTCGGGCAGAGGCAGGCTTATCAGAAACGGTTAAGGCCAAATGCCTTAATAAATATTCCGTGTACAAATTGTCACTTTTCTCATGAATAATGCGTATCATCTGCGACAAGGGGATGGAAAGAGTGCGACACACTATTGTTACAGGTATGGAAGCCTCCTGCACTGCTTCGTTTGCGAGTCTCGTTGAAAGGGCCTTCCCACTTACAGACACCCCACTATTCACGAGCGCATCGCGAAAGTAACCAGCCAAAAAACCGGGAGGATCAGGCATATCACCTTTGATGACAAAGTGGGAACGGTTTGCCGGGATGGTCCCAAAAACACGTCTTTCCCATTGATAAGGAGCACCGTACAAATAGGCGCTATCCAGATTGTTATCAACTGCAGTCAAATTGTTATCGATGGTCAGTTGGGGAAGCAATGGTTTCACTGAAACTATTTCAGGTTTTGAACCGACAGCTCCCGATTTCAGTTCCAACTGAAAACTGTTGTCAAAAACGGCAAGGCCAAAAATGCCGGGGGCATAATAATTGCCCATATCTTCCCACAACCAGTATGGTGAAACCGGTTCATCATCAAACAGGCTTGCATCCGCCAAAACGTTACCATCAATTTCATGGATACCGGCATTCTTGACAGCCTCCACCCATTGAATCATAAAAGCCTCCGGATTTTCACCTGTCTGGCGGGAACCCAGACTTGGATCACCACCTCCCTTTATCCAAAGGTTTCCATGAAGAACTCCATTTTCGATTTTGCCAGTATATTCTATTCGTGTTTCAAACCGATGATCCGGTCCAAAAATCTCTAAAGCGGCAGCCGTTGTTACGAGCTTGACAACTGATGCAGGTTCAATACACAGTTGTGTATTCAGGTCAACAATTTTTTTGGAGGAATTCATATCAAGTACACAAACTCCAACAGAGGCATGTTTATAAGCCTGTTTTCCGAACATCTTCGTCACCTGTGCTTCTGCCGTTGAAAACAGGCAAAAAAATAGGGCTAGATGAAGAAGCTTTTTTGATACCATTGAATATTTTTTACAAAGATAAGGTGAATTAAGGGTACATTTGTTAGAGTTTAGATCCTAAAAGCAAAATAAATGTATCTTTGTCCAAAACACATTCGTTATGAACAATGTCAATAGAAAACCGTTCACCTTGGATCGGGTGATACGGATTATTATCGGAATTGTAATTATCCTTGCTGCCGGTCTTCTTATCAATCGCCTGAGCAGTGTGCTTCTTCCTTTTCTGATTGCCTGGCTTATTGCCTATCTAATGTATCCCCTGTTGGGATTTTTCCAATATAAGCTCAAACTGAAGAATCGGATCCTATCTTTAACATTAACTCTTTTAACAATCTTCGGTGTTCTTACCTTGATTGGATATTTGCTGATTCCACCAATTATTGATGAAGCTCAAAAAGCAGGGGTTATAATCAATCAATTCCTGGCTGACCCGCAATACGGCTGGAACTTACCACCGGCACTCATGGAAAGTATCCAGAAGTTTCTGACAGGCATAGATATTCAAAGTCGCCTGGATTATCAAAATCTGGAAGGTTTACTCAAAGGACTGTTACCAAAAGTCTGGGATTTGATTACAGGTGCAGGTAGCATTCTATTAAACCTGATTATTGTCTTTGTGGTTCTTTTATACCTGATCTTCATCCTCAAGGATTATGAAAAGATCTCAAAGGAATGGATTAATCTGGTTCCAAAAAATTACCGCCCGTTTATTCTTCAAATTGGTGAAGATGTAAAAAACGGAATGAACAGCTATTTTCGTGGTCAGGCATTAATTGCGTTGATTGCCGGCATTTTGTATGCAACAGGGTTCAGCATCATTGGACTACCACTTTCCATCGCTTTCGGACTTTTTGTGGGTTTTTTGAATATGATACCCTACATGCAGGCTTTCGCCCTAATTCCTGCTATCATGCTGGGAGCTATCAAAGCGGCAGAATACAATCAGAATTTTTTCCTGGTATTAATTTCCGTATTGGCTGTTTTTGCCATCATACAAATCATTGAAGAATTAATTCTTACACCAAAAATTATGGGCAATGCAACTGGACTTCATCCGGCCGTCATACTCCTTTCATTGTCAATATGGGGATCTTTGTTCGGGGTGGTAGGAATGATTATAGCATTGCCGATGACGACACTGATCATCTCCTATTATGAACGGTTTGTAATAGCAGGAGGCTCAATTGAGAATTTTGTTTCCAACCATTACTCAACGGAGGATGAAACTATTGAAAAAAAAGAAATAATAGAAGAAAACGACTCAACAATAGATTCCTAAACCAGGTTTTGAATCAATTGCCTGATTTAAACTCATCGGTGACAGCCAACTTGTAGATGTTCTCTTTAGTGCCCTCCAGAACATGTATGATTAAGCTGTCAGCACGCTGAATATCAGTAATTGAGTTCAGCGGGAAAGATGCTAAAGCTGTTACCTTTGAAGAGGATGCATCTTTATTGGCATCATGTCCAAAAGTAAGATAAATTTTATACCTATTCAATTTATGGACCAAGGAGTCCTGCACCAGATATATTCCATGTTGTTTTACTGTTGCATCTGTACGCCCATACACAAACTCAAAATTCAAATAACCTCCTCCCGGCCATGGCTGTGAAACCAGCCAAATAGGGTCATTGATCTTTTTATCTGTAAAGTCTTTTGCAGAAACAGCATCCTTTATCAAA
>Ga0209125_1001882_pt1 | contig 17906 bp, 20 predicted proteins | sample BarGraIncub1131A_FD_184503 | JGI IMG/M metagenome (GOLD analysis project Ga0209125, IMG submission 184503) | Arctic peat soil microbial communities from Barrow, Alaska - Barrow Graham LP Incubations 11-31A (SPAdes) (version 2) | ecosystem: Environmental > Terrestrial > Soil > Wetlands > Peat...
GCACCGGCAGCCGGATGGTGCGCGACTGGTTCACCAGCGCCCGCTCGATGGACTGCCTGATCCACCAGGTGGCGTAGGTGGAGAAGCGGCACTCCTTGGAGAGCTTGAAGCGCTCCACCGCCTTGATGAGCCCCATGTTCCCCTCCTCGATCAGGTCGAGAAAGGGAAGCCCCCGGTTGATGTAGCGCTTGGCGATCTTCACCACCAGGCGGAGGTTGGAAACGATCATCCGGTCCCGGGCGGCCTTGTCACCGAGGTCGATCCTCGCGGCCAGCTCCTTCTCCTCTGTGGCGGTCAAAAGCTTGGTCTTCTGTATCTCGCGCAGGTAGAGTTTGATGGCGTCGTCGAAATGCTCGACGACCGCCGCCGGCTTGATCGCTTCTTCTTCCTCCTCGACCCCGACCCCCACCTCGGCGGGACCCGCCTCTTCGGCGTCCTCCAGTTCCAGCGCTTCCGGATCATTCTCGGTCTCAAGAAAAAGGGGCTGCTTCACCTCTAGTACCTCTAGTAGTTCCTCGCTGTCCATGCAAGTCTCCTATGGCGCACCTATGGGTCTCTGGGTTGGATGGTCACTCTTGCCGGTTCACTGCTCCTCGCTCCAGCCGTTTTTCCCGATCAGGCGGACGAAACGGCAGCCGTCCGACTCCCGCTTTTCAACCGAACCGTCACTCCCCTTGCGGACCAGCACGAGCCGCTGGTCCGACCGGTCGCCGACCGGTATCACCAGCCTGCCACCCGGGGCGAGCTGGTCGATGAGACATTCCGGGACATAGGGGGCGCCCGCGGTCACCAGGATCGCGTCGAAGGGGGCCTCCTCCTCCCAACCGTCGGTGCCGTCGCCGATGCGCAGGTTCACGTTGAGCAGACCGAGGCTGTCAAGCGCCCTGCGCGCCTTCAAGGCGAGCGGGCGGATTCTTTCCACCGTGTAGACCCGGTCCGCCAGGGTCGCCAGCACGGCAGCCTGGTAACCGGATCCGGTGCCGAGTTCCAGCACCTTCTCGCGGCCGGTAAGTTCCAGCATCTGCGTCATCCTTGCCACGATGTAGGGCTGAGAGATGGTCTGCTTCTCGCCGATCGGGAGCGAACTGTCGCTGTAGGCCTGGGCTGCCATGGCCTCCTCGACGAAGATATGTCTCGGTATCTCGAGCATGGCCCCGATGACCCGCTGGTCCGTGATGCCGCGTTTCACCAGCTCGGCGACCATCCTCTTGCGTGCAACCCCGAATTTCAATTCTTCCCCCGATCTGTGGACAGCGGGGAAATATAGCAAATGGACGGCTAAAAGTCCAGCATCACCGCAGTTGCCACCCCTTGAGGGTCTCGATGGAGGCGTAATTGGTCAGGTCGTAGTGCAGGGGGGTGATGGAGACGTGCCCCCGGGAGATGGCATGGTAGTCGCTGCCGGGGATATCCTGGAAACTGAGGTCCGCGGTCCCGATCCAGTAATAGTTCCTCCCCCTCGGATCGACCTTGTCCACGATGGTCCCCTCGTAGCTCCGCTTCCCCTGGCAGGTGATGAGCGGCGGGAGAAGGCTCCGCGCCGGGAGGTCGGGAACGTTCACGTTGAGAAAAGTGTCCGAGGGGAGTCCTTTCTCGAACACCGTCTGTGCAAGCCTCGCGGCGCAGTCCGCGGCCACCTCGAAATGATCTCCCGCCCCCGAGGTGACCAGGGAAACCGCGATGGCGGGAATCCCCATCAGGGTCGCCTCCAGCGCGGCGGCGACGGTCCCCGAATAAGTGACGTCGTCGCCCAGGTTCCCGCCCCGGTTCACCCCGGAGATCACCAGGTCCGGCCGGAAGGAAAGCAGGCTGTGGATCCCCAGGTTGACGCAGTCGGTGGGGGTGCCGTCGACGGAGAAAATATTTTCGCTGATGCGCGCCGCCCTCAGGGGGTGGTGCAGGGTGAGCGCGTGCCCCACGGCGCTACGTTCCCGGTCCGGCGCCACCACGACCACCTCGGCCAGCTCGGCAATCCGCTTCATGAGAGCAGCGAGCCCGGGAGCATGCACGCCGTCGTCGTTGGTAATAAGCACCTTCACAAGCAGCCCCTCGTCTATATGATGCGATTCAAGCTAGTCGCGCCGCCACGCGTCGCCCCTGGAGGCACTGTCGGAGACCGCGTGGACCAGGGCGCGCAACAAGGCAAATCCCGGCGCGGCCCCACCTATCTCTTTTTCGGCAGGAGCGACCGATACCTTAACACATTTAAATTATATTAAAAGATTTTATTTTATTAATGTGACAAGGGGACCCGGCGCCGGGAGATGGCGCGAACGGCCGAAGCGGAAGACATATGGTAAACAGCTGATTCCATGTGTATAAGCAGGGACAACGTCAGCGGGGAGAACTTCCGGCGGGCGGCGAAAAGCGAAGGTCCAGAACCGGTACACGGATTAAACCGGAAGAGCTTTTGGTCTCTACTCAAAAAGATCTTGCCTGATCTGACCTGTTCCGTGAGGCCGGGCTAATCAGTGCGTGAGGTTACCGGTTCCCGGTTTGCTTCAATCAGCCCTGCCGCAGGCTTTCCCCTCTTTTCGGGCATAGCTCAGTTTCATCCCGATAAGGGCGGTGTAGCAGGCGATGGAAAAGATATTGGCGAGGATCAGGGGAAGGTCGTTCAGGGAGATGCCGTAGATGAGCCAGAGCAGCATGCCGATGTCGAGCAGGATCAGCTGCCACATGGAGAGGTCCCGGGCGTGCTTGGTCCGATAGGTCAGGAGCACCTGGGGGATGGCGGCGCCGCTGGTGAGCAGGCCCGCGAAAAGCCCTACGTACGGGGTGAGGTTCATGCGCCCTTTTTCCCCTTGAATTCGGCGGCGGCCCAGTCGATCTGGGAAAGCAGTCCGCGCAGGGCGGAAACCTCCCGCTCGTCCAGCTCGGCGCGCGAAAAGATGCGCCGCATGGAGCGCATCATATGGTCGGGGTTCTGCGGGTTGAGATAGCCTATCCTCAGGAAGGTCCGCTCCATCTGGTCGTAGAGCGGTTCCAGGGAAGCGGACCCGGCCAGTTCCCGCGCGGTTTTGCCGGCGGGATCAACCGGGAGGGCTCCCTTGAAAAACTCGTAGCAGAAGAGGAGCACGGCCTGGGAGAGGTTCAGCGAGCCATACTCGTCGGCGGTCGGTATGGTGGCCTGCCACCTGCAGAGCGCCAACTCATCGGTGGTGAGTCCGCTGTCTTCCCTGCCGAAGACGAGCGCCAGCCTGCTTTGCGGCGCGCAACCGGAAAACTTTTCGACGATCTCGCCCGGGGTGCAGATCTCGTTTCGGTACTTGCCGTGGCGCCTGGTGGTGGCGACGGAGAACTCGCAGTCGGAGAGCGCCTCGCCAAGGGAGCTGTAGATCCTGGCCGCCTCCAAGAGGTCCCGGGCGGAGACGGCGAACATGGTCGCGTCGGGATGGTCCACGCGGCAGGGGTTCACCAGGCGCAGATCGGAAAGCCCCATATTCTTCATGGCCCTGCAGACCATGCCGATGTTGCCCGGGCTCTGGGTCCCGACCAAGACGACGGTAATTCTTCCCTTGATATCCATGGAACGATCCTTCTTGTCAGGCGAATTTTTTGGAGCGGCGAAATTATGGCCACGGGGCAGTTGAAAGGTGAACAGAGGGTGATGACATGGGCAGAGGACCATGAAGAGACGAAACCTTACCGTTCTCCTTGACAGGGGTTAGAGATTCCGCAACCTGGTCCGTTTAACGCTCATCCGTTTCAGCCTGTTCCTGCCGTGCCTGTGGCGCCAGCGGTGTATGATGAATTGGGCGAGCCACATGCAGCCGACCAGTGTCGCCAGGATCAGCAACAGGTAGGGTTCGTAGCGCTCCAGGTCGTCCACGAAGAGCGCTGCCCCCTTGCCGAAGAGAAAGCCCACCAGCGCGAAGAGCGTGGCCCAGGAGAGGGCGCTGGCAAGGTTCAGGAACAGGAAACGCCGCGAGGAGAGGTTCGTCATGCCGAGGATGATCGGCAGCACGATCCTGAACCCGTAGGTGTAGCGTGACACGAAAGCGACGAAGGAACCATAGCGCTCGATGATCCGGAGCGCCTTCTTGAACTTACGGGCAATCGAGGTGAAAATTTTCAGCAGAAAGGGACCCTTGAAGCGTCCGAGATGAAAGTAGAACTGGTCCCCGAGGAAGGAACCGGCAAAGGCGGCGAGAATGACTCCGTAGATGTTGAGATGCCCCGTGCAGGCAAGGAACCCGGCGAAAATCAAGATCGCCTCCCCCTCCAGGAAGGTCCCGACGAAGAGGACCCAGTAGCCGTAGACCTCGAGGTAATCCTTGAGAAGTTGCTGCACGGTGACTCCAAGTATTTAAACAGGTTTAGGTTTTAGTTCGCTCCGCTCACAGGTTAAGGTTGAGCATGCGAGGACAGATTGAGGTTTTTGTTCGATTCGCTCGCAGGTCAAGGTTGAACAAACAGCGAAACCGTATCCTCAATGTTTGGCCGCCTCACCCAGCAGACGCGGTCGCAACAACTCAACAACTCAACAACTCAACAACTCAACAACTCAACAACTCAACAACTCAACAACCTTAACCTTAACCTGCCTTTCATCACCTGTAGCGCGGGAGCGCGCCCCTGACTTCCACCGTGGGCGCATCCTCCAGGAGTTCGAGATCCCCCGAATCATCCTCGTAGTCGTCATCCCCAACAGCCCAGGCGTAGAGCCTTTGTGAATCGAGCAGCGCCGGCCGCGCCGGGGACCCGTAGACCCGGTTCTGCATCGACTCGTCGTAGAGGCCGACGCAGCCGTGGGAAGCGGGCTTGCCGGGAAGATCCCTGGCGTGGATCCAGTAGGAAACGTCGTCAGCACCGAAGTGGAAACGCATGGCGTTGTCCATCGGGTACTGGTCGGTCTGATCATCGGTCTTGTAGAGCGACGAGAAATGTTTCTTGTGCCGGGCGTCTATCTGAAACACCCCGACCGGTGTCTCGTGCCCAAGCATCCCGGTCGCGGCCGGAACGGAAAAGCGCAGCTTGCCGTTTTCGTAGGCGCCGAGCCACTGTTCGGTGACATCAAGGAGCAGGTATTTTTCGTGGTTCTCGGCGGGGGGATAGAGCGCCGGCATCGGGGTGTAGTTCCTGCTGCCCGGTATATCCACCGGAACCTTTATGGTCATCCCAGGATAGACGTGACGCCGATCCACCCTGTTGAAGCGGGCGACAACAGGCCAGTCCTTGCCAAAGAGCGTCTCCAGGCTTTCCTCGGGTTTGATGAAATGGGGCCGCCAGGGGATCTTTGCCAGGCTCGGATACTCGACACGGGAGAGGTCTTCGTGGGCCGGATCCAGCGGGTTGGCGCCGGGCTCGGAGGTGGCCAGAGGGTTGTAAACGACGATGGTGGCGAGAACAATGAGACTTATAAAAAACAGCACCTTACCTAACATCTTGCGGCACTCCCTACCGGAAAAACGACTAATGGGGCAGCCGCCCCATTCGCCCTAACAATTATCATCATTAGAGTCTCCGGTCAAGGAAAAGCGCGCGCGGCCAGTACCTCCTCCACTGCCGTGTAGGGATCGGTGCTCCGGTCGCGCAGCCCGTCGAGGATCTCCTGGTACCTGCCGTTTTCCTTGATGGCGCCGAACACCGTATCGAACAGCTCCTCCCTGAGGGTATCGCTGAAGAGCTTGGCGTTACGCTCCTCGATCAGGTGCTGCAGGGCGCCGGAAGCCTTGAGATATTTCCGGTGCGCCTCGAACTCTTCCATCAGTTCCGCGATGCCGACCCCGCGGCACCCCTCGGTCTGCAGCACGCGCGGCAGCCAGGCGCCCGGCTCCGGATGCTTCATCTCCAGCATGGCGGAAAGTTCCCGGGCGGTTCGGTCGGCCCCGTCCCGGTCAGCCTTGTTCACCACGAACACGTCGCCGATCTCCAGGATCCCCGCTTTGATGGCCTGGATGTCGTCGCCCAGGCCCGGGACCATGATGACAGCCGTGGTATGGGCGGTACTGACGATATCCACCTCGTCCTGGCCGACCCCGACCGTCTCCACGATGACGACGTCCATCCCCATGGCGTCCATCACGTTCACCACATCCATGGTGGAGCGCGACATCCCGCCCAGGCAGCCGCGGGTGGCGAGGCTCCTGATGAAGACACCCGGGTCGTCGGCGTGCCGGTTCATCCGGATACGGTCCCCGAGGATCGCGCCCCCGGTGAAAGGGCTGGTCGGGTCGATTGCGACCACCCCTACCCTCAGTTGCTTCTCGCGGAATGCCGCGACGATCTGGTCCACCAGGGTGGATTTGCCTGCGCCGGGAGGGCCGGTGATACCGAGGATGTAGGCGTTTCCGGTGTGGGGGTAGAGCGTTTTCAGCTCCTCCACAGCGCTCTTGAAGCGATCGTCAATGTCCCGCATCAGGCGGGCGGCGGCGCGCACGTCGCCGTCGAGCACACGTTCAGCAAGTGTCATGCGCAACTCTCCGTAACTGTTGTGTTGGTGCGGCAAAGGTGGCATGGAATTCAAAAACAAACAAGAAAATGGAACGCGGATACAAGTCCGATGGAGCGGATTCACACGGATTTACGACCAAAAGGTTTAACCCGAGTCTAAGCAGTTTCGGATTTTAATCTGCGCAAATCCGCTCAATCCGCGTCATCCGCGTTCCATTGCCTTGTTTTTCGCCGTCGAATTAAGCGTGCGGGACCACATTTTCCCGCACCCAGGCGACGATGGTTTCCGTCGAAGTGCCCGGGGTGAAGACCTCGCGGATACCGGCCTTCTTCAAACCGGGGATATCCTCCTCCGGAATCACGCCGCCGGCCATGAGGACGATATCGTCAGCGCCCTTCTCCTTCAGGAGCGCGCCGACCGCGGGGAGCAGCGTGTTGTGAGCGCCCGAAAGGATGGAGAGCGCGATGCAGTCCACGTCCTCCTGGATGGAGGCGGCGACGATCTGCTCCGGGGTCTGATGCAGCCCCGTGTAGATCACCTCGATACCGGCGTCGCGCAGGGCGCGCGCGATGATCTTGGCTCCCCTGTCATGGCCGTCCAAACCCGGCTTTCCCACCAGCACACGCAATTTTCTTTCAGCCATGGCAAACCTCCTAGTATGTGTACATATATTTATTTCAGTAAAAAGCAGGAAACGCTTCGGCATTCAATACAACTGGAATGTGATCCTGCATAAAAACTAAACATCCAGCTTCTCAACCGGTACGTCAGTTGTTTCAAGTAGATTCACCTTCAATTTAACGACTTAACAGCTCAACTATTTCTCAATACCAATGCGCGCCTTGACACCGGCATTGTAGTAGTGCTTGATCTCGCGCATCTCGGTTACCAGGTCCGCCGCCTCGATCACTCTTGCGTCGGCGTTGCGCCCGGTAAGGACCAGCTCCACGTGCTGGGGTTTCGCGCGCATGAGATCCAGGAGCGCCTCCACGGGGAGGAGCCCCATGGAGACTGCTCCGTTTATCTCGTCGAGGATCACCAGATCGTAATCGCCCCCCGTCAGCGCAGTTCTCGCCAGTTCCAGCGCCTCAGCGGCGAGCGTCTTGTCGGATTCGTGCGGGTTTTCCTTATTCACCCATCCCGGCCGTCCAGTCTGGACGATGGTGAGGTAGGGAGCCAGCCGCTTTGCGGCGACCTGTTCGCCGTAGGGCCCTCCCCCCTTCATGAACTGGATCATGCAGACCATGAGTTCGCGGCCGACGCCCCGCAGTGCGAGCCCGAGCGAAGCGGTGGTCTTCCCCTTGCCGTTGCCGGTATACACTTGAATAAGACCCTGTTCCAGCTTCATGGCGTTACCCCGATTAGATAATAATTTCCCTTGAAATTGGCGGGACTGGGATCCAGGGATGATCCGAGCCCTTCCCCCCGGCCCGATTAAAGATTGGATAAAGCGCGGATGAGCGGCTTCATCAGGTCGGCACGGAAACGGCTTCCCTTTACGAAAGCGTCGATCCAGCGGCGTAGATATCTCTGGACGGAAAGTAGCTTAACTCGTAGCGCGCCCCTTGAACTGCCGCAATATAGCAACTGGCAAAGGAGAGTGTCAAGGCGAATCAACCCTGATTAAAACAATGTTTATGACAATCCGGCGACTGGAAGTGTCTCATGGAAACAAAACAATCCTTGACATCATCGGACCCATCTGATAATTACTCTGGGCATGGGCGATTAACTCAGTGGGAGAGTGCCACCTTCACACGGTGGAAGTCGCTGGTTCGATACCAGCATCGCCCACCAATTCAAAAAACAAAGGGCCAAGTCATCGACTTGGCCCTTTTTCTATTCGAGCAAAACCGGTTCTACAGATGGATCAAGTTATCGGATGAAGGTCAGCGCAAGCAGGAAGGCAGGAGTTGGAAAATGATTGATGGAAAGGAAAGAGGCCTCCTGCGCGGAATCTGAATTGACGTCGATTATAAAAAAACCGGGACGGATCCAGCGCCTCCGTGGTGGCGGGTTGGGAGGGAGTGGAACGGCGACGGCTAAACCGTCCAATCCAAAACATCCAGGTCGGAGACCCGCTCGAACTCTCTGGTGTTGTTCGTAACCAGGGGGACGCCTAGTGCCACGGCCTGAGCCGCAATCAGCATGTCCATCGAGCCAATGACCGTCCCCGCCTTTTCGAGAGCCGCCCGGATCTCGCCGTAGGCAAGGGCGGCCTCCTCGCCGAAGGGAACGATTTCCAAGGGGGTGATGAATTCTTCGAGGGCCTTGGCATTCTTTGCCCGGTAATATCATCAAGCGGAAGCCGGCCGCCGTGCATCCATGCCTCGAATTCCAGCTCAAGCTCCCTGATATCGGCCTTTGTCGCCACCTCCGCCTCCCCATGCGTCTCCCGGAAAGCCTCAGTAATAGCGATAGATTGAGATTCGGAAAGACCGGAATCCTTCAGACGGGTGGACCGCCCCAAAAAACTCAAAACTCAAAACTCAAAACTCAAAACTCAAAACTCAAAAACCGCCCCCACCTCCCCCCCAAACCTGAGTGATATCGAGATGATATCCAATCTGCCGTCTTGAAAAACGACCGAAATATTTAATTTTTGTCGTTCTAAAGATAATTTTCATTCCGATCAAGATAATCTTTGCCAAGCTAAAAATACTCTTGGACTCGATAAAGATAATCTTTACCGCTATAGAGATAATCTTTGCAGCTATAAAGATAATCTTATCGGGACCCAAAATAATCTTTACTGCCATAAAAATTATCTTTGCCGTCATAAAGAAAATCATTACCGCGGCAAAGATCATCCTTGCCGGGACCGAAATATTTTTTACTCGCATTAATAGAATATTTATCAGGAATGAAGAAAGTGTTTTCAGTCAGGTAGTTGCATGCGGTAAACCAAACCGGGAAAGGTTTTTTTATACGCGGGTGGACAACCGCGTCCGTTTTTTTTAAAGCGGCGGGTTGCAAAGCAAATAATCTATCCTATAAGTTACCAAGAAATAAATTGGACAACCCTAACGGAGGTAAGCTATGGCGACGCAAAAGTTACGCGCATCGTATTCTGGTTGGAAGGATGGGGACCTTCTTCTCCATGCCGAGAATGTCCACGCGAGCTTAACCGAGAACCCGGAGTTGAAGGATCTCTGGCCAGCTGCCGTGCCATTCACGCCGGAACTGAAGGTAGCCATCGACACATTCAGGGAAGCGTTCACGGCGGCATTGAGGAGGGACCTCGATAAAATTGCCCTCCGCAAGGCGAACAGGGCCGAACTGGTGACGATTTTATCCACCATGGCCCGCCAACTTGAGACCCTGGCGGTCAATAATCCACATTTGATCATGAAGTCAGGCTTTGACACACGGCGACCCTACGGCAGCAACGCCGTACATGTCGCGCTGGGAGCGCCCGTGATATCCCTCAAGCACGGAGATTTTCCCGGCGACATCACCGGCCGGACCCCGCGGATGAAGGGGGCCGGTTCCTTCGAGATGCATAGCAACGAGGGAGATCCATCGAACGAGGCGGGTTGGAAACCTCAGGGCGTGTTCATTCGTGCGTCACGCATGGAAATGAAGGGCCTGGAGGGAGGGAAAGTATACTGGTTTCGGGCTCGGGCAATCGGGACCAAGGGTGTCGGCCCCTGGTCCGATCCCATCAGCTTGAGGGCACTCTGATTTTAAAGAGGTCTCCACCCGGGCCAGTAGAGCCGGGTGGAGACCATCTATAATCTTTTTCTCCCGCCAACCTCAAATTCTTTCGAGCATCGCATGTCTCAACCAAGCACATGCTCGCCGATGCGGCAGATGGCCTCATGCAGGCGTCAGGAGCAAGGTCAAGTTCTCCCGGCCATGTGACGGCGCCACAACTCAGGGGTGTGTCGCGTCTTTAATTATTCACTTTGGGTGTTTTTACAATGAAGGTTAGTATGTTAATTATGAATTCAGACTCAGTCAGGAATGTTTCCACTTCATTTCTACCTACATTTTTACTGTCTCTTAACAAACTCAACCAATAGCTTGTTTCCCTTGCTTCCTTTGATGCTATGGACATTTTGGAAATAAAATCCACTCTACTCCGACCACCTAAATGCTAGTACCGGAACGAAGCAATTGTTTGGACAAGACATATGAATTTTGTTCCTACAGGATTTTATACACTTGGCAACGCATCGCCCCACTAAAGAAGTCGGCGATAGTCGCAATGAAGAGCGGCTGCCAGTTTTTTCGAGCTTTCTTTGCCAATGGGACGCTTGCCATTCTCCATTTCGCTGATATGGCGGCGAGGAATGCCCGTGAGATCAGCAAGTTGCTCCTGCGTCAGACCTTCACGAGAACGATATCCATTCAAGGCCATCCTGGCCTCATTCCCCTTGTATTCGGGGAAAGCCTCATGAAACGAAACAGTATCCTCGATATTTTTCAGCCCGAGCTCTTCAGCATATTTGTTGATCTTTTCTATCTTTTCAGTTGGACCGACATAACGGACAAGCCGCTCATCAGTAGGGCGCTTTTTCGTGTGTCCCAACATAGGTTACCTCCACCAAACGAATTTCATTTTCCAGCTCTTCCCAAACCGCCACGTAGGTGGGGTGGCCTTTTTTGATATGACAGTGATGTCGCGAAGAAGCGAGTTTGCCATAATTCGGCCAATCACCGCGTACTGGCCCGCAAAGTTCGATATCAGCCATCAGGGTACGCAAGGCCGACCGGATTGACGCCGGCAGCTTTGACTTTTGTTTATCCGCCTTTTTGGTCAAACAGACTCGCCATTCCATGATCACACCTTGTACCATTTAATAGTACATTGTCAATCCCAAAAAAGCGACTACACATCGTTCCTCGGCCACCAAAGCCCGACTTCAAAACTCAAAACTCAAAACTGCTCTTTATTCATCAGTGCGCAACCCCTTCACTCTTCACCACTTTCAGGAAGGTGAGCAAGATGATACGGAGATCCAGGGCGAAGGAGCGGTTTTTCAGGTAGTAGGCGTCGAAATCGACCTTGACCGGAATGGGGAGTTCGTCCCTGCCGTTGATCTGCGCCCATCCGGTCAGGCCAGGGGTGAGCAGATGAATTCCCTTTTGCGTTCTCAACTCGATGAGATCGGTCTGGTTGAAGAGAGCTGGGCGAGGCCCGACGAAGCTCATGTCGCCGCGCAGGATGCTCAACAGTTGCGGCAGTTCGTCAAGGCTCGATTTGCGAAGAAATTTTCCAATGGGGGTCAGGAATTGGTCGGGGTTGGCAAGGAGGTGAGTCGCCACGGCCGGGGTGTCGACGCGCATGGTGCGGAACTTGGGCATTTTGAAGATGGCGTTGTCGCGCCCTACCCGGTCGGACCAATAGAGCACCGGGCCGGTGGAAGTGAGCCTGACCAGCAAAGCAACAAACGTCATAGGCACGCTGAAAATGAAGATCAGTAATAGGGAAAGCAGATAGTCGAACAGCAGTTTTGAGTTTTGAGTTTTGAGTTTTGAGTTATATATCATGGCTTTGAGGGGACAATTTCAGTTCTGAGTTTTGAGTTTTGGGTTTTGAGTTGCGAACAATTAGTAGCTTTTGTTGTTTTTACGATGGCGGTTAGCATGTTAATTATGGATTCAGATTCGTTCAAGAGCGTTCCCACTTCATTTTCTCCTATGGTCTTGCTGTCTCGTAGCAGGCGCAGCCAATAGTTTGATTCTCTGGCTTCTTTCGAGGCTATGCACATCTTGAATATGAAATCCGCTCTGCTTTGTCCAGCAAGAGCTTCCTCAACATTTGCGCCAATGCTGGTACCGGAACGAAGCAATTGTTTCGACAAAACATATTCATTTTGCTTCAACAGAAATTTATATAGCTCGATAACCTGCAAAGCAAAGGAATAACTCTTCTCTTTTATCAGGCTTCTCTGCATATCAAATCACCTCGAGAGATACTACAACTACAGTTTTTGGTTTTGAGTTATTGATACAGATTCAAAGCTCAATGTAGGTACTACAGTTTTGGGTTTTGAGTTATGGATATCAATTCAAAGCTCAATGCTGATAATAGAATTTGGTTAGATAACCCAAAACACAAAACTCAAAACCCAAAACTGCCTCCTAATATTTGTATGTAAGTTCCGCCCGGAACAGTTGGTTTGTCCTCTTCTCCCCCTGCCGGAGTTCCAGGTTATCGATCCATTCGTGGCCATACATGAGAAGGGCGTTCCAATTCCCAGAGACCGGGAAGTTCCAGAAGGCCCGCAGGGCATACTTGCGCTCGATCGCCTGCATGGTTCCGTTCGGGTCGAATGCGCCGCTGGAATTGACGGTCACGCGACCGTAATCCCCCCGCGAGGTGCGGTAGCACTCCAGGGCCAGGTTGTTTCTCACGGAAAACCAGTGGCTGTAGCGCAGGAAGAACTCCTGGGCCGCTCCACCCTGGGAATCGCCGATGGGGAGACCGTGATAGAGGTACCCTTCCGTGAAGGTGCCGTTGGTGTAAAGGATCTGGTTGCCGCGGAAATACTCGAAGCGGAGGTCGTCCTGTCCGCCGTCAGTGAGCCTCGGGATATAGAACCCCGCGACATAGCTCTCTACTATGGGCCAGAACGCGGCGGAATCCTCGCCGGAGTATTCGCCGTAGAGTTCGCTGTTTCTGAACCAGGGCAAACGGAACCGGAGCTCGATACCCGCGATTGAGTTGGAATTATCGGCGCTGGTACCGCCGATCAGGCCGCGCAGGTTATCCCCGACACTATTTTTTACCCCGGTGCCTCCGACCTGGCGTCCGAGGTTAATGCCGAACTCGGAATTTCGGGTGGGTTTCATGGAGAGTTTGGCAGCCAACAGGTACGGCTGACGCTCGGCACCGTCGATCACGGTCTTATCGAACTGCGACACGATCAAGCTGTACTTCAGATCCCAGAGGTAGCGGCTCGTGATAGGCTCTGGGCTGGAAAGCTTGATCAGGTCGAAGTTGCGGGCGTTGTTGGAAAGGGTGATGGCGCCGCGATAACCGGGACCAAGCCAGCTCTCGTCGCGCCCGACCTCAAGCTCCAACCCTCCACCGCCAACCTTCAGATACCCCTTGTTGAGACGCAGACTCGCGCCGTCCCCGTGCTCGGACCAAAGGAGCATCGGCTCGACCAGAAGCGACGCCGTGGCGCCGAGGTATGCCTCGGCGCTCATTCTCAGATCCAGGTTGCTCCCGGAGCCGTAGACAACACCGTTGTTGTTCTCGAAGAGAGGAGTTCCCTCGCTCCCCCGCTGCTGCGCGGGAGACGGGTAAGGGTTCTTTGGGCGCAGGCCGCTCCCGATGCCGAAAACTCCATCATTGCCGGGATCGTGGACCGGGCGGGAATAACTTCTTGGGGCGCCGTCGAGGTTGACATAGCGAAGCCGCGCGTTGGCGAGCGGGTTGTAGTCGAAGGCGGGCGCCTGGGCCGGCTCGGCATAGAGCGCCGTCTCGCGGGGGAGCAGTTCCCTAAGCCGCTGGATGATCTCGATGGCGAGGACGGAATTGTCGCCATCAGCAAGGTGCGTTTCGGCTTCCCTGAGGAGCCTCACTGCCTCGCTTCTGGAGTAGGGGCGGATACCCTTGACGTCACCCGACACGAGGCCGAAGCCGGAGAGTTTCTCCAGGTAGAGATAAATGGGGCTGTCCAGGGGAACATTAGGAGAAGAAAGGGCGAAGGCGCTGCCGGAGCATATAACACCGACAAGGTACACTACCAGAAAAGCTCTTAATGAATTCATAAAATCCTTTCAATCATGTCAGGCTAAACAGCGAAAGATACAAACTGGAAAATCATCAGGCTCCTCAGCATAATCGATCCACCACCAGCAACACTCCCAAAACCCAAAACTCAAAACCGCTTTCTAAACCATTTTGCCGTTTCAGCAAGTCCTTGCTCCATGGTAAACGGGGGGGTCCACCCCAGCTCATTGCGAATTCTGGAACTGTCCACCGTAAGCGATTCCGTTAACCGGGTAACCGCGCCCCTCTTGCCGGTCAGGTTGCCAGCCAACCGCATAATCTGGAGAGGGAACGGGAGCAGCCGAGCAGGCACACCAAGTGCTTTGGCGGTCCGCCTGATTAGCTCCGGCGTGGAGACATCCTCTCCGTCACTCACCAGATATGTTTTTCCGGCGGCTGCCGAGTGGGTAGCACAGGTTGCCAGGGCATCGACAAGATTGCCGACATAGATCAGGCTGCGTCTGTTTGTAATGGAAGCAAGGGGAAGCGGGATACCGCGGCTGATGATGTTCATCATCTTAAGAAAATTAGCTTTGACGCCTGGGCCGTAGACAAGCGACGGCCTGATCACCACAACTTCCAGCCCGGTTTCAGCCTCAATTTTACGAAGAGCCTGCTCTGCCTCCCATTTGCTTATGCCGTAAGGATCGATGGGGTTTGGTGGTGAGTCCAGCATATAGGGTATTACGGTTTCCTCGCCATTTACCTTGATTGAGCTGATAAAGATAAACCGTTTAACACCTGAGTTGGCAGCTTCACGCGCAAGCTTCAGCGTACCTTCGACATTCACCTTGCGAAACTCGTCAAGCGGATTAGTAGAAGAATCATCCATGATATGAACGCGAGCGGCTAGATGAATAACAGTATCGATGTCTGTCAGGGACACGTCCCAGGAGGTTTCTGACCCAAGTGGCTCAATGATCACCGGTTGCACCCCAGCAATGAGAGATACAGGGTCTTCGGAAGCCAGCATCGTTCCACGCACACTAAAACCTTCTGCCAACAAACGTTTACAGAGAAGAACGCCGATAAAACCGGTGGCTCCTGTAACAAGTATATGTCCGTTAAGTTGATCCATTAAGACGTTTTCCCTCTATTAGTTTCGTTCAACTCGTTCATCCACAGAACCAGCTTGTCCAGCAACATGCCTCTGCCGAAGTTTGATTCGTAATATGCCCTACCGTTCACCCCCATTTTTTCGCGCTCAACTTTCGGGGTCTGATACATTTTCAGCACTACTTGAGCAAACAACTCGGAATTTTCGGCAGGACATGTTAAGCCTGCACCGGCATCTTCAATAATTCTTGCGCCTTCACCGTCAAGTGCTGCGATGACGGGTCTACCGCAGGCCAGATATGATTGGATCTTCGCTGGGATAGTCAAAGCAAATATCGGCTCTTTTTTCAATGTAACAAGCAAAGCGTCGGCATACGAAAAAAAATCTGGCATCGCCTCAAGAGGGTGTCTGCCCAGAAAGTGAACATTATTACTCAAACCACGTGTTTTTACGTCTGATTCGACCCAAGCACGCATTCGGCCATCACCAACAATGAGCCAGTGTATGTCCTCATGGCATTTTAATCTTTCAGCAGTAGCCATTAACGTTTGAAAATCTTGGGCCGCACCGATGTTCCCAGCAAACATAATCCAAAAACCAGGGGGGAGTTGTTTTAGGGCACTGATGGGAAGTTTTTCGATAATAGGTTGGAACACATCTTCGGCGCTCTGAGGAAAATAAACAATATTCTTGGGATCGCCGGAATGATGCTCGATAGATTCTCGATACGATTGGGAGGTTATGAGAATTTTATCGCATCGACGATAGATAAATTTTACAATTTCCGCTACTTTGCGAAGAATCTTTTTGGACGTTACTGCGCCAGTTGCTGCTAGACTCTCGGGCCAGAGGTCCTGGACCCAAAACATAACGGGGATCTTGAATAGTTTTTTCAACAAAAGTGCGGGTAGGGCAACTGTTACAGGTGATGGTTCAAAAATGAAGATAAGATCATAGGCTTCTTTACAGCGAAATGGAGCTAGTAAACAGGCGCTAGCAATAAACGATAGATAGTTGAACGCCAACCTTGCCCCGCCACCTTTGCCTCGGGGAATGATTGGTACCCGCACAACCTTGGCGCCAAGGTAATCCTGCGAGGTATTACTGAAAAATCCATAACCGTCAAAGAAGGTACCTTCCGGATAATTGGGTATTGCAGTCAAAACCGTCACGCTGTGTCCACGCTCAATAAGCCCGGACACCAGATCATTGATACGGAAATTCTCCGGCCAGAAATATTGCGTAACAACTAGGATATGCATGGTTTTTATGCCACCTGCTTGCGCCACACAACCCGGTTCACATAATCAGTGTAACTGGTTATTATCCTGATTATTTTATCCGAAACATTCGGCATGGAGTAATCCCCCACCTTCCGCAACGTCCGCTCTGCTCCGCGTTTTTGATCGCCTAGAATTGCCAACCCCTGGTGTACCCTGTCCAATTCAAGTCCAGTCATCATCACGCTGGCTTCCTCCATCCCTTCCGGCCGTTCATGCGCCTCGCGCAGATTCAGAGCAGGGAAGTTGAGGATCGATGATTCTTCGTTGATCGTACCGCTGTCGGAAAGGGTCGCTAGCGACTGCATCTGCAAATGGACGTAATCGGTAAGGCCGAGCGGTTTTAACAGTTCGACCTTCTCATGGAAGCTGACCCCAAGGCTTTCCACCCTCTTGCGGGTACGGGGGTGGGTGGAAACGATCACTCGCTTACCGTAAGTTTCCGCAAGGCTATTGAGGATCGCAACCAGCTTGCGGAAGTTTATCTCTGAATCCACATTCTCTTCGCGGTGAACGCTTACCACGAAGTAGTCAAAAGGACTTAGTTCCAACGTGGTGAGAATAGTGGAGGCTTCGATCTTTGGCAGGTAGTGATTCAGCACCTCGAACATAGGCGATCCGGTCTTGATTATCCTGTCAGGCGGCACCCCCTCCCGCAATAGATATTCACGGGCGATGTCGCTATAGGTCAAGTTGATATCGCTGATATGATCGACTATCTTCCGGTTCGTCTCCTCGGGGACTCTCTGGTCAAAGCAGCGGTTGCCCGCCTCCATATGAAAAATGGGGATTTTTCGGCGTTTGGCGGGAATAGCCGCCAGGCAGCTATTGGTGTCGCCCAGTACCAGCAGCGCATCCGGCTGGATTTCCGCCAGTAGTGGGTCGATCTTGATAATCATCTGACCGATGGTCTCCGCCGCCGTCGCACCGGCCGCAGCCAGGAAATAATCGGGTTTGCGGATGCCAAGATCAGTGAAAAATATCTCGTTCAGCTCATAGTCGTAGTTCTGCCCGGTATGGACAAGGATGTGCTCCATGTACTGATCAAGCTTAGGGAGCACGCGGGAAAGACGAATAATCTCCGGCCGAGTCCCGACTACGGTCACAACTTTCAGTTTTTTCACAACAAGCCCCTCTTTAGCCATGGATGTCAATAGATTCAGCAAATAGAATCAAAATCTGGCCACGAATGTCACGAATACCCACAAACAGGGTCCAAAACCATAATAAACTTTCGTGGTAAAACTAATTTACGATAAAACGGTAAAAAGTCAGACTCGGAATTTCATTGTACCAGTGTCTCGTAAATGCCTTAAGTGGGGTAGTCGGTTAGAGCCACCTGCGATATAATCCCACGGCAACTTCTTATTCGAAGGGAGATGCCATGGAGCTAATACCACTGGTAGCAGGTCGTGATTATCCCCATACTTACCGCGGTTTCGT